>Ga0123519_10001278_pt1 | contig 43261 bp, 36 predicted proteins | sample YelNatPaOPRAMG02_FD_87396 | JGI IMG/M metagenome (GOLD analysis project Ga0123519, IMG submission 87396) | Hot spring microbial communities from Yellowstone National Park - Yellowstone National Park OP-RAMG-02 (version 2) | ecosystem: Environmental > Aquatic > Thermal springs > Hot (42-90C) ...
GATTAAGCGCGCCGAAACCTGCCTTTACAAAGTCGATGCACGGCCCATAGTACCAGCTTCCGGCTCCGCCGCCTGTCACAATGTGCAACCGCGCCCAACCGTCTGGTTCATTTGGTGGAGCAGTTGGTTCGAACGTCAAAACGCTACTATAAAGCGGGTATATCGCGTTGCCTTGCCCAATGTTGATCTGTTGATTCATGGGGATGTCCACAATGACTCCCGCGAAAGCAGGTAATGCAGCGATTGCCAAAGCTATGCACATTACTCGTGTAGCAGATTTGAGCAACACCATTTCAATAACCCCCTCCTACCGTCGCTCCACTATGCAGCCATATCTGCAACTGGATTGTTTCACATCATAGTTGCATAGTCAACTGGTAACATCACCAATCACGCTGTTTTTATAGGGGGCACAGTTCATTGGCCGCCTAAGAAAATGGCCTGCTCAGGAAGAGCAGGCCTAGTCGGATTGATTTGTCAAAATGCTACTTTGTTCTGCGGCGGATCAAATTACCCAGTCCACCAATACCGGCTACCAGAGCAAGGAGTGAACTCGGCTCCGGTATGTAGGTGATGCGAAAGTCATCGATGGAAATGGTGTTCGGTGAAAACATCGGATCCCAATATACCACGTCAAATCGGAACTTATACACATTCGCAGGGTCCAACGGCACTCCACCGTAAAGATCCTCCGGAGCATCAACTGATTTCGTTCTGGTTGACCAGCCTTCGTTGATCCTTGCCTCGAAGAAATATCCGGCTCGTGCTACGAAATTCCACGACTTGTCCGGGTTCTGCGTGCCCGAGTACACTCGCAACCAAAGCCCGACCGGTCCGGTAGGTGGTTCGTCCATCCCGGTGTAGTCAATTCGCCAGGTCAGCGTAATCTCACCACCGGTGATGTTGATGGGCTCGGGATATCCAGCCGGATTGTACAGATCAATCATCATGTAGCCGGTCGAACCCGACGGGGTGTTCGCCGAAACGGCGGTGCCGCCATAGCTTAGGTAAGCCGGACCTAGTGGCGCACGCGTCGACCAACCATCCAATGAGGAGCAGTCGTTCCAGTAGCCATTTAGTCCGAACGAGGCGGTGCCCAGCGCGACAAGCGCCAAGCACATAAACAATGTTTTCATTCTCTCTTCCTCCTTCCTCCAACCTTAGGTTATTAAAAGCTCAGCACCCACCGGCGTGCTGCGACCTTTTGCAATGTATCACTCTTCTTGGCGCCGGTCAACTAGCAAAACTACCAGGTTCTTGGATTATAGCCACATCTGCTAATCGAAAACTCGGTCGTATGGTGACCTTGCTTTTCACAATACCACAAATGGCTGACGCATTATCTGCTCTCCGGATAGCTGTTGAAATCGCAGAAGTACTTCCACCAGTTGTTTTGTTTGCCGTCGGCGTTTACTCCCGGCTTGCGAGGTATATGCTTGAGCCACCATAAATGATGCAACCGCATATCTCCGTTACCCCATTCGGAGCAGTTTACCCACCTCTTGACACCTAACAGATTCGGCCAGTTGTACAGCCAATCATCGCAGTAGCTCCAGACGTAGGTCGTGTTCCCCCAGTCATAGTCTGATTGGCTGTTGGGTGCATAGTGGCACGTGCCGCACGCCGCTTCTCCAGACTTGATCTTGTCATACATTCTAAAGCGATCCCAATTGTTCGTTATTGGCCAGGTCGGAAACCACCACTGCGGCGGACGATACACTCTACTCATGATGCATTCGGCGCGATGGCAAAAGTCTTCGAGCATGCACCCGACTTCGCGTTCGTAGTTGAAGCCCATAATCGCAAAGTTTCGCTTCGCTGAAGGAACATAATAAGTCCCGCCGTTGATGAAATAGGGCGAAGGTCCCGCCATTGCTGCTTCCCAAAAAGCACACGCGAACGGCGGACCGAACATAAATACCTCATCGATCTCTCCAGCCGCCACCTTCGCTGCAATCCCGAAGTCGTTAATTATTCTGTAATAATCAGCGGTACCCGAGTGCCAGTTGCAGCTGCCACCGCAAGAGCGCCACATATCGTAAAACTCTTGCGCGCTATACTGGAAACCGTCAGTGAAGTGAGCGAAGTAGTTAACGTCGTGCCATTCCACTATCTGATACTGTGCCCAGCATCCGCTTACTTCCTTTAGATCGTTGATATATGCAATGGTATGCGACCACGGGTCGTTCCATCCTAGGGCTTCATGGGTGCGCTTGCCAACCGAAGGCACGATTGGGTCAAAGTTGATCACCATGACTTTGAAGATTTTGAGAGAGTAGTTAGTAAAGTCAATGGTGGAACGCACCCTGACTAACCTGTGGCTGTGTCCTCCAAATGCATACATGCTGCTAATGCCTTGCACAACAACATTGTCACCAACTCTGCATTCAGGACGCATTACTTCTTCGATTGCCGTGAAGTCTACTCTTATGCCAGGAGTGCCACTTCCATCTTCTATGGCCGATCCGTCACTTATGTATGCGTAGCTTCCGTCCGCAGCTTTACCAGTTACCTTGCCGCATACCTTTACCAACAGTCCTATATTGTTCGTACCTTGACCCCCATAGACACCCTGTTGCTGACCGATTGGTCCGCCTCCTAGTGCGCGCAAGTTCATTGCAACTGGTTTGATATTGCCTGAGCCGATCACGTTGTAACCCGCGGTCGCTAGTATGTATCGTTCACCAGTTTCAAAGTCAGTAGATAGAGTCCCAGTAACCGACACTTTCTGGTTTACGAATGGTTGCGGACCAACAGACCTTACTTGAATGCCGCACGGTGCAGAGTCTGTCTGTTGAATGTAAAAGCGAGGTGGATCGGCATTTGCGAAAACTCCAGTAACCACACCTTTGACAGTTACCTCTGCTCCGTCATCCAGTGATTTTGCTTCTGCGATCGATACGGCTGCCGGGATAGGATGGCTTGTCAAAACAATGTTGTCGATTTCCCATATGTCGTTGTTGCCATCAGGTCCCGCAAGGTAAATTTCTAAGAGGTTTGCTTTATTGCAACTGTAAGCGAAAAACCAGCCAGGTTGCGGATATTGAGTGCCATCAAAAGTAACGCTCACGAATTCTCTGGTCGCATAATTTAGACGCCAGGCAACAGTGTGCCAACCCGTATCGGTCCACGATGGTCCGCCAGGTGCCCAACCATTGTTTGTTCCGGTGTTTGCCCAGGCTTGGCAACCAGGTCCAGCACCGCCATCATAGTGCATATTGCCTATGGCTGGATTTCCAGTTGAACTGTCAAGCACGCGGAACCGAAATGTGGTTGGATGTTTGGAGCTGCCGTTGGTGACATTCCTAACGTCATACTGAATCGTGAGCACCTTGTTATCACTAACCAAATCAGATATGCTCTTACGCAACGTAATGTAAGTTCCGCTAAGGTTATCGACTCGGACGCACTTGCTCCCCGGCAATGTAGGACCGTTGTTCGCGTAGACCTCAGCTCTTCCGGTTCCACCAAGCTTGTTCCAACCCTGCTGTCCAGCAAGTGTTCCTATTGTATATGTTTCAAAATCTTCTACATAAACGATTGCCAGAGCGGGAGTGCACAACAAAGTACCTAGTACGCAATACGCGATCACTTTTGCAGCGTTTGACGATTGTTTCATCCGATTTAGCCTCCAAATATTGCAACGAAACGCCTAAAATGCAGGATAGCCCATAAAGCAACTGCAGTCAATTGCCATTCTATCAGATAAGTCAAAAATGTCATATCGTTGACAGACAATCATGTCGCGGATATACTGCGAACAGCGGTTCCTCCTATTCCAATTTGGATGTCCGCATATTTTTGTCTCGGAGGACACAGTTCATGTTCCATAATGGCCGATGGAGTATATGCACATTAGCAGCTGTTGCATTGTTAGTCGCTTTGTGTCCAGCCGGTCGCACTGCGACTTGGCAAATGAAACAGCGTGATATGCAGCATACGGGTAGGGCGTCTTATACGGTTCCTGCCAGTAGGTTGAATGATAAGTTCTTCGATATCTTCTTATGGCAGAAACGCACGCCGGGTTCTCCAAACGAAGGTAACTTGTCAAGCACGCAAATGACGTTTTTCGACGGGGTAGGTCCGGGTGGAACTGACATTGTCGTAGGTGGTTACCATTGGCCCAAGGGGGTTCAAGGTATGAACCGGTGGACGGGCAAGAGGCTGTGGTACGGTCTGCCTGCCGGAGGAGAGACTATCGGGACTATCGCGCCTGCTTTCTCGAACAACGGTTCGAATATTTATGTAGTCAATGATGCTACAGAGGGTAATCCCAGTTATCCAAATGGGCACCCACTGATGGCATTTTCAAGCGCCGTAGGTCCCTCTGTGTTCCGCCACAATGGTTTAGATCCCAATCCTTGGCAGCTATCGATGGGCTCGCCAACAATTGCTCCGGATGGTCGTATATTTATGCACGCGTGGGTGGATAGACCTTACGCCGGCCTTGACAATGGCACCAGCATATTCACAACTTGGTTTGCCGAATCGCGGACCGACTCCGGTTTGGCAGAACCTGCTTTGTATGATGATGGGGGGTTGCTTCGTGTTGTTATTGGTGGACGGAACGGCTGGGTCTATTGTTTCGATGGTGACACAGGAGAACACATATGGTCTATATATGCTGCTACGATTGATGCGACTGCCACTATTGACCCCGCCAATGGCAACATCTATATTCCTGCTGGTTCGGACAATGTCTATGTAGTCGGACTCAGCAAAGATGGCGTTCCACTGTGGTCGAGCGTAGCCATGCTGGTTCACAGCTACATTCCTGGGGTCACAAATCGTCAACGAGCTCAGCACGCCGGGTGTCTGAGTCATGATGGCCGTACGTTCTACTTTCAGACCGTAAGCCAGCAGGGCGATGGGCGGCTTTACGCGATCGACACCGCCAACGGATCTGTGAAATGGTCCTATCCAACAGGAAGCCTTGGCTGGGAAATGACAGGCTCATCGCCAATCGTTACACAGGATGGGGTAGTTATTGTCGGCAACAACAACGGAGGTGTATACTACGCCATCAAGGATACGGGTAGTGCACCGCAGCTAATTGATACATTTACTGTTGCTGCTGGCGGAAATGCGCGCGCCAGCGCATCGCTTTCTCCTGAAGGACTTCTCTACATTCCCTTGCGTACTACTTGGACAACGTCCAATGGCGACGGAGAGGCTCCGTCCTTTGCTACAGAGAACCTGTTCTGTTGCATAGACTTGCGCGAGGGAGCAAGTGTTACCTTAGCCCCTCCACCTTGGCAAGCTGGTATTGCGCTAAACAGGGCAGTCAAACTCACCTGGCAGCCAGTACTAGATCCCACTGGTGCATTCCATCACTACGCTATCTATAGGTCTACGTCTGCTTTTACTAGTGTTGAAGGCAAAACACCCATTGCAACAGTCAGCAGTCGCACTACCACGTCGTTCGTAGACACAACCGCACAAAACGGTGTCAGATACTATTACGCGGTTACAACCGTTACGGTGACAGGAAACGAAGTAAAAACCATCTCTAGCATTGGACCCTATACCCCTCGGGATGAAACAGATCTGCAAGTTGTATGCATTAGCCGGACGCCTCGGTATCCCAGATACGCTGCTCAATACACTTACTATAACGTAACAGAACCTTCGGGCTTCGGTCCATATTGGTTTAGCGCATCTACATCACTCGGCATGGGGCAGACCGGCGCAACCAAGCGCTGGCCTGACATAGGCGAGACCGTGACTTATACCGCTACGGTGCGCAATCGCGGAACTAACAGTTGGTCTGGTACGCTTACGGCAGTGTGGAAAGTTGACGGAGGCAGCCCGGTTAACCAATCAAAGGCAGTCAGTCTTTCGCCAGGACAGACGACTACTTACGTTTTTACGCGCGCTTGGGATGGACAGTCGCACGATATCTCCTTCGAAATACAGGTCAGCGATGCTAGGTCTGCGAACAATAGTCTGACTATTAACACCAAATCCGTAGCCTTCTTGACATATGCGGATATCACAAAGATAGAGCAGTTCCGCGAGAACACCAGCTTATCATATCCGCAAGCGAAGACCGATGATTTGTTCGATTGGTTGAACAGACACATGGCTCGATTTAACGAGCTTTTTGCTGCTGCGGGGTGCCACAAGAGGGTGCACTACGATGTGTTGCAGGCGCTCAACGATTATGACCCTGATCCGGCGATAGAAACTATAAACTTTGCCATCTTTCCGTTCCGTTATCGAAAAGGCGAGGGAGACCCCAGGCTTTCAGGTTACTACAATCCCGCCGAAGACATCGACTATGGATTGCTGCACGAAATGGGACATCAGCTTGGCATGATCGACATCTACCAATTTGATGTTCCGCCGAGTGCAAACCAGGTATCCAGCCTGGGCTATTCCGCTGTGCCTTGCCTGATGCATGGTTGCAGTCCGGTCATATCGGAGTTTCACGCTTTGGCGATGAACCATTGGTTGGATAAGGCACACGGCTATTACGGGCAGTTCATGTATAACTTGCCTTCGGAAATCCGGCTTCGCCTACTGTCTAGCACCGGGGAACCCCTCCGCGGGGCCACAGTTAAGATGTACCAATATTGTGAGAGGTCGGGCCTAGGAAAAGTTATTACACCTCAGATAAAAGCTCAGGGTGTTACGGATGCCAATGGAGTATTCGTGCTACCAAACGTTCCCATTGATCAAAACCTGGTTCCACCGGCATACACGGGAGATACGCTCCGGCCGAATCCATTCGGGTATGTGGCTGTGGTTGGCACCAATGGAGTCTTGCACTTCAGAGTCGAGTACCAAAACTCTGTAGATTACTGTTGGCTTGATATTACCGAAGCGGTCGTGCGGTATTTCAAGGGAGATACCCAGGTTGCAACCTTTGAGCGCAAGTTGAACCTTGGAGGTCCGGTTCAGCACTATCCGCCAGACGACTTGGCAGAGCTCAATGCGAGTGATTGGTATGCCTGGGCAGAGGGATCCGATCCGGAGCACACCTATGTGGTGGATGATACTTCTAATCGTATCGCTGGAGCAGGGGCGGTCAAGTTTGTAACCAATGGCGGTTTCGATACTTGTGTTGGGTATCCGAAAACCCTTAATGCTCAGTGGGATTTGCGTACCGCTACAGCATTGCAGATAAGCTTTTATGCCATTAATACCACGATTGGTTTCCAGAATGGCAGTCCGTGGATCAGACTAAAGGACGCAAACGGGAATTACTTCCAATACCAGTACTATATGAACGGTTATCCGTATGACTTGCTCAACGCCGCGCGCAACCGCTGGCAATCATATACAATCCCCCTTTGGACAAGCGCGCCTGGAAATGGGTGGAAGCAAACTGTGTTTGGCAACCCCGATCCGGCACACATCACGAGCCTGGAGATCCATGCTGACACATGGGATTATGGTTTTATGCTGTGGGTCGACGGGGTTCGGTTTGTTTTCCCTTCGCCTCCAGCGATAGGGATAACAGCGGTTAAGTCATCTGCTGACGGTGTTCGGGCAGAGTTGCACGATATGTGCGTTTCGGCTACGTGGCAGGACTATTTCTATGTTCAGACCCGCGATCGCACATCAGGAATCCGAGTGAACAAGCCAAATCACGGCTTAAACGAGGGTGATTTGTGTAGTGTGTACGGTCTGCTGTACACATCTGGAGAGGGTGAACGTTTCATCGATGCTTCTTGGGTGGAACCAACTGGGAAGTGCACAGGAAACTGATGTGATCAGAACGAATTGGTATCTTTAGCGTAGCTCGATGCGTGCGCGAGCAACAGCGTGTCGCAAATTCTTGTAAACATTCCGCAGAGATCAGTCATGGTTTCTACGCCTTAAGCGCGCCGGCGGTCAAGCCCTCTGTTATCTGTCGCTGGAACACAAGGTAAACAATAAGCGTAGGCACCATTACGATTACCAATCCGGCAAAAAGTGCACCCCAATCGGTTTCATAGTGCTGTACCATCAATAGATTCGCAATTCCCAAGGGCAGGGTACGTAGGTTTTCAGAGGCGATTATCACAAGGGCAAGCGGGTATTCGTTCCAGATCCCGAAGAAGTTGAAGATGCCGGCTGCTATCAGCCCAGGCTTCGCAAGCGGAAACATAATTCTCAGGAAGACAGTGTACTCAGAACATCCGTCAATCAGTCCCGCTTCCGCAAGTTCCCCTGGCAACTGTCGGAAAAAGCCTGTGAGAACAAATACTGTGAACGAAAGCGAGTATGCAACGTAGACCGTTATTAATCCCAAATAATTGTCCCACATTCCTAACCGGCGAAGGAGCAAAAAGAGAGGTACTATACCGAGAAATACCGGAAACATCATTCCACTTGTGAAAGCAGTCTGAATAACTCCTCGCCCGCGAAACGCATACCGTGCCAGCGCGTATGCCGCCATAGAACCAATGACCAGAATGAAGAACATGGAAACGGTCGTAACAAAGACACTGTTGATGAAGTATCTGCCTATTCCGGCTTTTGTCCACGCGTTCAGGAAGTTTACTAAATGTGGGTGGCTAGGTATGCCCCAGGGATTTTCAAATAGCTCACGCGAGCTCTTGAGCGAAGCCAGTAGGAGCCATACCATTGGATAGGCGACCAGTACCGCGTACGCCAAGAGGACAATACTGATCAAAGTTGTCCATACGTTTCGCCTGTGAGTCTGAGACTTCATAAGCTAGTACTCAACAACTTCTCGCCTCATCAATCTGCCTGCAACAAGTGAAACTCCCAGTATAATCACAAAGACTACAACTCCCAGTGCCGTTGCGTATCCGAAGTTACTCTGGACGAATGCTTGACGGTATAGGTAAGTTAGCAGCGTTTCCGTATGATAACTAGGTCCGCCCTCGGTCATCACCCAAACCAATCCAAAGATGTTGAGCGTGTGGATTATCAGGTATATTACGGCGATCTTTAAGATTTCCCATACCAGCGGAATAGTCACGTAGCGAAATGACTGCCACGGTGTCGCACCGTCCAAGGCTGATGCCTCGTAGTAGGAAGTAGGTATGCTCCTTATGCCAGCTAAAAGTAGTACGATATAGAATCCCAGGGAATACCAGATGCTTGTCGCGATTACACACAACAGCGCATACCTCGGCTCTCCTAGCCATCCTGTGGCCAAATGGCCTAATCCTAGAGCTTTGAGAAGCGAGTTCAGAATTCCAAAGGTGGGATGATAAACAAATGACCAAAGAGCAGCCACAGCTACAACCGAGATCACGTTGGGAAAGAGAAAGATTCCTCGATATATTCCAGCGCCTCGAATGCGGCTAGAAAGTGCATTCGCGAAGAAAAGTGCAAGTGGGATTACGACGACAAATGAGACTCCGAGAAATTCTAGATTGTGACACAGACATTGCCAGAATATCGGGTCTCCAGTAAATAGCTTCCGAAAGTTCTCAAACCCCACAAATACCTTATCCATCGATACGCCGCGCCAGCGAAACAGTGCGACGTAAAATGCCTGCGCCATGGGCAGGATAAAGAATATGCAGTACAGGACAAGACCAGGCGCTAAGAAAATAACAATAGCCGTAACTCTGTCACGTTTGATCGGTGGCATGGAAGTATGTTATAGCAGGTTCAGTGTTTTGGTATCGACGGATCATTCCTAGTCTCTTCAGCCGCACGTTCCATACGTTCACAGCATTCTTCAGGTGAAATCTCCCCGGAAAGCAGGGCTGCCACTGCCGCTTCGATTTCCTTATTCATTGCCTTATACCAATCCGAAAACTCCGCGTCCCAAGTAGCCTTCGCGTTCCTCAGATACCGTGCAGGCAGTATCAGATCCGGAGGCAGTTGTGTTTGGTCGCTTCCCTTAATTGACATCAGCGTCTGCTTCTCTTGGACAAACTTTTTTGCCATTTTGAGCGATGTCATAAACCGGAAGAAGTCTGCACCAATCTCCGGGTGCTTCGCATCTTTTGGCACGATCCAAGTTTCAGCACTCGATTGTGTAATCGAGGGATCTCCCTTTCCATTAGCCAGGACTGGAGGGTTGAAATAGGCCATCCTAAAACCTGGAGGGATCTGTTTCTGCATCTCGGACCTGAGCCACGTGCCGCAGGGGATCATAGCTGCGCGTCCAAGCAGAAACTCCATCTGCGCACCCGTATGGTCCATTCCCATTGCGCCTTTCTGAAAGTAGCCTTTGTCTCGAAGTTCTGCTATCATTCGTGCAGCCTTCAGAAATGCCGCGCTTTTCCATGCGCCGGGCTTGAGTTTTTGTGCATCTTCGAACGCCTGAAGCCCACCAGCGCTTATTGCCCACGGTATTAGAAATCCTCGAATCATATATGCCGGGTACTTGCCTTGGTAGGTTATCGGCGCTATCCCCGTCTTCTTTATCTGCTCGCAAAGCTTTAGCAATTCCTCGTAAGTTTTGGGAGGCTTCCATCCGTGCTTTTTGAATAGCCCAACGTTATACCACCATCCAAAAACATTATTATTGAAAGGCAAGATGTAGTAGTGACCCTTGTACTTACCTTTCTCTAAGAGGTCAGGCAAAAATGTATCTTTCCATTTTATATCTTGGTCGTACGCTTTTTGGTTGAGGTACTTATCCATTTCCATTACTTTTCCATCATAGACTAGCGCCCACGTGTCCATGCCCCAACCGGGCCAGCACAAATCGGGCACGTCGCCAGCGACGAATCGTGTCCGTAACTGCTCCCATATCCTTGGGTTCCCCCACACTCTGATTCTTATATTGGGGTGCAGCTTTTCATATTCGCGGGCTGCTTTCTCGAAAAAGTCCAAGCCATACCCACCTTGGAACACTGCCACTTCTATCTCGATCTTACCGTTGGTTGTGCGTGTGGACTTCTTTTGGCCGCACCCAGTTATTGCGAAAAGCAAAACCAAGCATAATAGTAGATACTGTCTGATCTGCGCTATTGCCATTTTAGTAGCCGTCCTCCTGGCACTACATCTACTCCAGCAATCTTACTTTTTCACTGGTCCCCTGTTCCGTCTTGGCCATTCCTTTTCGACTCAGGTTAGTTTTAACGTCAGAGCTTGGGAAATCCTGCAGTGATAGTTGGTTAGCGTATTACCATTGCTTTGTCATCATTTTAGGCAGGAAAAGTATTGTATCGGGGAAGAAACTAGCTATGATTGAATGAGTGAGGATGCAGATGCAGCATATCTATGTTTCGCTACTATTGGGAGTTGTGATTATGAACACGGCGCTTGGTTCTACACTTGCAAATTCTCAGGTAAAACCTACTGGCTTGCTTGTGGAACATCTTTCAAATCCCCTCGGTATAGACAATCCCGCTCCGTGCTTTTCGTGGCAGATAAAATCGCCGCGGCGCGGAGTCAAGCAAACCGCCTACCAGATCCAAGTTGCGTCTGATAAGCAGCTCCTAGGTATCGGACGTCCGGATATGTGGGACAGCGGAAAGGTGGACTCGTCCGACCAGACTGCCGTCCCGTATGGTGGTAAGAAACTTGCAAGTAGGCAAGCCTATTACTGGCGTGTCAGGGTTTGGGACGAAAAAGGTACCCCAAGCAATTTCAGTGAGATTGCCAGTTTTGAAATGGCGTTTCTTGAGCCCACCGACTGGACCGCGAAGTGGATCGGATTGCAAGAGAGCATGGACCCGGCTCCTCTGTTTAGAAAGGAGTTTACGCTGAGTAAAGGCGTGCGGAAGGCTAGGGCATACGTCACAGGTTTGGGTTATTACGAATTGCGGATAAATGGCACAAAGGTTGGCGACAGGGTTCTCGACCCGCCTTACACCAACTTCCACAAAAGAGTTTACTACAGCGTTTACGACGTTACGCGTTTGCTGAAGCGAGGACCGAACTGTGTGGCAGCGATAGTGGGCAAGGGTTGGTGGCGCAATGGTCCCCGGCTGCTGGTGCAATTGGAGGTTATTCACAATGATGGATCGGTATCAACTATTTCTACAGATGAGAGTTGGCGATGGTCACTCGGACCGATCTTGATGAACTCGCTGTACAACGGCGAGACCTACGATGCTCGTAAGGAGGAATCCGGTTGGGACCAGCCGGGCTTCAACGACAGCCACTGGCAACCAGTGTGTCTTTTCGAGATGAAAGATGTGCAGCTTTCGGTGCAAACTATACAGCCCATAAAGGTTGTCCAAACGTTGCGTCCCAAGGCAGCAAGCGAGCCTGAACCAGGAATCTGGGTTTTTGATTTTGGCCAGAACTTTTCGGGTTGGTGCAGACTCAAGGTGTCTGCCCCCGCTGGAACTGAGGTTACGCTCAAACACGCTGAAATCTTATATCCTGATGGTAAGGTAAACCAGGAAAACCTGAGAACCGCGCGGGCGACCGACACATATATCACTAAAGGCAAAGGCGAAGAGGTTTTTGAACCGCGCTTTACGTACCACGGATTCCGTTACGTTCAGTTGGAGGGTTTTCCTGGCAAACCCACACTGGACACAATTCGCGGATGCGTGGTTCACACGGCGCTCGAACCAAGAGGGGTTTTCCAATGCTCGAAAAGACTGCTTAATCAAATCCAAAACGCTTGCGTATGGGGAGAACGAACCAATTTCCATGCTGTCCCTACGGATTGTCCACAGCGTGACGAAAGACAGGGTTGGATGGGGGATGCTCAAGTATCGGCATACGCAATGCTCTACAATTTCAATATGGCGCCGGCGTACTCCAAGTTTCTCCGAGATATTCAGGATGCGCAAGGTGAAGACGGAAGTATACCGGACACCGTACCGCACGTTTGGGGGTCTAATCCGGGAGACCCGATGTGGTCGGCAGCCTACCCAGTAATCCTTTGGTTGACCTACCTTCATACCGGAGACACAACGTTGCTTGAGCGGCACTATGACGGCGTAAGACGGTATGTCGACATGCTGCGCAAGGAAGCCGGAGAAGAAATGATCATAACGCGGAATAACTATGGCGACTGGATAGCTTTAGTTGAGACCCCAAAGGACCTGGTTTCTTCTTGCGCATTTATTTGGGTCACGGACCTCCTCGTACGCTTTGCAGAAAAGCTGAACCGGCGTGCGGACGCCGACTTGTATCGCGAGGTGAAGAACAAAGCGGTAGATGCGTTCAATAAACGCTTCTTCAATGTTGAAACTCTTAACTACGGAAACGGAAGTCAAGCGTCAAACGCGATACCCCTTGCATTAGGAATAGTTCCCCCGGAATACAAAGAAACGGTTCTCAACAACATCATCAAAGACATTGAAGCTCGTGGTGGTCATCTAAGCACTGGGTTTGTAGGATCACCGTTCCTTATGAAGGCACTAACTGATAATGGGCGAGTGGACGTCGCGTACACAATTGCAACGCAGGATGACTACCCCAGCTGGGGTTACATGATTAAGATGGGCGCGACAACTATTTGGGAACTTTGGCACTACGAGACAGGACCCGGAATGAACTCGCACAACCATCCCGCGCTGGGTTTTGTTAGTGGCTGGTTTTACGAAGCCCTTGCAGGTCTAGAGCCTGATTCTGAAGGTTCTGGATGGGCTCACTTCAGCGTAAAACCGCACGTCGTTGGTGATCTCAATTGGGCAAAGGGTAGGGTAGATACTGTCCGTGGCACTGTCGAGTCGGCGTGGAAACGCACGGCAAACGGTATCGTACTCAACGTGAGTGTTCCCCCAAACAGTACGGCAAGTGTTTTCGTCCCTGTGCTCGGCAAACAACGATTTGAGATCACAGAAAGCGGAAAGCCCATCTGGCACGACGGCAAATTTGTCCCACAAGACGGCATCCAATCCGGCAACGGTGCTGGTGAGTGGGTCGTGTTTGAAGTAGGCTCGGGGAACTACGTGTTCGAGCTTAGGTAATGCACGGTTAATAGCCTTTTGAGCAAACAATTTCGCGTTGCCGTCGCGCAAGGCGTATAGTCCGTTGAGAAGAGTGGTCTAGAAGACAGGCTAATCAACAACTGGTTCATCGGACTCTAGCAGACCGTCCCTGAACCGCAAAATGCGCCGTGCGTACCTGGCAATATCGAGTTCGTGGGTCACTATGATGATGGTCTTCCCGTCTTCGTTCAGTTTGCGAAAGATCGCCATGATTTCCCTGCCTGTAGCCGTGTCAAGATTTCCGGTAGGCTCATCTCCCAATATAATTGGTGGATTATTAACCAGTGCGCGGGCAATTGCGACTCTCTGTTGCTCACCGCCGGACATTTGCATCGGTGTATGGTGAAGCCTGTGAGCCAGCCCAACAGCTTCTAGAGCTTCGCGCGCAGCTTTGCGGTTTCTACGTCGGGATCCGTACAGCATGGGCAGAAGTGTATTAGCAAGGGCAGTCATACGTGGCAAAAGATTAAAGCTTTGAAAAACAAAACCCAGCTTGCTGTTTCTAATTTCTGCGCGAGCCCAGTCGCTCAGGCGGCTTACGTCTTTCCCATCAAGAATGTACTTGCCAGACGTGGGCTTGTCCAGACAACCTATGATATTCATCAGGGTTGATTTTCCCGAGCCGGACGGACCCATTACTGCAACGAACTCGCCTGGATCTATCGAAAAGGTGACACCGCGCAATGCCGGAACGTCTACTGTTCCGATTTGGTAGGTTTTCTTCAGATTATAAACTTCGATTAGCGCCATAAGCCAGCTTGCAAGTTATCCAGTTATCCATAACGTAATGCTTCGATCGGATCCACCATTGCCGCACGCACAGCCGGGTAAAGTCCGAATATTACGCCGACCAACGCCGCGACGCTGAATGATATTACAACTGCTTGCACCGAAACTACCGTTCTCCACTTCGCGTAGTCAGCTATGGCATGGGCGCCGCCTATGCCTGCAAATATCCCAATAGTGCCACCTATGCACGTTATCACCAAAGCTTCAAGCATAAACTGGCGAATTATATCCCAGCGAGTTGCACCGACGCATCGACGGATACCTATTTCCCTGGTACGTTGACTGACCGTTGCAAGCATTATGTTCATGATTCCGATGCCGCCGACCAATAACGATATGCTAGCGATCGCAGCCATAACGATATTGAAAATCCGCTGGGTCTCTTGACTTTGTCTCAATAACTCTGCCGGGATTATGATCTCGTAATCCCTTATGCCGCGATGTGCACGGTTGAGGACAGACCTAATAATCGAAGCAGCTGGTACGGTAGCTGATTCGTTCTCTACTTGAATGATGACTTCGCTGATCGGTGTTTTATCGCGTGCTTGTCTACTGCGCATGCGCTGGTACATTTCACGCAGCGTTTGCATAGTTGCAGGTACCGCTTGCTGGGTGAAAATCTGAAAATCGGTCATTGAGATGGTGATCGGGATGTATACGTCAGAGTTTAGGTCTCGAAGTGCTGCAAAGGCTTTTGCCGCCCCAATTTCCTTAGCTTGCATCTGACCGACTACGCGAAACTTACGCCTTTCAATCTTGATCATCTTTCCAATCGGATCGTCGAAGCCAAACAATTCTCGTTTCGCCGCGGCTCCGAGAACACATACAGGGCGGTTCTCCGATATATCGATCCATCGAAGAAACCTCCCGCGCTCAACTAAGGAATGAGTTACCTCTTCATAGCCTGGTATTGTGCCCACAACTTTCACAGATACCGGTTTTTCCTCGATCTTCACGTTGGCAAATACCTCGCGCACCGGCACAACCTGTTTTGCGAAGCTCATAACGCTGCGCAGCCTCTCTGCATCTCCATAGGTCAATCCGTAGGGAGACCTCTCTTGCGCTTTCTCCAGAAGTTCCCCTGCAATTACTGCACGTCGGACATGCACAACGTCTATTCCCATGCGCTTGATTTGCTCTAGGGTCTCTTGTTTTGCTCCCTCGCCGATTGAGACCATCGCTATGACCGCTGCCACGCCAAAGATCACGCCTAGCATGGTCAGTGCGGAGCGAAGTTTGTGAGACCAGAGTTCTGATAGACCTGTGCGTATTGCGTCTATAATTCCCATCTTTACTTGCCAGTAGGCACCGGAATTGGCGATGTGGTCTTTTCGTCACGGGGTTTCTCTGCGCCGGGTGCAGTGCTACCCGCTTCCTGTTGTTCAAGCGGCTTCGTCGGGTCGCGGAGAGCCACTAGGTCTCCTTTTCTCAAACCTCGCAGAATGCATACGAAGTTATCGTTGTATGCTCCAGTCTTAACTGGTGTCCGCCGCCAGTTCTTGCCTTCCTTCACAAATACGTATGTTTGCCCATTTCTCTCTATTACCGCTTCTATGGGTACGTAAAGTGCTTTCTCGATGCGGCGCACAATAAACTCCACGTCAGCAGTCATACCCGGCTTTAATGTCTTGGGATCGGATTCCTTAATTTGTACCGTTACGTCGAAGTTTTTCTTGCCAGGTGTTGCCCCTCCTTCCCAAGGGTCCTGTTCAGTGGCAAGGCTCGATATGTCTGTGATAACCCCGTGGTAAACCTTATTCCTTACTGCCTCGAGACGTATCAGCGTTGGCATCCCTACATAGAGCTTTGGTGCATCGCTCTCTCCAACTGCCACCTCAACTTGCATACTCCTGAGATCCGGCAATGTGAGGAGGGTCATACGTCGCCAGGGCGTGTCACCCTCCTTCACTTTTCTGCGTCCTTCCGGAGTGTAAATCTTGCTTAGTACAACCATTCCTGCGGCCGGAGCAGTTAAAACCGCTCTTTTCAAATGGCGTTGCGCTTCTTCCAAGTCGATCCGAGCCATGTCGCGCGCGAATTCCTTGGTCCGGACGTCAGCCATTTTTTGGCTTTCCTTTGATTGCGCATCCTTCTCTTGCAATGTGAGATCCATTTTGCCCTTTTCTACCTGCAGCTCTTTTGCTCGCAGGTTGATCTCTGCTTGCTCTGCCTCGGTCTTGGGGATCAGCTTGTCGTTGGCTAGTTTGACCTTAGAATCCCTCTGTTCCTTTGCAGCGTCACGTTCGGCTTCGTTGAATTGCAAGGTTGCCTTCGCTTGGGCTATCCTCGTCTTGTTTTCTTCCATGAGAATTTCTAGCTCAGCCTTTGCTCGTCGCACTTCAGCCTCGGCATTAGACAGAGCCAGCTCCCGTTCGCGAACTCTTCGCTGGAGCTCAGTCGTGTCGAACTCGACAAGTTTGTCGCCGGGTTTGACCATGCTGCCTTCGGGAGCCAGATAAATTATTTTCGCTTCGATTTCTGAGCTGACAGCCACAGATCGCTCGGCTTTTAGTGCCCCTAGGTCATGGAAACTTACAACAAACGGTCCTTCTCTGACTGGTGCTGTTGGAACGTAGATCGTCGTTTTCTTTGGCGCAAAATACTGTCTATATAGAGGCATGCCCCACCGGTGCCCGACATAGATTATCAGTCCTATCATCAGTACTCGCATGCCCCATATTTGGAGTTGTCTGATCATTGCTTGAACATTGCCCCCAGGTCTTCACCCATAACATTCTTTAGGTTCAACACTGCAAGATATAACCCTGTTTTCGCAGACAGTATGTTGGCTTCGGTCTGCGTGAGGGCTGCCTGCGCGTCCAGCACATCTCGGTTTGTTCCGCTCGCTTCTTCCATCATTCGATTCGCAAGCGTTAGGTTTTCCTGTGCAGTCTTCAAATTGTTCAAGTAGATTTCTAAGGATGTTTTCTCGGACTGATACGTCCTATAGGCTCTCCCGACTTCTTCGGCGATTGATTGGAGTTGGTATTCCCTGAGTCTCTTGAGTATTTCGAGATTTATCTCAGCGGTTTGTTGCTGTTCTATCAGTGCCCGCTTGTCAAGTGGCAAGCGATATTGCAAGCCGGCTATTAACGTGCCAGTATTGAATGCGGAGCCAGACAAAAATCCCTCATTCGTGCTTGCGGAGTTGAACTGCGCAACCGCATCCAATCCAGGTCTTAGCTGGTCCTTTGCGATTGCCAAGAGCCGTTGCTGGTCCTCTATTTGCAGGTCGGACACTACGAGCTCAGGCCGATTCTTTAGCGCGATGTTCAATGCCTCTTCAAGGCTCGGTATCTGAGGCATTTCATCGGGAACGGTGTCCACTAGCTCCGGGGTTTCGCCGACCCCAGCGCCGATTGCAAGCATTAACGATTCAAGAGCGCTCCTTGCAGCCTGCTGTTGGATCTGCAACTGGTTCATCACGTCCGCTACCCGTAGTTCTGCTCGTGTTGCCTCTATTCCCGCCGCGTAACCAGCCTCAGCTTTGCGCCGCGCTGCATCCGCCACTCGTTTTGCTATCTCCACCGCCTTTTCTTGGACTTTGACCTGCTCTCTTGCATTTACTGCTCGGAAGTAGGCAGACACCACTCTGAGAATGGTGTCTTGCCTTGTCAGGTACAACTGTTTGTCGCGCACTGCGACTTGATTTCTCGCCGAAACCCAGCGCTGGTATTTATCGCTTAAAGCTCCCCTGCCCTTTAGGAGAGGTTGCTTTATCGACAAAGCAATCGAACCGCGCTTCGTACCAAATCCAAATGGAGAAAGGTCAACTCGAGCCTCAGTACCCGAAAAGTCTGCATAACTAAAGGTGCTGAACACGCGGTTAGATAATTCACGTTCCTCGGGGTATCGCTCCAGGGAGGCTTCGCTTCCCAAGTCAAGCGTCGTCTTAAGGCTGTTTACCCTTAGCGTAGAAAGAGCGGTTTGATAACTTGCTTCTGCTTCTTTGAGTCTTGGGTGGTTTGTGAGCGCAAGTGATACCGCGTCAGCAATAGTTAGTTTAGTGGGAATTCTAGGTTGGGCGTTGGCTGGTGGGATAACCAGAATAACTACAGTCGTAACCGCAAGCACTAATAGTGCTAGGCGGAGCGGTAACGAGCGAACGTTCATAGTGCCTTACTCATTTCCCTCTTAACAAGACGTGATTATACACTGATGGTTACAGCTTGCCTCGAACTAACAAGTGCAATTATATTAAACCATACGCGCTCGGCACTTGTATGGTGTTTAGACTAGTCGGTGTCAATCCCTGTTCCGATGTTCCAGAGTCACTTGTTTATATCCTGTGTCTCACCTGGCGTGTTACGCAAATTATACATCAGTTGACACTGACAGAACGCAATGATACACTTCCCACGTTCACAGAGGATTGGAGGCAGTCAAGTGTACGTAGGACGTATCGTAGTAGTTGGCAAGACAAATCGCCCTTTTGTCGCATATCGGGTTTCTTCCAGATCTTTTCCCAACCGCGTGGCCAGAATTGTCGGCAACACTGTTTCAATACAGCCAATAGATCCGGAAGATGTCAAGAAGAACCCCTACATCGCTTACAATTGTATACGCGTTGAAAACGACTTGGCAGTAGTGTCCAACGGTTCGCACACGGATCCTATTTTCGAAGAGATTAAAAAAGGCACACCTCCCGATCTTGCCATCCAACGCGTGCTCAGCGACATGGGATACGAGAAAGATGACTACAATACGCCTCGTATTGTCGGCGTGGTAACAGATGATCACGGCTTCCTTGGGATAGTCAGGGCAGATGCGCTGGAGGTAGGAACGTTTGACCTTGCCCAAAACTCGTGTAGGATTATTTGCACCTATGAACTGAACCGTTTGGATAATAAGAGTTATCCGTTCGTTGCTTCATCAGCCCTGGATATTGCCAAATATGTCGTCGAAGGAGGCATATTCAAGGAGTTTGAACACCCTGTCTGCTCCGCCTCCTGGGCAGGTGAACTCGCCGTGTTTAATCCTCACGAGTGACAACTGTGGATTTCCGGCTCAAACCGGCCGTGCGAGTTAGTTTCCAGTGCTGCGCAGTCAATACCAGTCGGAGCCATTAGCCACGGGCTAAAACACTAAGACTCTGTCTTCGTCTGCTTGGCATCGTCGGGCTCGAGCTCCTCTTGAGCCTTTCTAGAAGCTTTTCTGAACTCGTGAATTCCTTCTGCAAGTGACCTTCCGAGCTCGGGCAACTTCTTGACTCCGAATAGCAGCACGATAATGCCAATTATTATTATGGCTTCGTTAGTCCCTATCGCTATTGGCAGCATTGGCTATAGTCTCCTTCGAACTGTCCGAATCCCAGCTGGGGGTCGGATCGGGTTCGTCAATTTGCTCAAATGTGTCCACGACCTCTCGCGACGCTCTCTTGAGTTCCCTCAGTCCCTGTCCGATTGAACGCCCAATTTCCGGAAGCTTCTTGGGACCGAATATGATCAACGCGAGCACGAGAATGATTAACAGTTCTTGAGTTCCCATATGGAACATGGGTCAACCCTTCTTTCAACCTATTTGGTTCAGGGTTACACCCTGCCTGATATCTATTATACTACTTTTCGAACAAAATCCAGCCCCATAAGTTGTCGCGTTTGCTGCTCCTGCTGCCGTTCCCCAGGCGAGAGCATCTTTAAGCGACTCACCTCTTAGTATGGAGTCCAGGAATGCCGCTACGAAAGAGTCTCCCGAACCGACAGAGCTAGCGAAGTTTATCTCCGGTGGTATTGCCTGCCAGGATTCTTTGCCGTTGGTTACGACTGCACCGCTGCGTCCCATCGTCACCGCGACTATTTCTATTCCGTTGCGTCTCACGCTTTCCGCGGCGTTCAGTATTTCCTCAACTGTACACAGCTCGTGTCCCGTAAGTTCCGAAAGCTCTGAAGCATTCGGTTTGATCATGAATGGTGCCGCCTTTATTCCCTCAGCCATGGGCTCACCGCTGGCATCTAGTACAGCCTTGACGTTGTGTTGTCTTGCCAGTTCAATGAGATCTGCGTAAAAGTTTGTCGGTACACCGGGCGGACAGTTCCCCGAAAACACTACAAAGTCGCATCCCCGGACCAGGTCATCTACCTTCTGGACCAGCTCTTCGAGTTCCAGATCGGTAATTGTGGGACCAGGTTCGTTTATTTCAGTTTGCGTTCCATTCTTGGGGTCGACAATCTTTATGCACAGCCTTGATTCATCTTCAACCCTGACAAAGTCGTGCTTTATTCCTTCCCTGTCAAGCCCTCTACAGATTGCGTCACCTATCGAACCGCCTACGAACCCGGTCGTCAATACGTCTCGTCCGAGTTCTTTAAGCACGCGTGCTACGTTTATGCCTTTGCCGCCTGGAACAGTACGGCATTGACTGGGCCGGTTAATCCGGTCTATGACGAAGGACTCAATAGTATAGGTCTTATCTATAGATGCGTTCAGAGTAACTGTAAGGATCACAGCCTTCTCCCGTGCTTGTTATTCTAGGCTGGCACTCAACTGGTGTCAAATGCTGTCTAGCGATGTTCAGGCTCACATCAGTTGGAAGTATATGAACTTCCTCGGCAGGTTAGCATATTCCAATGTGGGTTATTTTGCAAACGAGTCGAACGTAACGCGGCTTGCTACATGATACGTTTTTCTGTGGTTACAGACCTAATTTCCATCTGTTGATTTACATCTCTGCCTAAATTAGTTTTTTAGGGTATAATACTTCGTGTGAAGTAAACAAAGCCTGGGTGACGTCCGAGAGCCCGAAAGGGGGCGGTCGAAGTGTCCATTGTTGATGCTTCGATGACTCGCGACTTGAGGCGCGAGATAGCAAAGCACCCCGTAGACTCGAGTCGACTTGAAGTGCACGTGACGCACGGCGTAGCGTACCTCAGAGGACGCCTCGACAAGCTAAGGGGCTATCACGAGGACTTAGATCTTGGGGAGGAGTTAGCAAGGATTATCAAGGTGCTTCGCAATAAGCCTGGCATACGCGATGTTGTTTGCGAAGTAGAATTGGGTGGTCCTACGCTGCGAGAACGCCTGGCTGCGGAGTCAGGTTTGCGTAGAAGGCGTCAGTGAATTATCGCCTGACTGCTCCTCGCTTGGGCAAACGTCTATTGTTTTCTCATTCTTGTACAACACAAACCCCGGTGCTGCTCCGCGCGGTTTTCTCACATATTTGGCGTGCGTGTAGTCCACTGGTACCAGCCGCGAGTGCTTAGCTTCCGAGTTGGCAGCGGCTATTGTGGCTGCGCGTAGCAGAACTTGTTTCGGCACTCCGCCAGCCTTTCCTGCCGTGCGAACTAAAACGTGCGCACCTTTTACCGAACGTGCATGGAGCCAGATATCGTTGGGCCGAGCTAACTTTTGGGTTAGATAATCATTCCCTTGAGCCGTCTCACCGTACAGGATTTCCCAACCTTCGTCCGTCAATATCCGCTTTACTTGATGGCTGGCTAACTCATCTTCTGGCTCAGATTTCGGACTGCGCACACGCAGAATCCCCTGATCCGAGAGCGAGTCTCGAAGCTTCTGCAATTCATCAACAGAAACCGCAAATTGCGCGCGCTCAATAGCTTCAGTCAGCTGCGAAAGCTCCAAATCAATTTTGCGCCGACGTTCCTCCGCGTTTGCTGCTGCGTCACGAAGTTTTTGGTACCGCTTGAAGTATTGTTGTGCGTTTTCTTGGGGGGTGAGCTTCTCGTCGAGCTCGACTTCTAATTCGGACATTGATGGGTCAAAGTAGTTGATAAGCTTGGCTGAGCTGCTGCCTTTTTCTATCGTGTGCAGGTGAGCTAGTATCAACTCGCCGATCTGTCTGTACTGGTCAGCCCTGGCGCTTTCAGCCAAGGTGCGATCAAGGGATTCCAAGGATCGTTTGCGAAAATCTATTTCCTGGCGAATTGCAGTCAATACCTCTTTACGGAGGTCTTCCAATTCGGCTCTGGCGACTAGAGACCTATACACGGTGTCTAGTGCAGAGTTAATGGACGACCTCTTGTGCTGTTGTTCTGGCGGGAACTGAACAGTTGTGATCGGATATGCCATCAGCGCTTGTCCGGTCTCGCTTGTGATCAGCGATATCTCATAATTCTCTGTAAGGACTTTATTCCTCAATAGCGTAAGCTCATTTTCCAGGAGCTCTGGCACAACAGTGCCTCCGCTTACAGATCGCAGCACAACTTCATTTGCCAAAAACGGACCGAAGCCGCTCAACGTTTCTACTAGCCAACTTTGCACCGTTTGTGCATCTAGGGGGGATCGGCTGATTTGTTTCACGACCTGTTTGATTTGTTGTTCCGCATCGGGTGATGTCAGATCGATCTTTGAGGAGTGGGGAGGCGGAATATACGTTCGTCCTGGCAAAATCTGTCGATAACGACTTACTGATGCTCCAATATGCTTGGCTGCTGCTATGATGCGCCCGAGCTCGTCGGTGAGAATCACATTGCTGTGCTTTCCCATGATCTCGAGTATTAGCACTCGGGCACCCTGACCAATCCTGTTGAACTGAAATCTTAGGATTCGATCAAAGCCCACTTGCTCGATATTGGTAAGCGTTGATCCTTCGAGGTGTTTCCTGAGAGTCATACAAAAATGTGGTGGTTGTGGAGGCACTGGCTTTGCTGATGAAGTCAGATGCGCCCTCGGAAAACGTGCATCCGCCGAGAGGTACAATAGGTGTGTCCGTCCGGGCACGCGGATTTCCAATGTCAGATCGGTTTGGTTGTGCTGCCGAACGTGTTGTACACGTCCCCCGATAAGCCACCTTCGTAGCTCGCTCACCACGGCAGCAACGATAAGCCCATCGAACGTCATAATCGATTGACAGTATACCAGACATAGGAATTTTATGCTGAGGAGGCGAATACAGTGACGGAGCCGAAGTTCCGCGCGGAGGATAGGCAGCCGTGTTCGGTAGGTAAATACGGAGCGCAAGGAGGTTGGATCATGCCGAGGTTGTTCGGTAGGAATTATACAAAGTCCGAATTGTTGGATCGCGTGGGCAATGTTTTGCAGCTGGGTGGTGTCAGAAAGTTCGTGCTTACTGACGGACCTCACGCAGGTGTGGAAGCGGTTGAGTTTACAACTGGCACTGGTTTTCGGTTCCTAGCCGTTCCAGGTCGCGGACTCGACGTTACCGTCGCAGAGCATAATGGCAGATCGCTAGCCTGGCTTTCAGCTGCAGGTGAGATGAGCCCGATGTTTTACGAAGAGCCCGGGCTCGGCTGGCTGAGGAATTTCCCAGGTGGACTCGTTACCACGTGTGGACTGACCTATGCCGGAGCGCCTTGCGAGGACAATGGGGAAAAACTTGGTCTTCACGGCAGATTTTCGAATACCCCGGCGTCGAACGTTTGGGTAGACGGAGAGTGGGATGGCGAACAGTACCGAATGTGGGCACAGGGAAAGATCAGGGAGTCGAGGCTTTTTGGCGAGAACATTTTGTTGAAACGAAGAATAACCGCGGTTCTGGGCGAAAATAAGTTTTGGATAGACGACGTAGTAACGAACGAGGGTCCGCGACGCACTCCGCACATGATCCTGTACCACATCAACGGCGGCTTTCCGGTTGTGGATGCAGGGTCGCGCTTGCTTTCGCCGACTATCAGTGCAACTCCTCGCGACGCCGATGCTGAGGTGGACAAAGAGCACTATTATCTCAACGATCCACCGACCCATAGCTTTCGCGAGAGGTGCTACTATCACGATATGGCTACGGACACTGACGGTTTCGTGTACGCGGGATTGGTTAACTATGAGCTGCAGTTCGGTTTCTATGTAAAGTACAAGAAGTCTGAGCTACCCGAGTTTACTCAGTGGAAGATGAATGGTACACGGGAGTACGTGGTGGGCCTCGAGCCGGCAAACTGCCGGGTGGAAGGTCGCGACAAAGATAGGTTAGCAGGTAGGCTCCAGTTCCTGAAGCCAGGAGAAACGCGGGAATATCACCTGGAGATCGGAGTGCTCACTAGTGAAGAGGACATACGCTGGTTAGAAACGACGATCGAATCCATCTTAAAAAACCGTCAACCATAGTTCGAATTCCTCCACATCCTCCTTGTGGCTCGATGAGTGCAGTAGCAGGGCTGTGCGCGAGGTGTTATAATGTAAGCGGTACGAAAAATCGGGCTGTCGCCCGGTGCTATGAACAAAGCCTTTGCGGGAAGAAGGTGGTTTCCGATGACTGAGGAACAAAAGTCGACTTGGCGGACAAAGGTCGGACTTGCCGAAATGCTGAAGGGTGGCGTGATAATGGACGTCACCAACGCAGAACAAGCAAAGATAGCTGAAGACGCGGGAGCGGTTGCTGTTATGGCGCTCGAGAGGGTTCCAGCCGACATAAGGCGCGAAGGCGGCGTGGCGCGAATGGCTGATCCGCTTAAGATACTGGAGATTATGAGCGCCGTGTCAATACCAGTTATGGCAAAAGTGCGCATTGGTCATTTCGTAGAAGCCCAAATACTGGAAGCACTCGGTGTCGACTACATCGACGAAAGCGAGGTCCTGACACCAGCCGACGAAGAGCATCATATCGACAAGCATCAGTTTAACGTACCATTCGTATGTGGGTGCCGGGATCTAGGTGAAGCGCTCCGACGCATCGGTGAAGGAGCGGCAATGATTCGGACCAAAGGCGAAGCTGGTACCGGCAACGTAGTCGAGGCTGTGCGGCACATGCGCGCAGTTATGAGCGAAATACGCAAGATACAGAGCATGCGCGAAGATGAGTTGATGGCTGAGGCTAAGAGGCTGGGTGCGCCTTACGAGCTGGTTCTGGAAGTTCACAAAACCGGCAAGCTTCCTGTGCCCAACTTTTCTGCGGGAGGAATAGCAACCCCGGCTGATGCCGCGCTTATGATGCAATTAGGTGCTGAAGCTGTCTTTGTAGGATCGGGTATATTCAAGTCCGAAGATCCAGCGAAGCGTGCTAAGGCCATCGTTGACGCCGTTACTCACTACGACAAGCCTGAAATCCTCGCGGAGCTTTCCAAGGGCTTGGGCAGAGCAATGGAAGGCATCGACGTCCGCCAGTTGGAAGAAAAAGAGTTACTTTCGGTAAGAGGTTGGTAGCTAAGTGACCGTGAGTTCGCAAACAGTTTCGCATACAGGGGATTACTGCTGTACTTCGGCGAAGAGTGGTTTGAGGCAAGCTGAGCAGTTAGCTGCGGAGTCAGAGCAGCGCACGGTCACTGTTGGCGTTCTGGGATTGCAGGGTGATTTCGAAAAGCACCTAGAGATGCTTCGGCGCCTCCGCGATGTGATGACTGTCGTGGTGCGCTCTCCGGAAGAACTTCAACGCTGTGATGGCTTGATTATTCCTGGCGGTGAGAGCACTACGGTTGGCAAGCTAATGGTTCGGTATGGCTTAGATCGGGCTATCAAGGCAAGAGCACAACAAGGCATGCCGATCTTTGGCACGTGCACTGGCTTAATCCTGCTTGCCCGCGAAATAGAAGGCAGCGACCAATACCGGTTGGGTCTAATGGACATAACTGTTCGTCGGAACGCCTTCGGACGGCAGATTGACAGCTTTGAGATAGATTTGGAAATTCCAGCGATCTGCGATGCTCGTCCCGTCAGGGCTGTTTTTATAAGAGCGCCAATTGTTTCGGAAGTTCGTGGCGACGTTGAGGTATTGGCTAGATTGCCAGATGGGAAGATTGTAATGGTTCGCCAGGGCAATTGTCTAGCGGCGGCATTCCATCCAGAGTTGACTGACGACACGCGCATCCACCAGCATTTTGTAGATGTCGTCAGAGCTCAGACCTGAATAGGTTAGAAGCCTATCCCAGCTACGCCTTCGGGCGCCATCCCCAGTTATCGTCTCTCGACAACAGTAATGTCCTGAGAAAGCTTTATTATCGAGTTCGGTGGGTAATAGCCCTTACGTAGCGAAGTACAAGGATAGACAAGGGTATTTTTGCCAATCAGACAGCCTGGGTTAGTGACAACGTTGCAGCCGATTTGACAACCGTCCCCGATTACTGCCCCGAACTTTTGCAAACCGGTATCGTATTCTACGTTGTCGATAGTTACCTTTACTGAAGGGCGTTTCCCCGTGGTCGGGTCTTTTACGCTTACCACAGGAACATTTGATAACTTAGTACCAGCGCCTAGGTTTACGTTGCGTCCCAGAATGCTGTCACCAACATAGGCAAAATGGGGACATTGAGCAGTGTCCAGCATTATGCAGTTCTTGAGCTCAGAAGAATGACCGACAATGCAGTTATTGCCTACTATGACGTCGCCACGAATATAAGCGCCGTGTCTTATTTGGCAGTTGCGACCAATAATGGCAGGTCCCATTATGAACACACCAGGTTCAACCGTTGTTCCCTCGCCGATTACGACCGCATCGCGATCATCGATGTAGGCTCCGGGCATTACTTTGCCGCGGATCATCTCCTCCGGATCCAGGCTGGTTATATACTGAAGCACGAACCTGCCGACGTTTAGAAGTGCTTCCCAGACCTTTTCGCAACCGTCGAACACGGCGCGGAATTCCAACCCATCGAGGTCAAAGAAATCTTCAGGTCTTAGCATTCTCAATAACCTCTCGCCCGCGTGATGCCGACGCGTTGATTATATGTAAAGCACCTCCGTAGTGTCAAACCGGCGGTGAACTGTGCCGTACGTGCCAGCTTGTGCTCCCACCGATAAGCTTTGACCTTGACGGGCGTGGTCGGTCGTAAGATAATAGCATAAGGAACGAGGTCATGTCCGAAAGTAAATCCCATCGCAAACTAGTCCGCGATGCCCTTCTTAACCCCAATCTCCAGACAGCTCTGAGACGTTCGGCGCGTTCTTACGCTGCGGCGCGCAGAGACGTCATGCAGGACTTCGATTTTGAGGCTGCCCGAGCTCAAGTGCGTGCCATCAAGGAACGATGCGTCAGCAATATGCGTGCTCTCTTCGAGCGTTTCAAGGATGAGGCTGAGAAAGTTGGAGCTGTGGTTCACGAAGTCAAGGATGGGGCTGAGGCAGCGGAAATCATCGCACGTATAGCCCGCGAACGTGGCGCAAAGCTGCTCGTGAAATCGAAGTCGATGCTGACCGAGGAAATCGATCTCAATCAAAGACTTTCCGCTTACGGGTTTAATGTTATCGAGACCGATCTTGGGGAACGAATCATTCAACTTGCGGGCGAAAAGCCGTCGCATTTCACGATGCCCGCGATGCACAAGACGCGTGAGCAGGTCGCGGAGCTATTCTCACGTATAACAGGTGAACCTGTAAGCTCCGATATACCCGAGCTTGTCAAGATTGCTCGCCAGATGCTTCGCCAGTGCTTCGTGGAAGCGGATATTGGCTTATCGGGAGCGAACATCGCCATAGCAGAAAGTGGCACGCTGGTATTGGTTTCTAACGAGGGAAACGCGCGTCTCGTTACTACGCTTCCTCCAGTTCACATTGCGCTAGTCGGTTACGAGAAGCTCGTGGAAACGCTTGAGGACGCCACGTCCATCTTGAAAGTCTTGGCTCGTAGCGCCACGGGGCAGAAGCAAACCGCCTACGTGTCTTTCATCACCGGTCCAAGCCGTACCACGGACATAGAGAAGACTCTGACGCTCGGGGTTCACGGTCCCACGGAAGTTCATATCATATTCGTGGATAATGGCAGAATGGCCATGGCTGCAGACCCTGAGCTCCGGCAAGCATTGTATTGCATAAAATGCGGTGCTTGTCTAAACCTGTGTCCCGTTTACAACTCGGTAGGTGGGCATGCGTTTTCTAGTGGTTACATGGGTGGTATCGGCACTGTTCTCAGCAGTTATCACGGCGGCTTAGAGACAGTAGAGGATACGTTAGACTTATGTTCGGGTTGCGGGACGTGCACAAGCGTATGTCCTTCCCGAGTGGATATTCCAGAAATGATACTGCACTTGCGGCAGCGTATAACTGCAAGGCAAGGGGCTACGGTTTCTAGGAGATTAGGTACGATTCTCATCAAACATCGCTCTGTGCTTCAGAGCACCGCGAAACTTGTTCGAACTGTGCAGCCTATTGTGCTTCGGCAAGATCGGACGTTGGGGGATATTCCGATTTTTTCGGGACTGCTTGCTGGAAAGCGGTTGCCAGGTGTTGCAGAGAAATTTTTGTGTGAGATGATGCCATCTACCAGCAACCACTCGGGTAATCCTCGCGTAGCTCTTTTCGCAGGTTGCCTGACCAACTTCGTGTATCCCGAAATTGGACTGGCGATAGTTGACGTTTTGACCAGACTGGGAGCCGCTGTAATATATCCTAAGCAGCAATCCTGTTGCGGTGCTCCTGCCTTGTATTCAGGGGATTTCACCACGGCTCAGAAGCTCGCAGCGGATGTTGTTGAGACTTTCAACAATTCTTCCGTGGATTATGTGGTAACTGGGTGTCCTTCTTGTGCGGTAATGTTGAAATATCGGTTTCCGAACCTTTTGCGTGGAACGCACAAGAGCGAATATGCGACTGCGTTATCTAGGAAGGTCGTTGATTTCTCTCAACTTGCAGCGACGCTTCTTGCTGACCCTTCTAAGCTATCCAGATTTTCGACCGGCTATAGCGTGGCGTACCATAGTCCGTGTCACCAGAAGCACACTCTCAACACCGTCCAGTTTTCGCTCGATTTGATAGACGCGGCAGGTTTAGCCGGAGTTGGGGCTATCGAGCCAGACGAGTGCTGTGGGTTCGCTGGTACATATGCGTTTAAGCAGCCTGCAATTTCCGCTTCCATTCTAGACCGAAAAATAGAATCTGTTTTAGCATCAAAGGCAGATATAGTAGCCACAGATTGTCCCGGATGCATTATGCAAATCCGGGGCGGTTTAGTGGCGCGCGATAGCTCGGTACGGGTCTTCCACACTGCCCAGTTATTGGCAGGACAAATTGAGTAGAAACGATGGCTTATTCTGACCTTCGAGATTTTATCTCAAAGCTCGAAAGTGAGGGCGAACTGGTTCGTATTAAGTGTCCCGTGAGCCCTGAGCTTGAGATCACTGAAATTACGGATAGAGTTGTCAAGAGTGGCGGTCCGGCAATTCTGTTCGAGAGCGTCTTGGGCTCGGATGTTCCTGTTCTCATAAATCAATTTGGCACAATGCGCCGGATCGCAATGGCCCTAGGTGTCGAGAGCATCGATACCATTGCGGAGGAAATTGACTCTTTGCTACGAGCACAGCCGCCGACCGGGTTCGTAGACAAGTTCAAGATGGTTCCGAAGCTGGCACGACTGGCTAGGGCTTTACCGAAGAGTGTGAAGTCAGCACCCTGCAAGGAGGTTGTAAGGCAGGGCGCCGATGCTAGCTTAGATTTCCTGCCAATACTCAAATGTTGGCCAGGCGACGGTGGGCGTTTCATTACCTTGCCGATAGTTTTCACCAAAGATCCGGAAACGGGACGCAGAAACGTCGGGATGTATCGAATGCATGTCTACGACGAGCGCACGACGGGTATGCACTGGCACGTCCACAAAGTGGGAGCGAGGCATTATGCTGAGTACGAAAAGCTCGGCCAGAGGATGGAAGTGGCTGTAGCACTGGGTGGTGACCCGGCGATTACCTATGCGGCAACAGCTCCCTTGCCTGAGGATTTTGACGAAATGGTCTTCGCAGGATTTTTGCGTAAGGAGCCTGTTAAGTTAGTCCGGTGCAAAACCATCGACCAAGAAGTCCCTGCGGATGCTGAAATCGTGTTGGAGGGGTATGTGGATCCGTACGAGCGGCGAAGGGAAGGTCCTTTTGGTGATCACACTGGGTATTATTCACCTGCCGAGGACTATCCGGTTTTTCACATTACTTGCATCACTCACCGGCGGGATCCAATTTATCCTGCTACAGTCGTTGGCAAGCCTCCTATGGAGGATTGTTTTCTTGCTAAAGCAACAGAGAGAATATTCCTGCCTCTCCTCCGTGCCCAGTTGCCCGAAATAGTCGACATCAACCTGCCCATTGAGGGCGTATTTCACAATTTGGCGTTCGTATCGATCCGCAAGAGGTATCCGATGCAAGCTCGGCGAGTTATGCACGCGCTTTGGGGACTCGGGCAAATGATGTTCACGAAAATAATTGTCATACTGGACGAGGATGTAAACGTTCAGGATACCAGCGAGGTCCTATGGCGCATAGGCAGCAACGTGGACCCGAAGCGAGATATCGTTTTCAGTGAGGGACCTGTGGATGCTTTAGATCATGCGGCTCCCCAAAGTCTTTGGGGCTCGAAAATGGGTATCGATGCGACTAAAAAGCTTCCCGAAGAAGGTCACCCTCGGCAGTGGCCTGATGAGATATCCATGGACCCTGCTGTGAAAGAGCACATCGATGCTGTATGGGGGGAACTAGGAATTGGCTGAAGAAAGACGGTTGTTCGTTGCGTTGGCAGGTGCGAGTGGCATGCTATACGCACACAGATTACTGCAAGTGCTGCCTGCCATCTACGATAGGATCTACTTAACGGCTTCGGAAAATGCATTAGACATAATGCGGGATGAACTAGCAATAGCGAATCTTTGCGATATGTTGCCGGCTGGTGAGGAATCTAAATTCCGAATCCTTTCTCCGACGGATATGTATGCTCCTCCCGCTAGTGGATCGCATGAATATGAGGGAATGGTGATCGTGCCGTGTTCTGCAGGCGTGGCAGGTCGTATTGCCGCGGGAGTATCCAATGATCTTGTTACCCGGGCTGGGGATGTATGTTTGAAGGAACGCCGTAGGGTCGTATTAGTGTTGCGGGAAACACCTCTTAGTGTCGTTCACCTACGAAACTTACTTTTGCTTGCTGAGGCTGGAGCAACTGTGCTGCCGGCTGCGCCTGCTTTCTACAGCAGACCGAAGGAGATAGCTGACCTTGCAAATTACATTGTGGACAAGATACTGTGCGCATTAGGTATCGGGGCAAGGTTGACCAGGGAGTGGGGCGAGTGAGAATAAAGCCGTTGGAAAAACTAGTTATCGTTCTTGAGATGATAAAGTTTGAGCACACTATTTTCGCCCTGCCTTTCGCAATGTCTTCTGCCTTGGTTGCTGCGCGGGGTTTGCCAGATGTGCGGACGCTGCTGCTCATACTTGCAGCGATGGTCGGAGCGCGCACGGCAGCTATGGCTTTCAATAGGATTGCTGATCTGCGATTAGATGAGCTGAACCCGAGAACGGCAAATAGGGCTTTACCTAGAAGGTTGATCTCGATTGGTGCGGCGTGGTCGCTCGTAGTGGTCTCATCTGCTGTGCTGATAACGGCGGCTTTTTTGCTCAACCCGCTTGCATTTGCCTTATCGCCTGTTGCGCTCGCAATTATTCTGGGATACTCATATTCAAAGCGGTTTACTAGCCTTTCTCACCTGTGGTTAGGGCTTAGTTTAGGCATTGCGCCGGTTGGCGCGTGGATAGCAGTTACCGGTCGAATCGACTTCGAACCGCTAGTTCTGAGCGCTGCGGTCATTTTATGGACCGCAGGCTTTGACATCATATACGCGTTGCAGGACGTAGATTTTGATCGACGCTTCGGGCTCTTTTCTTTGCCTGCGAGGATAGGTCCCAGAAATGCGCTACTAGTGTCCAGGGTGTTTCACACTGGGGCGACTGGGCTTTTAGTTTGGTTTGGGGTTATAAGCAAACTTGGGTTTTGGTATTACCTGGGCGTGGCTTTGGCAGCTTGTTCACTCTTGTATGAGCAGAGTATTGTGTCCCCTCAAGACCCGAGTCGGGTTAATGCCGCATTCTTCAATGCTAACGGCATAGTTAGCATAGGGGTATTTGCATTCGTTGCGCTGGATTTGTACTTATGATGGAGCAAGTCTTGGAAAAAAGCGATGTCAGAGACATACTGCGCCGTGCCCTTGATGGCGGACGGTTGACCATAGACGATGGAATTCGGCTTTTTCGTTCCAATGATCTGCTTGCAATCGGCGCTGCAGCTAATATCATAAGGCAGAGGCTCAATGGTAACCGAACGTACTATGTTGTGAATCGGCACATCAATTACACCGATATCTGCAAGAACAAATGTCGGTTTTGTGCATTCTATAAATCCTCGGACGATGTTGCAGCGCACAGAATGTCTATAGCAGAAATAGTGGATCGTGCTTCCGAGCAGTATGACCGGCTGAAGTTTACTGAACTGCACATTGTTGGTGGTTGCGATCCAGACTTACCTTTCGACTATTACACCAACCTGCTTTCGTCATTGAAGTCTAAGTTTCCAAATGTTCACCTGCAGGCTTTTACAGCTGTCGAGATTGTTCATATTGCCGAAGTTGGCGGCATGTCAGTTAGGCAGACCCTGCAAATCTTGCGCGAGGCTGGTCTTGGTTCGATTCCTGGGGGTGGGGCAGAGGTCTTTGCAACCAGAGTGAGATCCTTATTGTGTCCGGCTAAGCTTCCTGCCGAGAAGTGGCTCGAAGTCATGAGAGAGGCACATTCCTTGGGCATAAGGAGTAATGCCACGATGCTCTACGGCCACGTTGAAACAGATGAAGAGCGCATACGACATATGCTGAGCCTGAGAGAACTGCAGGATCAAACCGGTGGATTTATGGCTTTTATACCACTAAAGTTCCATCCCAAAAACACGCGTGTAGATGGCAATCTGCGACCGCAAAGCTCCATTGACGATCTGAAGGTATTTGCAATCTCGCGATTGATGCTTGACAACTTCCCCCATATTAAGGCTTTTTGGATTATGCTCGGTGTGAAACTAGCACAAGTCGCGCTGAGCTTTGGTGCGGATGACTTCGACGGTACCGTTGTAGAGGAACACATAACCCACCGAGCAGGCGCGAAGACGCCAGAGTGTCTTACGCCTGCGGAAATACGAGCGCTGATCGGGGAAACTGGAACGGTACCAATTGAGCGCGATACGCTTTATAACGAGGTAAAACGCGATGAGGCTGGGGTCCCTGCCGTACTTAAATGTTAAGCCGTTAGTTCACTACCTGGAGCACGGAGGTCTCCCCGAGGGCTGGGAGTTGGTATATGCCCCTCCTTCTCAATTGGCGAGGATGCTCCAGACGGGAGAAATTGCCGCTGCGCCTGTTTCTAGTTACGCGGTGTTGGCTGATTCGGAGCTTGACGTTTGTCCGGGCTTGTGTATAAGTTCACGCGGTGCGGTGAAAAGTGTTTTGATGCTGTCGAAAACCGAGGTAGACCTCGTAAGAAGTGTGGCTCTCGATACTAGTAGCTTGACCGGTGCTAATATGCTCAAAATCATTCTTGCGGAGGCTTACGGGCTAACTCCGGAGTTTAGCCAGACCTCGCCGGACGCAATATCCGAGGCTTTGGAAAGATTCGACGCGGTTCTCGTGATCGGCAACCCAGCAATGATGTATCCCAAATGGGGTCTCCACGTTCTGGACATAGGCGATGAATGGATGAAACTTACCGGCTTACCCGCGGTATTCGCGCTTTGGGCTGGCAGAAACCTGACATCCGAGTTAATTGAAGTGTTGCACAGGAGCTACGAAGAGAGCAGGCAGAGAATAGAACAAATTGCACGTGAAGAAGCTCTCGGTCTAGGACTTTCTTACGACTTATGTTACGACTACTTGGCGCGAACGATTAAGTACGAACTTGACGAGCCGGAACTGGCAAGTCTCGAAGTTTTCCGAGAGAAGTGTTTACGACATGGACTGTTTGATGTGCCCTTGTACCCTGCGAAAATAGCTGCGTTATGACCAGCCGTATTGCGAAAATACTTCACCGAGTGACAAATGGCGGCAGAATCGGATTCAAAGAGGCACTTGTCCTCTTTGAGGAGGCTACTCTGCCAGAACTTGGATGGGCTGCAGACCAAATCTGCAATGCCAAACATCCAGGCGACATTCGGACTTATGTCATCAATAGGAACATAAACTACACCAACATTTGCACCTCGGGATGCGCATTTTGTGCGTTTTACAGACCACCGGGTCACCCGGATGGGTATGTGCTCTCAGACGATGTAATTCTCGCCAAAGTTCGTGAAGCGGTAGATTTGGGGGCAACGCAAATTTTAATGCAAGGTGGTTTGCATCCCGACCTTGACGTCACCTACTTCGAGTTGCTGTTCCGTAAAATCAAAGCTAGCTATAGTGTCCAGTTGCATTCCCTTTCAGCACCTGAGGTAGTTCACATAGCCCGAGTATCTGGATTGTCCGTTCGCGATACGCTCGATAGGTTGCACAGAGCCGGGTTAGATTCTTTGCCTGGCGGCGGAGCAGAAATTCTCGTAGGCCACATGAGACAAAAACTTAGCCCAGGCAAGTGTACCGTCGATGAGTGGTGCGAGGTAATGAGAGTTGCTGCCGAACTCGGTATGAGAGCCACTGCGACAATGGTCTTTGGTATGGGTGAATCTTTGGAGGACAGGCTGTTGCACCTTTCAGTCATTCGCGATTTGCAGGACGAAACTGGCGTGTTTACAGCTTTCATACCGTGGACCTACCAGCCGGGTGACACTGTTTTAGGTGGATCGAGTGTGGGTGGACATGACTACCTTCGAACGCTAGCTATATCCCGAATTTACTTAGACAACATGGACAATATTCAGGCGTCGTGGGTTACTCAGGGACCGCAAATCGCCCAGCTAGCGTTGCGTTTTGGTGCTAACGACATAGGCAGTACTATGATTGAGGAGAATGTTGTTTCGGCTACAGGTGTCTCACACAGGATGGATGAGCAAGCGTTGATAAATATCATCCGTAGCGCTGGGTTCACACCTGCCCAGCGCACAACTTTGTACGAAATCGTCAAACTTCAGGTGTCGTGACCAATGAGTAGTGCGGGTCAATGGCAATATGCGGTTATTGCAGGAAGCCAGGGTTTTAGGTGGGTTAGCAGCCTAGCAGGCGAGACCCGTCGAATCGAGCCGATCAAAACGCCCTTCGGAAATTCTCCTTATTTGCATGCCATTAGGTTTGGAAATGTCGGGGTAGTAATACTATCTCGCCACGGAGAGAGAGGCTATGAGGTTTCTGCGCCATTTGTGAACTACCGTGCTAATATCTGGGCTCTCAAAGAGCTTGGAGTCGAAAGAATAATTGCGTGGTCAGGTCCAGGTGCCATCGATCGTAGCATAAGCGTTGGCGAAATCATTGTCCCAGATGATGTTATAGACGAAACTCGTAGACGAGAAAGCACTTTTTATGAAGGATTGGGCATCGGGTTTATACGTCAGAATCCTGCGTTTTGTCCCGAAATTGCAGCCAAACTTCGCGAGGTAATTGTCGAAAAACAAGGACACTGTAGGACCGGCGATGTCTATGTTTGCACTGAGGGACCGCGGCTCGAAACTGCAGCTGAAATCCGCAAAATGGCGCTTTACGGCGGGACGTTGGTTGGCATGACAGTTGCTCCCGAGGTGTTTCTTGCTCGGGAGCTCGAGATCTGCTATTGTCCGGTCTGCTACGTGTCCAATTACGCAGAAGGTATCGCCGAACGACCATATGCCACTGGGGAGCTGTTTGAGGGGATGCTTACTCCCGATGAGAAGGCAAAGGTAGATGCCGCATTGGCTCTTCTTCCTGATATCATTTTGGAAACGTTCATCCGACTGCCTGCGGAACGCAGATGTCCGTGCAGTCAATCTATGGAACGCTATCGTAGACGAGGAGACGTGGGAGAAGACTGGCATACCTGGGTCAACAAAAGAGCTTGAATTTGTTAGTCTTATAGAACCCAAATAATCTATTCAGCATTCGTTGTGGGATAAGATAACTTCAGAAAGCTTCGAGGTGCCAATGAACATTTTGGTGACAAATGATGATGGCATACACGCTGAAGGGCTTCTTGCTTTGAAAACCGCGTTGGAGAAGGCGGGTCGAGTGTACGTAGTTGCACCAGATCGTCCGAGAAGCGCTTGTGGCCACTCAATTACCCTACACAAGCCATTGCGGGCGGATCAGGTAAAGTTGCGCGACGGCAGCTTGGCTTATGCCAGCAACGGCACACCTTCCGATTGTGTAAGCTTGGCTTTGTTAGGATTGATCGAAGATCCCATAGATCTGGTCGTTGCCGGTGTAAACCGCGGTCCAAATCTGGGATGGGACCTGACATATTCCGGGACAGTATCGGCAGCGATGGAAGGTGCGATTATGGGAGTCCAGTCGTTTTCTATTTCGGTTACAGCAGACTCTCCCGATGTCGATTACTCGGTCACGGCAAGTTTTGCTAGGAAGCTGGCGCTGTTGCTGCAGGAGCGGCGTCTGCCTCCGGATACCCTGCTCAATGTCAACGTGCCCGCGTTGCCAGCCGAAAAAATAAAGGGCGTGCGCGTTACTCGACAAGGCCAGCGGCGGTACACGGGGAATGTTGTCAAGCGATTGGATCCCTCTGGTAGAGCTTACTATTGGCTCGGTGGTGATACCGTTGTGGATAAGCTGGACGAAGGTACCGACGTTAAGGCAATCGCTGATGGTTACATCTCCGTGAGCCCGATTCATCTCGACCTAACCGACTACAACACGTTAAGAGATATGTTTTCTTGGGGAATTCAGGATATCGATGTCGCAGAGCTGGTGTGATAGAATTGCGCAACTGAGCGCAATGATGGAAGAATGTGTCTTGTGTCCACGCCGTTGCGGTGTCAATCGGTTGAAGGGCGAAGTTGGAGTGTGCGGCGTGGGCGCCGATGCGTTAGTGGCTAGTTATGGTCCGCATTTCGGCGAAGAGTCTGTGCTAGTTGGGCGCTTTGGTTCAGGTACTATTTTCTTCGCTGGATGCAACCTAAAGTGCGTCTTCTGCCAAAACTACGACATAAGCCATCTCCGCAGGGGCATTACGATGTCGCCCCGGGAACTTGCCGGTGCTATGCTTGAACTGTCTGATAGCGGATGTCACAATATCAATCTGGTTACGCCAACCCATCAGATAGCGCGCATAGTTGAAGCCGTTGGAATAGCTCGCAACAAAGGCTTAGAAGTACCACTTGTCTATAACTGCGGCGGTTATGAATCAGTAGAGGTACTGAAGCTTCTTGAAGGTATTGTGGACATATATATGCCGGACATCAAATATGGGGACAACGAAGCGGGAAGGAAATACTCCCAAGTTCCAGACTATTGGGACAGATGTCGCGAGGCTGTTAGCGAAATGCATAGGCAAGTTGGCGACCTCGAGATAAGTTGTGTTAAACTAGGCAGCGGTCAGCAAATCAAAATTGCTACTAGGGGTCTCCTTGTGCGCCATTTGGTAATGCCAAACGACATTGCGAATACACGAGCTGTAGTAGAATTCCTAGCGACTCAAATCAGCAAGGACACTTATGTCAACATTATGCCCCAGTACAGGACTGAATGGAACGCAACGAAGTTTCCTGAACTGAGTCGCAGGATAACGCGTGATGAGTATATTCGTGCTATGGACGAAGCTAGGCGGGTAGGGCTTTACCGGTTTGCAGATTGATCAGAGTTATTCCTGGAAATAAAAAGGGTTTGCATACAAGCGATGTATGGCAGGTACAGATGACTTGATAGGGCTACATCGGCATACTCAGAAGGGTGTTCATTCGCTTTGGGCTGGGCTCTGCGGAGCTTCATTAGCGCTGCTGCTGGGGTATATTGCTTCTTATTTGCAGACGCGTTATGGCATGGGAGTGGTCAGCGCACCAGGCACTCGGGTATTAGGTCCTGAGGTTTTCGCGCTGTCTGCCCTTAATTTTTATGCGCTACACCATATCGCCTTAGTGGGTTCCGGACGCGTAACAGACGCATTTGGAAACAGTACAAACGTTAGCGCCTCGATCGTTCTTCCGTTGACTATTTGGATAGCAGCGCCCTTGGTAGCGTTGGTAGTTGGCGGGGCTGTTGCTGGTGCTCAAAAAGCGGTGGCGGGACGCCGAGGGATCCTGACCGGCGGATTATTTTGCGGCGTTATTTACGGCGTTGTCCTGGGATGTCTTGCGCCGTTTTTGCACGGAACGTTAAACTCCTTTCTACTTCCTCAATTTTCCGGGGTAACCTCCAATCCACCTCCGATTCGTTTTGGTCCGGCGGTTGGAAGTGCGCTGGCAAACGGATGCAGCTTCGGCATAGCGTTTGCATTGGTTGGTGCGTTGATTATAGCTCGCCGGCGTCGTGCTACTAGCCAACCCGGCAAATGGTGGGCGTGCGGCAAGGCGACACTTCTAGTGGCGATAGTTTTACAAGCACTTATCGTGCTTTGCATCCTTGGCTATTTCGTGTTTGGACCCGAGACTGCTGCGGAATCTAACCTTCGAGTCGTAGAAATGAGTCCTTCGGCTGCCGGGTTGGGCTACACAATGGTTCACGGTGCGACTTTGGTGAGTCTTGTTGAATCGAAGCTGCGGGGAGGGTTGGTGCAGAAGCCTTTTTATGCTGAGGCGAACATCTACTTAGGTATCAAGAAGGGCAACGAGTTTCGCGCAATACCAAAGCCTATTCAAGCAGGATGTTTGTTTATTGTCGTGGTTTCAGCCCTGATATCTGGACGCTTGGCTGTTCGCTGGGGTTCGATTGATGGTTCACTACCTACGGGGTTTCGCTGCGCACTCGTTCACACTCTTTTCTTGCTGTTGTTGCCTAAAGTCTGCGGAATGTTCTTGAGGCAGGCAGACTCGTTCTCTGCGACATCCATTTCAATCAGCACGTCGTTTGCGTGGCCCATTGCCGCTTCTTTCGGAATCATGTTCGTGTTTGCAATGTTTGGAGCCCACTTCTATAGTAGAGCGCATTATCCTACAGATCCCTTATGGTTATCAACAACCTGACTTCCCACAAGGTTAACGAGTTGCTGCGATCTGCAGTAGATGGCTATCCAGTTGAGGGGCTAGTAGTAGAGGTAAAGTACTGTCCTCGAAATTCACGCAGGTTTGCTTCCGGCACATACTATCGCGTTTCAAACAGGCGACCAGATGGGAAGTTGATCAGAGTCCGCGTCAACCGTGCCAATAAGTATCCCTTGAACATCTATTTCAAAACTTCGCAATACTACAGGCGAAAAAACTCTCGAGGCGAGGAACTTATCTATCAGAAGCTCGTGAGTGTATCCGTAAGGTGCCCGGAGGAACTCATCCTAGCGATCTTTCTTCACGAGTTTTCTCACTATCTAGACCATCTTGCTGGGAGGAATGGTAGGTACAAGCAGACAAAGGCAGACAAGTTCGCGCTCAACAAGTTGATAGAGATGGGGATCATAAACCACGCGTCTGCTCCGCGCTAGTTCGATCGCCAGACGCTGAAGGACTACGTTGTGACCGAACTTGCGTCCGGGTCAGTTGCACCGTTCAATAAGCTAGTGCAAACAGCTTCTATGCCTTCCGGCTGGCAAAAATCTCACGCAGTTCCCTTTCCCTCTCGGATTTGATCATTGCAATCACACTATCTCCGGGGCGAAGTTTGGTGTCAGCGTGGGGAATTATTGCGTGATCGTCTCGGATTACTGAGATAATGAGCGTGTTTGGTGGCAGCTCCAGTTGTCCAATTCGTAAGCCAGCCGCCGGCGAATCAGGCGTGATATCGGCTTCTACAACTTCTATCTCTCCTCTTTTCAGCGCTGCGAGAGGAATTATCTGACTAGCCTCAATCTGCTGTTCGATCAGGTTGAAGATTATTCGAGTGCTGGAAACTGTCTGGTCAATTCCGAGCTCTTGAAATAGAGCTTCGTTCTTGGGATCGTTGACACGGGCTATGGTTCTGGGTACGCCAAACTTGCGCTTTGCCATCTGACATATTACGAGGTTATCTTCGTCGTCTCCCGTCACCGCTACGACAACATTTGCTCTGCCCATACCAGCTTCTTGCATTGAGCGGACTTCACAGCCATCTGCATGCATAACTATGTCGCCAAGCTCTTCAGCCAGGGCTTCCGCGGTCTTTCTATCTTTCTCCACAACAAGCACTTCGTGCCCTTCTTGCAAAAGCTGCTTCGTAAGATAGTACCCGACTTTGCCCGCTCCTACTACTATCACATACATTGCATCAGCGGCGCTCATGGTCAGCCTCCATAGAAGCATTGACGATACCTAGCCGCAGGTATTCTTCAAAGCTGCTAAATTCCCTGCCCAGCACTTTATCTCGGATAAGCCCAGCACCGACGCAGGTTGTGCACACTGTTTCAATGCCCAGCTCTGCATAGGCAGCCGCTCGTATTGGGTCGTATATGCGAGCGACAACTTTCGGCACTTTGAACCTCACCTTTGCCAGCTGGACAGACATTATGTTTCGATTGTCACCATTGGTTACTGCAATGAATGCGTCTGCTTTATCAAGTTCTGCTCGACGCAATGTATCTTCATCAATTCCGTTGCCGACGATTTTCGTGCCAGTGAAGTCAGAAGCCAAACGCCTAAAAGAGTCCGGATTTTGATCTATGATTGTAACGTCGTGTCCCTCGCGGCACATAACGCTTGCAATTGTCGACCCAACTCTACCACAGCCCAGAATTACTACCTTCATTGGATGGTTGCCTCCACTTGATACCCCGTGCATTCCATCGAGCACCTTACCAATGCGTGGGGTACAGTTAGACAGTGTACACCTGCCATCCACCACTGTCAACACGCTTAAATGCCATATCAAATGCTAGTTCTGGTATTTACCACAGCTTGGCACAGCGGCAGTGAATGGCACAAATAACAAGGATATGAAAACCTCAATCAAACAAGGGGGCACAAAAATATGCCGTTTCCTTGTCGGTTCCTGAGTCGCAGCCTTGTTGTGTTTACGTTGCTCGGGTTTGCTTTTGGCAAACCAGTGTACGCAACTTTTGTTAAAGAGTTCACAACCCAACAAGACTTTTCAGGCGGTACCCACCAGCGCACTGGTTACGTGCCCGATCTAGGTGGACTTGCGCTTCCTGAGATAATCGACTGTATGCCAATTGTTTGGGTTCCCAGTCCGGAAGTAAACGCCGTTCTAAAGCTGGATGGCAGAACTGGTAGGCAGCTTGGCGTTTATAGAATGGGTCCAGCGAATGGCGAATGGAAGCCATGCGCCGTCGCGACGGATCCACTCGGCAACGCCTACGTTGCCTGTTCTTGTCCCGGACGAACCGGAAAAATAGTTCAGATACGACCCTGGCCGCTTGGAGATGCTAGCGGCGACGGTATTGTTGCAACAAGCAAGGACTTAGACGGAAATGGGCTCATTTCCCGGCAAGAAGTGCTCGATTGGGGCAAAGATGATTGTGTCACGTCAGTTATAGACCTCGGACCAGAGACCGAGCCCTCTGCCCTAGTTTTTGACTATGACGGACAACTGTGGGTAGCGCTTGAGCGTCAATCTACGGTGGCTAAAGTTGATCTAACCTCCCGAAATCCGATTGCCTACGTGTCACTTTCGGGCAGACCAAGTGCACTTCTGGCGGATCGCGCCGGATCTCTGTGGGTATTGAGTCGTCGCGACCACGCGCTCTATCACATTTCTACGGTTACGCAGTCAGTAGTGGGATCTTACGACTTGGGAGATTCTAGCCCTGCGGCGGCATGTGTGGATCAATACGGTAGAGTATGGGTCGCTGACGAGTATGGCGCGTTGATAATGGTTCATCCAGTTGATGGGGCCCAGTTTAGATACGCTACCGATTACTGCGGCGGATTTGCGGGAATTGCTACAGACTTCGAGGGAGATATTTGGGCGTCGTGTCCTGTAAAAGGAATGGTGACGCACTTCTCGCCTTTGGATGGTAGCGTGATTAATGAAGTGTACGTTGGTGGTACGCCGCAGCAACTGTGCTTTGATTCAGACGGGTGGCTTTGGGTATTGAACGAAGATGCCAGATCCGCCAGCAGGATTGACACACTGAACCACAGAGTAGCACTGACAGTGCCAGCGTTGTTGGGCTCTCGCAGCAATTCCCCGTTCACCTCGTCTGTTTTTGTGCGGGGCATCCCTACAGACGGCTCCTGGACCACCCTCATTGATGCGGGCACGTCTGGAACCGCATGGGGTACAATCTCGTGGGAGGCAGAAGAGAACGGCGGGCGCATCAGCGTAGAGGTCCGGACAGCTAATACACCTGCCGAACTTCCAGCTTCGCCCTACGTGTCGGTTCAAAATGGTGAGGCTATGTCTGTTGGAAATGGTAGGTATCTTGCTCTTCGAGTTACTCTCGCTCGAGGACCGAGGTACTCACCTGTGCTCAAGCGCATCCGTGTAGAAGCAAAAAACCAACCGCCCGATGTGACGAATGCAGTTGCGCTTATCGATCCCTATGCGTCCAGCAGTAATGGTTATTATCCCGTCGTTGTAGCCGGCGTTGTTGACCCAGATGGTGGTTCTGTTGCGATCAATATCACAGGCGTCACTATAGCAAAACAGGTTGAGGGAACGGATCTCAGCGATCGCGATCCGCGGATCGTTGGGATAGGTGGTTCCACGGTTTGGTTACCACAGAGCTTGGTGGCGAGTTGCGTGTGCACGATATCATTTGAAGCGGTTGATTCAGAAGGTGCGGCAACGAGTGGCTCAGTCCAACTGGACATTCGAAACACCAGCCGTGATACCGGACAGATCTCTAAAAACCCTAGTTGACTGGTGATGGCACCTCAGGTGCGCAACTGAGCGTAGCCTACACTTTATAGTTCCGCTTCTGATACAGCCTGCACGGCCTCGGACAGGTTGAAGCATACCACTGGTGTTGACTTCGACTGTTTAAGCAACGCGAAAGTGTCCCCATAACTGCAAAGGGAATGTGTCCCCTTTGGCGTTAAGCTATCCTGGTTGCGCCGATGGGTTTGCCCTTGCATCTTGCTATGCCGGAGCCGATGGC
>Ga0123519_10001279_pt1 | contig 43228 bp, 40 predicted proteins | sample YelNatPaOPRAMG02_FD_87396 | JGI IMG/M metagenome (GOLD analysis project Ga0123519, IMG submission 87396) | Hot spring microbial communities from Yellowstone National Park - Yellowstone National Park OP-RAMG-02 (version 2) | ecosystem: Environmental > Aquatic > Thermal springs > Hot (42-90C) ...
GCCGCCCCGCCGCCTTGATAGTAGGGCGCGGGGAAGGTGCTCTCATACCAGTCTTCGGGCAGGCGCGGCGCCTGCCCGGCGGCAATCGCGATGACCGTCAGGCCCAGGCGCACCAGCCAGAAAAACCAGGCCGAGAACGACAGCTCCTTCGGGATCAGGAACGCGATGGCTGTCATGCCGGGCCAGAGGACCAGGTCGATCTCGCCCAGGCCGGCCAGGGGGCCGACCTTGCGCCACTGCATCAGGGGAACGGGGCCGAGCGGGATCGAGGGAATCGCCGGCAGCTTGCTGGAAAGCGTGCTCAAGAACGTGAGGGCCAGCGACATCAGGACGCCGATCCAGAACATCCACACGATAGGCAGACGGCCGGCCCGGCCCTCGCCGCCCTCCGGCTGGGCGACCATCTCCAGCGGGATCTGCGCGATCGGGAAGGCCAGGCGCTCGTTCGTGATCCACTGGCGCTGCAGCAGCGACATCGCGCACAGGGTCGCAACGAACAGGCAGACGAGAAACGACGACCAAGCCCCGAGCGGCAGCCACCACTGCGACCACGGCACAGCTGCCTGCCCCTCGAAGAAACCGTTGACCGCGGCCGGCGTGCTGGGAGCGAACCACGCCGGGACCAGCGGCAGGAAGGTCGTGGCCCACAGCGGATGGATCTGCGCGGCGTAGTAGTACGCGATGACCTTCGGGATCATCCAGAACAGGACGCCGTGGCTGACCAGGGGCGAGCCAACCAGCACGATGGAGAACACGGCCAGCAGCTCCCGGCGCGTGAGCCCCACCCGCCGCAGGCCGGGGATCCCCATTGCGGCGGCCAGGGCAAAGAGGGTGAAGATGGGCATGGTCGCCGGCACGCCGGAGGCGAACTGGTAGACGCGCAGCCAGGCGATCTCTGTGTAGAAGGCCGCCGGGATGAACAGCAACAGGATGCCCAGGCCAATGACCACCGCGCGGGCGGTCACGGCCCCACCGGGCTGCGGACTTCTGGACTCACTGTCTGGCACTGCGCCAGTGGCTTCTACCCGCGGCCCGTGCAGACCTTCTGCGGCCCCGGCGGCAGGGGTGAGGGCCGGGCATAGGCGCGGTAGCCCGCGCCTATGCCCTCTCCCGGAGTGCGCTTCCCGGAACCGCGTTCTAGGGGGTCTTGGGGCGACCGATGCACGCCGCTGGCCGGCGCCCCCAGAGAGGGCGCAGAACAGACGAGCCCGCTCGGTCGCTTTGCGCGGTCGTTCCGAGCGGGCCCGGGGAAGATGGTCTTGTGCGCCTTGGCTGACCGACCGGCCATCCCCCGCACGCTGCCCCGCATCCCGGAACAGACCTCGTGCTCGCCGTTCGGCAGCCTGGCTATCTTAGCTGACTCGCAGCCTTAGACCCACGGCTTTGCGCCCCCGCCTTTCGACGGGTTTGCCCTTGTCGCGGCTCCTGAGTCTCAAAGAACAACGACCAAAGGCCCGGTTCTTCCCGGTACCTCTGGTCGGCCATCCAAACCACTCGTTCCACACCCGGCCCGCCGTTCTCAGACGGGCCGCGGAAAGCTTGTGCGCTCCGCGCGCCAGGCCCCGCCAAGGCGCTGCGACGCGTTCCACGTGGTCCTGGGGCGCCTCGCCTCCTTGGGCCGGCAATCCGCCCTGCCGGCCTCGCCCCAGGTTCAGGCCGGGCAGGTGGGCCGGCGCTCCGACAGACCGTATAGCTCCCTCTGGCTGCCCCGAAGCCGGGCCGGCTGCGGCGCAGCCTTGATCACTTCTCGAGGCCAAGCAGCGACGCCATTGTGCCACCGAACACGGCCTGCTGGAGCTCGGGCGAGAGGCCGATGGCATCCATGGTGCGCTGGTAGTCCTGGACGACGTCCTCGATGAACTCGATGGAGACGTCTGAGCCGAACACGATCTTCCGCCAGGCGTGCCGCCCCTCGGGATCCCGGTACAACGTGGTCTCCGTCCACCAGAGGGCCGACTTGAAGAACTCGGGTTGGTGTCGCTTCAGGCTCGAGCCGCTCAGATCGAAGTAGAGGTTGGGGTTCCACCGGCACGACATGGCGGCCTCTTCGTACCACGGGTTGCCCAGGTGTGCGCCGATGATGTTGAGGTGCGGGAAGGCGCGGGCGATCGTGTCGAGGCAGATGGGACGGTGGCGTTCGTTGTTGACATCTCGCTCCCCGTCCTCCGGCGTGCGCGCGACGATCCCCGTGTGGAACAGACAGACGAGCTGCAACTGCTCGGCGACCGAGTAGACGGGGTAGAACTGGTGATCGTCGTACCGGGCCGGCGGTCGGATGAACTTCAGCCCGCGGAAGCCTTGATCAGCCAGCTCGCGGACCTTGTCCGCGCCGAGTTCACCAAGGGGGAAGTACGCGAATCCAATGACGGCCTCAGGATACTTCTCCATGGCCGCCTTTACCGCGGCGTTGCCGTCCTGCCAATCAAACCAGACGGCGCCGTTCAGGCACACCTTGTCGAAGCCGAGCCGCCTCTCCTCCTCCAGAAGCCTCTCCACAAAGCCCTCTTCCGGGCTGATGTGCACGTGAGCATCGATCCTCATCGCTCTGCCTCCATTCCGGAACGCGTGTTTCTCGCCTGCGCCAGCGCGCCCCTGCCTCTGCGCGGCAGCGGGCGCGGGAAGCAGGAGCTTTCGGAGCCATCTCGCCGTCACCATCCCGGGGCGCGGCAGATTGTGGAATACACCGCTTGCAGAGCCGAAAGCAGATCCTGCCTCTTCGGAGGACCGATGATGCGTTTTCACCGCCATCAGGTGGGCAGGACCGGCCGCTGGCACTCCGTGCGGCAGCGTCACGAGGACGTGTGGGACTGGTGCGCTCACCGGGAGGAACTCGAGAGGTACCAGCTCAGTCGCCGCCACGCCGGACAGAGCGACCGGGACCAGAGCAACTGGAAAGTCCAGGCCGCCAGCTGAGTTCGCCAGAAGGGGCGCCAAACTATGAGTGTGATGCTCGGCTGGTGGTGCGCGGATGTCTCCTTCTGGGCGGGCGCGGGCGTTCTGGGCGTCCTTGCTCTGGTGGGGGCGCTGTCAGCCGTCCCGCGGAGACACCGCCGGCGGCCTGCTCGAGGCGCCCCCGAACGCGCCATGCAGTGAGCTGAGAACTCGCGCCCCACGGGACCCTGAAGACAGTCGCCCCGCGCCGGGTGGCCTTCCCGACCATCGCGCGCGCCGGCGCAGCCGCGCTGCCGCGCCGGCGCGAGGGCTTCTTCTTGTGGCCCTTCACTGGATGTGGTACCATACGAGGGCGGCTCGGAGAGGTGGCCGAGTGGTTGAAGGCAACCGCCTGCTAAGTGGTTACAGGGCCAAAAGCTCTGTCCCGGGTTCGAATCCCGGCCTCTCCGCCGTGGAGCCGGGCGGCAGCCGCGCCAGGGGCCGGCCCGGATGTCGGGCGGGAGCGCCAGCCGCTCGGAATGGGGATAGCGGCTTCGGTTGTCACCGGACCTCGTTTGTGGTAACATACTAGCGCGAATGCACGCAGGGTTCTGGTAGTGGAGCGGATCGTCTACCTCAACGGAAGCTTCGTTCCTCGATCTGAGGCCAAGGTCTCCGTGTTCGACCGCGGCTATCTCTATGGCGATGGGGTGTTCGAGGGGATCCGGCAGTATAGCGGCCGCGTGTTCCGACTGGAGCAGCACCTTGAGCGCCTTTATCGGGGAGCGAGGGCGATCGCGCTGGAGATCCCGATGGCGCCGGAGGAGCTCCGGGAGACCATCCTCGAGACCATCCGCCGCAACGGGCTTCAGGACGCGTACATCCGGGTGGTGGTGAGCCGGGGACAGGGCGATCTCGGGCTGGACCCGCGCGCGTGTCGCAGCCCGGCCACGGTTGTCGTAATTGCGGACACCATTTCGCTGTACCCAAAGGAAGTGTACGAGCAGGGGCTCGAAGTCATCACGTGCGCGACGCGGCGGAACTTGCCGGCGGCGCTGAACCCGCAGATCAAGTCGCTGAACTACCTCAACAACATCCTGGCGAAGATCGAGGTGGTGCGGGCCGGCGCGCACGAGGGACTCATGCTGAACCAGCAGGGATACATCGCGGAGGCCACCGGCGACAACATCTTCGTGTGGCTGCGGGGAACGCTGATTACGCCGCCTTCGCATTCGGGTATCCTGGAGGGGGTGACCCGGCAGGTCGCGATTGAGCTTGCTGCGGAGATGGAGCTGCCGTTCCGGGAGGACCTGCTCACGCTGTATGATGTCTATTCAGCGGACGAGTGCTTCCTCACGGGGACAGCGGCGGAGATCGTGCCCGTCTCGCGCGTGGACGGCCGGCTCATTGGCGATGGCAAGCCGGGTCCTATCACCAAACGACTGACGGCGCGCTTCAAGGAGGTGACTGTCACCGAGGGCGTGCCGGTTGCGTGACCGGCCGGACTTGAGGTAGCCGTTTCGCGCAGAGGGCCGCTGAGCGGAGGCCCGCAAAGGAGGACAAGATGGCGGACGGCGAGATTCTACAGCGTTTTACACCGCCTGCCATCCGAGTGGTGCAGTACGCCAAGGAGGAGGCGCGGCGATTCCGCGGCAACACCGTCGGAACCGAGCACGTGCTCCTCGGGCTCATTCGTGAGCAGGACGGCGTCGCGGCAAGGGTGCTCGAGCGGCTTGGCGTGAGCCTGGGTCGCGCGCAGAACGAGATTCGTCGGCAGATGGAGATGATGGAGACGCGGGCCCCGGCCCAGGCCTCCCGCAGCTGGAGCGCCGGGGCGCGGCGCGTCCTGGAACTCGCGCTCGATGAGGCGCGAGAGCTCAACCCCAAGCTGGGGCTCCCCAACTTCGTGGACACCGAGCATCTCCTGCTCGGGCTCGTGAGGGAGACCGACAGCACGGCCGTGCGCGTCCTGAAGGCCCTCGGCGTCGACCTCGACCAGGTGCGGCGCGAGGTCATCAAGCTCCTGGGAGGCGCAGCTTCCGTCGCCCCGGCGAGCCGGTCCCGGTCGAGCACGCCGGTGCTGGACGCTTTCGGCCGCGACCTTACGAAGCTGGCGGCCGAGGACAAGCTTGACCCCGTCATCGGGCGGCATCAGGAGATTCAGCGGGTCATCCAGATCCTCAGCCGGCGCACGAAGAACAATCCGTGCCTCATCGGCGAGCCCGGGGTCGGCAAGACCGCGATCGCCGAGGGACTGGCCCAGCGTATCGTCAGGAAGGAAGTGCCCGAGGCCCTGCATGGAAAGCGCGTCATCGCGCTGGATCTGGCCGGGCTCGTCGCAGGCACCAAGTACCGCGGCGAGTTCGAGGAGCGGATGAAGCGGGTCACGGACGAGATCCGGAAGGCCAGCGGCGAGGTCATCCTCTTCATCGACGAGCTGCACACCCTGATCGGCGCGGGGGCGGCCGAGGGCGCGATCGACGCCTCGAACATCCTCAAGCCGGCGCTCGCCCGGGGCGAGCTGCAGTGCATCGGGGCCACCACGCTGACGGAGTTCCGCAAGCATGTGGAGAGGGACCCGGCCCTCGAGCGGCGCTTCCAGCCGGTGATGGTGGAGGAGCCGACCATCGAGGAGACTATGGCCATCCTCAGGGGGCTGCGCTCCTGCTACGAAGCCCACCATCGCGTGCGGATCGAGGACAGCGCCCTGGCCACCGCGGCGCGGCTTTCCGCGCGGTACATTTCCGATCGCTTCCTGCCGGATAAGGCCATCGATGTCGTGGACGAGGCCGCCTCCCGGGTGCGGCTCCAGCTCACCGAGCCGCCGGAGGAGATCAAGCGGCTCCGCCAGGAGTTCGAGATGGTCTCCCGGGAGCTTCAGAAGGTGGTGAGCGTCAGCCCGCTGGAGCGCGACGAGGCGGACTACCAGCGCGGGGTGCAGCTACGCGACGAGCGGCACCGCCTGCGGGAGAAGCTGGCCGCGCTGGAGGAGGAGTGGCGACGCCAGCGGGCCGAAGCCAGGGATGTGGTGCGCGACGAGGACATCGCGCACGTGATCTCCGTGTGGACGCGCGTCCCGGTCTCTCGCCTCGCCGAGGGCGAGACGGAGAAACTGCTCCATATGGAGGAGCGGCTACACCAGCGCATCATCGGACAAGACGAAGCCGTGCGCGCGGTGTCGCGGGCCGTCCGCCGCGGCCGCGCGGGGCTCAAGGATCCGCGCCGGCCCGTGGGGTCGTTCATCTTCCTCGGACCCACCGGCGTCGGCAAGACCGAGCTCGCGCGGGCGCTCGCCGAGTTCCTCTTCGATGACGAAGACGCGATGATCCGCATCGATATGTCCGAGTACCGGGAGCGCCACACCGTCTCTCGCCTCATCGGCGCGCCGCCGGGCTACGTCGGCTATGATGAAGGAGGACAACTGACCGAGGCCGTCCGGCGCCGCCCATACTCGATCATCCTGCTGGACGAGATCGAGAAGGCCCACCCGGAGGTCTTTAACATTCTGCTCCAGGTGATGGAGGATGGACGCCTGACCGATTCGCAGGCGCACGTGGTGGACTTCCGCAACGCGGTCGTGATCATGACCAGCAACATCGGCACCAGCTCCGTCGACCTGAGCGTGGGCATGGGCATCCGCCCCTCCCGCACCGCGGAGAGCGAGGCCGAGGCCTACGAGCGGATGAAGCAGTCGGTGCTCGAGAAGCTGAAGCAGACCTTCCGGCCCGAGTTCCTCAACCGTGTGGACGAGGTGATCGTCTTCCATCCACTGACCGAGGAACAGGTCACACAGATCGTCGACCTGTTGCTGGCGAGCCTGGGCGAGCGCCTGGAGAGCCAGGGCATGAAGCTGCGCGTCACCGAAGAGGCGAAGCGGTTCCTGGCGAAGAAGGGATTCGACCGCACGCTCGGGGCGAGGCCGCTGCGCCGCGCCATCCAGACGCATATCGAGGATCCGCTCTCCGAGGGCCTCCTCTACGGCAGGTTCCGGGAGGGCGACACTATCGAGGTGGTGGTCGAGGACGGAGAACTCGGGTTCCGTCGGGCGGAGGAGCTGGCATCGTTGACAAGCTAGGCCGGAGCGGCACGCGGGGAACCGCCCGGAGTCTGAAGCGACGATAACGGCCCCCGGTCCTGCCGGGGGCCGCTATCCTCTCTGGGGGCGGCGGGGCTGTGGCCAAGTCGAGAGCGAAGTTCATCTGCGAGCGCTGCGGCGCCGAGTCGGCCCAGTGGCACGGCAAGTGCCCCTCGTGCGGCGAGTGGAACACCCTGGCGTCCTTCACACCGCCCACGGCACTGCTAGCAGCCGCGCCCCGCGCGCCGTCGCAGCCGCCCGTGCCGCTGGCAGAGGTCGACCTGGCGGCGGTGGAGCGGCGTCAGACCGGGGTCGCTGAGCTCGACCGCGTGCTGGGGGGCGGGCTCGTCCCGGGCGCGCTGATGCTCGTGGCGGGAGACCCGGGCATCGGGAAGTCGACCCTCCTGCTGCAGGCAGCCAGCGCGTTCGCTCAGGGCGGGGGGAGTTGCCTCTACGTTTCGGGCGAGGAGTCGCTCGGTCAGGTCGCCATGCGCAGCCAGCGGCTCGCGGCACGCCCGGAGAACGTGTTGCTGCTTGCCGAGACCGACCTGTCGGTCATCGAGGAGCAGGTGCAGCGCACGTCGCCAGACCTGCTCATCGTCGATTCCATCCAGGCCATGTATTCCCCAGATACGCAGTCCCTGCCGGGAACGGTGAGTCAAGTTCGCAGCTGCGCGGCGAGGCTGCTGCGCATCGCCAAGGACTTGCGGCTGCCCACCTTCCTCGTTGGCCACGTGACGAAGGACGGGTCGGTTGCCGGGCCTCGGCTGCTGGAGCACATGGTGGACACCGTGCTCTCACTCGAGGGCGAGTGCCACTCCGGCTACCGGGTTCTGCGGTCGCTGAAGAACCGCTTCGGCTCCACTGACGAGCTGGGGCTGTTCCAGATGACCGAGGCCGGTCTGGAGGGAGTACCGGATCCGAGCGCGGCGCTGCTGGCCGAGCGCCGAAATGGGACGCCGGGGTCGAGCGTGGTCGCCGCGATTGAGGGCACGCGCCCCCTGCTGTTGGAGGTCCAGGCTCTGGTTGCCCGGGCGGCCCCCTACGGGAGCCCGCGGCGGAGCGTGACGGGCGTGGACCTGCCGCGCACCTGTCTCATCCTGGCCGTGCTGGAGAAGCAGGCGGGCATCTCGCTGGCCGGCGAGGACGTGTTTGTCAACATTCCGGGCGGCATCCGGACCGCGGAGCCCGCGGTTGACCTGGGGATCGCGCTGGCTGTCGCCAGCAGCGCCAAGGACGCGCCGATCAGGCCCGACACGGCCTGCGTCGGCGAGGTGGGGCTCACCGGGGAGGTCCGGTCCGTCCCCATGGTCGACAGGCGACTGGCCGAGCTTCGGCGCCACGGCTTCAGACGATGCCTGGTGCCGCCCCGGGCGATGTCTGCGCGGCACGGGGGTATCGAGGCCGTCCCTGTAGAAGACCTGAGGAGGGCGTTTGTGGAGGCGCTGTCCGGTTGAGCCGCGACCTTCCTGCGCCCTCGGGGGTCAAATCAGGTGTGGGCGCCGTAGGCGCCCCCGCGTTGCGCCAAACTTCGGGAAAGGAGGTGAGGGAGAGTGGTCGCACGCGCAGTTGGATTGCTGTTCAGTCTGATGGTCGCCGGGCTGTCCGCGTGGGTTTCCGTCGGGTGGTCGCAATCATATGTGCAATGGATAGCCAAGTCCGGCAACGAGGACTTCCGACCGTTCGCGAATTTCGAGCAGACATACACGATTCTCTTCGGCGTAGTCGGGCTGGTCGTCGGGTTCACGCTGGCCGGCCTGATGTACCGGCAGGCGCTGGACCTGTCGCAGCACCTGCTCACCGACCTGCGCCGCATCCCGGGCCGGGACAAGCTGGCCGTTGTGCTGGGCGTGTTCATCGGCCTGGGGATGACCGCGCTGCTGGGCAGCCTCCTGTTCAACCTGCCCCACTACGGCCGGGCGCTGACTCTGCTGGTGGGGATTGTCGCGGTGTACCTGGGGGTTGCGATCAGCCTGAGTATGAAGGAGGAGCTGAACTTCTTCTTCCCCGGGCAGGCGGAGGCGCAGCGGGACGAGAAGACGCAGGGCGCGCCCCGGGCCAAGCTGCTCGACACGAACGTGATCATCGACGGCAGGATCGCCGACATCTGCCGCGCCGGGTTCCTCGAGGGACCGATCTATATCCCGGACTTCGTGCTCGACGAACTGCACCTGATCGCAGACTCCTCGGACTCGCTCAAGCGCAACCGCGGGCGCCGGGGCCTGGACATCCTCAACCAGATGCAGCAGCAGCCGAACCTGCGGGTGGACATCTTTGGCGACTACGAGAACCCGCCCCGCAAGGGAGATCCCGTGGACGCGAAGCTGATCCACCTCGCGAAGGAGATCGACGGCACGATCGTCACCAACGACTTCAACCTGAACAAGGTCGCGCAGCTCCAGGGGATTCGCGTCCTCAACGTGAACGAGCTGGCGAACGCGGTCAAGCCCGTCGTGCTGCCGGGCGAGGAGCTCAGCGTCACCATAGTCCGGGAGGGCAAGGAGCCCGAGCAGGGCGTGGCCTACCTCGATGATGGCACGATGGTGGTTGTGGAGCGGGGCCGGGAGCTGATCGGCCAGACCATCTCGATCACGGTCACCAGCGTGCTCCAGACGGTCGCCGGGAAGATGATCTTCGGCAGCCCGCAGGATGTCTCGCGGAGCGCGGGGGAGGAAGGCGATAGCCGTCAGCGCGGTAATAGCAGCGGCGGGCCGCGGCGAAAGGACCGGTCTCCCGGGAAACAAGGCGTTCATTGATCTCGCTGGGCGCCCGCTTATCCTCTACGCGCTGGAGGCCGCGCGGGCCTGCCCCGAGGTGGAGGAGATCGTCCTCGTCGTAGCGCCGGAGGATGTCGAGCAGGCGCGGCGCGTGTGCCTGCGCCCGGGCGGGCCGAAGACCGAGAAGGTGGTCGGCGGAGGCAGCGACAGGCAGGCCTCGGTGCGTAACGCACTCGCGGAGGTCGACGCCAACGCGGATCTCGTTCTCGTTCACGACGGCGCACGGCCGCTGGCGACCGCGGCGTTGTTTCGCCGCTGTATCGAGGCTGCGGCCGCCCACGGCGCGGCCGTTGCCGCGGTGCCCTGCAGCGACACCGTGAAGGAGGTAGATGGCGAGGGGCGGGTGCTGGCCACCCTCGATCGCTCCCGGCTCTGGCTGGTGCAGACTCCCCAGGTGTTCCGCCACAGCCTGCTTGTGCAGGCCCACGAGGCCGCCGTGCGGGAGGGCGTCACGGGGACCGACGACGCCTCCCTCGTGGAGCGCCTCGGCTACGCGGTGAGGGTCGTCTTGGGCGATCCGCGCAACATAAAGATCACGTGGCCGGAGGATATCACTTGGGCTGCGCGATTTCTGGAACATAAGCAGGGCAGCCCGCGGAGGGAAACCGAGATCAGATCCGGTATAGGCTTTGATGCACATCCATTTGCAGGGGGCCGAGCCTTGGTCTTGGGCGGGGTGCGGATTCCTGCCGAGCAGGGCCTGCTGGGGCATTCGGACGCTGATGTTCTGTGCCACGCGATCAGCGACGCCCTGCTTGGTGCCATTGCGGCCGGGGACATCGGCCAGCTCTTCCCCGCCTCCGATCCCCAGTACGCCGGGGTCAGCAGCCTCTCGCTGCTCGCGCGCGTCGCCCAGATGGTCGGCGAGGCCGGCTGGGAGGTGGAGAATGTCGACGCCGTCGTCATTGCAGATGCCCCCCCTCTCGCCCAGCATATCCCCGCGATGCAGCGCGCGCTGGCCGGTGCGATGCAGATGGGCGTCGCGCGCGTCAGCGTGAAGGCCAAGAGGACCGAGGGCATGGGCTTCACCGGCAGAAAGGAAGGAATCGCCAGCCTGGCCGTATGCGCACTGCGCCCGGCGCAAAGCGCAGAAAAGACATGTGAGGAGAACCGATGCAGCTGAACATCACCGCCAAGGGAGTAGCAGTACCACCGAACCTGATGCATTTCGCCGAGCGGAAGCTCAGCAAACTTACGCGGCTGTTGCGAGACATCGACGCGGTCGACATCACCTGCTCCCGGGAGCGGCAATGGCGCGTTGTCGAGATGGTGATCAGCGCCAACGGCCTGCTCGTGCGGGGCCAGGACCGGGCAACCGACCTCCAGTCGGCCCTGGAGAGCCTGGTGGACAAGTTGGAGCGGCAGGTCAAGAAGTCGCGCAGCAAGCTGATCGAGCGATACCGGCAGGCGCCAGAGACGCGGGAGGCCTGGGCCGAAGAGCCGGCCGAGACACCGGAGTTCGAGCCGACCGTCGTCCGCACGAAGCGCTTCCCCGTCAAGCCGATGAACCCCGAGGAGGCGGCCGCCCAGATGGAACTCCTCGGGCACGACTTCTACGTCTTCACCAACGCCGAGACGGAACAGGTGAACGTGCTTTATCGTCGAAAGGACGGCCACTACGGGCTGATCGAGCCAGAGTACTAACGCCGGTCCGGGGAGGCATTCGACGCCGGGCCGGCGGCCAGCCTCCGCCAGCGGGGTGGCCAGCCTTTGCCAGGGGGGGCGGCCGGTAGGAGCGCGAGCCGAGTTGGAGCTCTCGGAGTTCCGCGAGCTTGTCCGTAAGGAGTTCGGGCCGCGGCTGGAGAGGGCGACGCCCGCGAGCGTGCGCGAGTTCCTCGACCGCATGCAGACGCGCCTTCACGAGGAGTCCGGCGAGGGGTCGCCATACGTCCTCGACGAGGACGGTCAGGCCCGCAGCTACGAGGAGATCGTCTCCGAGTTCTTCTCCCGCGCGCTCGACTACCCCGCCGACCAGGCCGTCGTCATCCTCTGGCTGTTCGCCTTCGAGCAGCACTTCGCCATGCTCGAGGAGGACTACGCCCGCCGCTTCGTGACCATTTTTGACGAGGGCGAGACAGACTGAGCGGCCCGCTCCGGTGTCCGCCCGCGGCGGCCTGGCCGGCCGCGGGCAGGACCGCGGGGCGCCGGCACGGAATCCCCATTGATGTCAGGTTCTCCTCGAGGATGGCCGCGTTTGCGATAGCCAACCGCGCACGCGGACCTGCCCCGACGCGAGCCACCCGATGAACGTGTCCGAGTTCGACTACGATCTCCCCTCCGAGCTGATCGCCCAGGAGCCGGCGCGGCCCCGGGATTCGTCCCGACTGCTGGTCCTGCACCGCGACACCGGCGCCATCGAACACCGCTGCTTCCGCGACGTGGTTGAGTATGTCGGCCCCAGGGATGTCGTCGTTCTGAACGACACGCGCGTGATCCGCGCCCGCCTGCGGGGACGGCGGGTGCCCGGAGGCGGCAAGACCGAGGTGCTGCTGCTGGAGGAGGTGGAGGAGGGCGTGTGGGAGGCGCTTGTAACCCCTGGGCGTCGCGTGCAGCCCGGCCGCATGATCGAGTTCGGCGATGGCGAGTTGCTTGCCGACGTCGTGGGCCGCACGCCGGCCGGCGGCCGCCTGCTCAGGTTCTCGGGGGCCGAGGACTTGCGCGCAGCCCTGGCAACTCTCGGCGAAATGCCCCTGCCCCCCTACGTTCACTCCCCGCTTCGCGAGGAGGCCGACTACCAGACGGTGTACAGCCGCGAGCCCGGGGCGGCAGCCGCCCCGACCGCGGGGCTCCACTTCACGCCCGCTCTCCTGGAGGCCGTGCGCGCCAGAGCGCACGCGCTCGTGTACCTCACGCTCCACATCGGCCTCAGCACCTTCCGGCCGATGCGCGCGGGCCGCCTCGAGGACCACCAGATGCACTCCGAGAGCTACTCGATCCCCGAGGACACCGCGACAATCGTGACTAGAGCCGCGGCAGCCGGCCTTCGCATCCTGGCAGTGGGAACCAGCACGGCGCGGGCCTTGGAGGCTTCCGCCCTGCCCGGCGGCGGCATTCGCGCGGGGGCGGCCCGGACTGACCTCTTCATCCGCCCGGGCTACCGATTCCGGGTCCTTGGGGCCCTCCTGACGAACTTCCACATGCCGCGCTCGACTCTGCTGGTGATGGTGTCGGCCTTCGCGGGCCGGGATAAGATCTTGCGGGCCTATCGGGAGGCGATCGATCAACGCTACCGCTTCCTGAGCTTCGGCGACGCCATGCTAATCCTGTGACACGGGACTTGGATAGGCCGTGCGAACCGCCGAGCTGACCAAGATGTTCGAGCTCGAGGACACGTACTGGTGGTTCGCCGCCAGACGCGAGCTCGTCGCCGAGCTGGTTCGGCGCCACCGGCCGCGCCGGCCCAACCTCGTCATTCTGGACGTCGGATGCGGCACGGGCGCGACCCTGGGCGCCCTGGAGCAGTTCGGCACGGTAGTGGGGATCGACCGCTCCGCGGCCGCCCTCGGCTACTGCCGCGCCAGAAACCAGCGGCGTCTCGTGCAGGCGCGCGGCGAGGAGCTGCCCATTGCGTCGGCCTCCGTGGACGTCGTCACCGCCCTCGACCTGCTTGAACACATTCGCGACGACGCCGGCGCCTCCGCCGAGTTCGCCCGCGTGCTCCGGCCCGGGGGCCTGCTCGTGGTCACTGTGCCGGCCCTTCCGGGCCTGTGGAGCGAACACGACGAGGCCCTGGACCATCTGCGGCGCTACCGGGCGACCCGGCTCCGCCGCGTGCTCTCGAGCGCAGGCTTCCGGATCGAGCGTCTCTCCCCTCTCATCACGGCGCTGCTGCCGCCCATCGCGGGCCTGCGCCTGGTGCAGCGCGCCCTCCCGCGCAGGTCAGGTGCCCCGCAGACTGCCTTCATCCTGCCGCCGGCCCCTGTCAACCGCATGCTGACCGAGCTGTTGCGCCTGGAGAGCCGGTGGCTGCTGCGCCGCAACCTCCCCGTCGGAGTGTCCCTTATGGCGGTGGCACGCAAGCCCTGAGGGCGCCCCAGGTCGCTTCCCCGGCAGCCGGGTAGCTTGCTGGGGCCGGAGCGGGGTGTTATAATCGAGGTGCGGGTATGATAGGCTATGAGCCTTGACATCCGAGTCATCGGCAAGGGGTGCTTCTTCTGCGACCAGCTCCTCGCCATCGTCAAGTCGACTCTGAGTGAGTTGGGCGTCGGGGACGCGACGGTCATGCATGTCGAGGACGTCGGCGAGCTGCTCGAGTTCGGCGTGGTGAACCCCCCGGCCCTCGTGGTGAACGGGAAGCTGAAGCTGATGGGCCGTGTTCTCGTCCGGAGCCGGGTGCGGAGGGCGATCGAGGAGGAGCTGCAGTCCGTCGCGAGCGCGCCCGAGGCCGCAGGAAAGGGTTGATCCCAGCGGTGACCGCAGCGGACAGAGACAGCGGGGGACAGGGCCGGAAGGTCCTCGTGGTGGACGACGAAGAGCCGGTCAGGGAGCTGGTCGAGCTGTATCTGACCAAAGAGGGCTTCGAGGTCCTCCACGCGAGGGACGGCCGGGAGGCGCTGCGGGTCAATGGCGAGCAGCATCCCGACCTGATCATCCTCGACCTCATGCTGCCCGGCCTCGACGGACGCGAGGTCTGCCGGCAGATCCGCTCCACATCTCAGGTGCCCATCATCATGCTCACGGCCCGGTCGGAGGAGGTGGACCGGATCGTCGGGCTGGAGCTCGGGGCCGATGACTATGTGGTGAAGCCCTTCAGCCCCCGCGAGCTGGTGGCGCGCGCGAAGGCCGTGCTGCGCCGAGGGGCCACGTCCGTCGAGGGGGCGGAGACGTTAACGTTTCCGGGACTGCGCATCGACCGCGTGCAGCACCGGGTGGTGGTGGACTCCGAGGAGATCCATCTCACTCCGACAGAGTTCCGGCTGCTGTGGTGCCTCGCGAGCCAGCCCGGGCGAGTCTTCAGTCGGGCCGAGCTGCTCGATCGCATCTGGGGCTATGACTCCGACTCGGACGCGCGCACGGTCGACGTTCACATCAAGCGGCTTCGTCAGAAGACTGGCGGCTCGGAGTCGCGTTCCTTTTCCATCACCACTGTCTGGGGCCTGGGCTACAAGTTCGAGACCCGTTCGGGGTGATGCGGAGCCTATTCTCGAAGGTATTCCTGGCGCAGCTGCTCACCCTCCTGGTGGCGCTGGGGACGATCAGCGTACTCCTGCCCCCGGCCCTCCAGCGCGTCCTGTTCCCGCTCTACATGCAGGCCGCGTCCGGCCGGCTCGTCGCTGAGGCCAGGCAGATCGCCGCCGACCTGGCGCCCTTTGCGGGTGACCCCGACCGGCAGCGGCAGTTCAATCGCCTCGTCGACCTCACCGTCGCTCGGACCGGCTTCCGCATCTGCTTCGTTCCTCCGGGCACCGACGCGAGCTCTCTGGTCCGCGATCCGGCCGGCCTGTTGGGAGGGATGACGGGGCCGGTCGCCGACCAGGTCCCGGCCGGGGAGACCAAGATTGCCCCGGCCGGCGTCTACCGTTGCTCGGAGGACACGCTCGTCGCACACGTTCCGGTCCCAGGCGACAAGGGATCCCTGTTGGTGGGGGTTAGCCTCGCGTCGGCAGTGGCTGCCGATGTGTCTCGCGTGCGGAAGGTCGTCCTGTACGGCGGTTCGGCCGCAGTTCTGCTCGCGCTGCTGGTGGCCCTGGGCCTGTCCCAGCGGATCTCCCAGCCCCTCAGGCGGATGACTCGCCTCGCGACCCAGATGGCCGGGGGAGACTTCAGCCAGCGGCTCCGCATCAAGGCCGGTGACGAGATCGGCGCCCTCGGGAGTTCTTTCGACACCATGGCGGACGGCCTCGAGGCCACGCTGTCCGAACTCCACAAGGAGCAGGGCCGCCTCCGCGGCATCCTCGCCTCGGTGGCCGAGGGAATAATCGCCGTCGATGCGGAGAGACGGGTCACGCTGTTGAATCCCCAGGCGGCTGCGCTCCTGCGGGTGGACCAGGATACCGCCGTCGGCGCACCAATTGGGGAGCTGGGCGTGCCGGCCTGCCTCATCGAACAGTTCGCACACTGCCTGGACAGCCACGAGCCGTGCAGCACCGAGTTCGAGATGGGCACCCCGCGCCGCTACTTCGTGCTTCAGGTCGCTCCCGTGCGCTCGGGCGACAGCGGGGACTGGGGCGCGGTGGCCGTTCTCCGCGACGTTACCGAGGGAAGGCGCGTGGACGAGATGCGGCGGCGCTTCATCAGCGACGCGTCTCACGAGATCAAGACCCCGCTGACCGCGATCGGCGGCTTTGCCTCCGCGATCGCCGATGGCACGGCCGCCAGCGAGGAGCAGCGTACGCGCTGTGCGTCCCTGATCGTCCGCGAGGTCGAGCGGCTCAACCGGCTGGTGAATGACCTGCTCGACCTCTCGCGCATCGAGTCCGGCGCGGTCGCGCTCGAGCTGGAACAGGTCAACGTGGGGGAGCTCATCCGGGCCGCCGCGGAGGCGTTCGAGACGCAGACGCAGGAGCGGAGGATCCGCCTAGAGCTGGATGTGCCGGAGTTCCTGCCCGCCGTCCATGCCGATGGCGACCGCATCTACCAGGTCCTCGTGAACCTGATCTCCAATGCCCTCCGGTTCAACTACGAGGACGGGGCCATACGCGTTGCCGCCCGTCAGCTCGACGGATCGGTGCGTGTCGAGGTGCAGGACACCGGTCCGGGCATCCCGCCCGAGGAACTGCCCCACATCTGGGAGCGCTTCCACCGCGCCGACACCTCGCGCGCACGCCAGGCCGGCGGGACCGGGCTGGGCCTTGCCATCGTCCGCTCCATCGTCGAGGCCCACGGCGGGACGGTCTCGGCGCAGAGCAGTGTCGGGAAGGGCTCCACTTTCAGCTTCACACTTCCAATCGCATGACTGGCAGCACGCAATGCACGACGAAGGCCACCCCGCCATCGCCCTCGTGGGTGGAGGTGAGCCTGGACGCCATCCGCCACAATGTCCGCGAGACGGCGCGGCTGGTCGGCGAGGGCTGCGGCGTCTGGGCCGTTGTGAAGGCCAACGCCTATGGGCATGGCGCGCTCGAGGTTGCCCGGGCCGCGCTGGAAGCCGGCGCGGTGGGCCTTGCGGTGGCCTCCACCGACGAGGCGGCGGCCCTTCGCCGGTCCGGCATCTGCGGGCCGATCCTCGTGCTGTCGGCGGGGGATCCGGCCGCGGCGGCCGACATGGTCCAACTCGGGGTGACGCAAACCCTGTGCACGACCGAAATGGCGGAGGCGCTCGCGGCGGCCGCGAGGCAGATCGGCCGGCCAGCCAGCGTTCACGTCAAAGTGGACACGGGGATGGGGCGGCTCGGCGTCCTCCCCGAGAACGCTCTCGCGTTCGTGGGGTCCGTCTGCGCCACTCCGGAGCTGAGGCTAGAGGGCGTGTTCTCGCACCTGGCGACGGCTGAGGACAGCGACGAGTCCTACGCGCGCGAGCAGTTCGCCCGATTTCAGCGGGTGCTGGCTGATCTGGCCGCGGCCGGGGTGCGGGCGGGCGTTCGTCACATTGCGAACAGCGCGGCGACGCTGCGTTTCCCGATGATGCGCCTCGATGTCGTCAGGGTGGGCCTTCTGACCTACGGGATCGATCCGGGCGCCGCCGGGGCCCAGCCCATCGACCTGCGGCCGGCGCTTACCTGGAAGACGCGGTTAGCGTTCACGAAGCGAGTGCCGGCCGGCACCTGTGTCTCCTACGGCCGGACATACACTACGGACGCTGAACGGTCCCTGGGGGTGCTGCCGGTGGGCTATGCCGACGGCTACCCGCGCCACGCGTCGAATCGGGCGAAGGTGCTTGTCCGGGGCCGGCTCTGCCCGGTTGTGGGCGTTGTGTGCATGGACCACGTGATCGTGGACGTGACCTCCGCGCCGGGGGCCGCCGTGGGCGATGAGGTTATCCTGGTCGGCCGACAGGGAAACGCGACCATTACGGCGAATCAACTCGCGGAATGGGCCGACACCGTGGTCCATCACATCCCGACGGCCATCGGCTCCCGCGCGGCGCGGGTGTACCTGGACCGGCGCACACGGCCGGCATCCGAGGTTGGCTCAGAGAGGTGAGCCCCATGCATCGTTCCCTCCTACTTGCCCCCGTGCTTGCCATCGCCCTCGCCGTGACACCTATGACCGCGTCGGCCGCAACAGCCGAGCTTCCGGACCTCGAGTCAGTCACCGAGGCGCCCAAGCCCGCTGCCTATGCCGCCGATTCCGTGCCAGGCGAGTCAGTCGTCGACCTTGCTGACTTCATCTCGGCCTATCTGGCCGAGACGGGCGGCCTTCCCGACTGGGCCCAGGTGCAGATGGCGGACGGGAGCCTCCGTCGCGTCTCGGCCGCGGAGGTTTTCGCGCTCTTCGCGCGCACCGCGTACCTGTGGCAGGTTATGGACGGCCTTCCCGAGATGGTTCAGCTGACACCGGCCCAGGTCAGGGGCCCGGCCATCGACGCACAAGACCTCCCCGCCGACGTGGTCGACCCTGAGGTCGGCGTCCAGGTGCCCACGGATGCCTTCCTCAACCAGTGCGAGGCGACCGTGAGCTGGGTGGACCGACTGCGCGTGGTGCCCACGGCCGTGTGGGTCGACGGGCAGCGTCTCTCCGCCGCCCAGTATCTCGCCGGGCTGGCGATCTGCATCCAATATGCATATCACGAGGGCGGGCTTGAGGACTACATCTTCCTTCCGAATTACCGCCCACCATCGTCCTGGGTCGCGTCGGGGGCGCGCGCGACGGCACCGCCGGCCTCGCAGCTCTCGGAAGAGGAAGCCGAGTGGGAGGGGAGCGAGGTGGCGCAGCCGAACGCGGGCCAGGCCGTCGCCTCCGTCGCCCCCTTGGCCTCCGATGAGACCTCGCCTCCCGCGGCACCGGAGCCGCACCTCGAGATGATCCCGGAGCCGGGGGCGACCGTCAGCGGGACGGTGGACATTGTGCCGAGCTACACCGGGCCGGCCCCGCAGTTCGTCGTCATCGCGATAGATGGGCGAACCAGGGCAATCATGAACGTGCCACCCTTTGGGTATCGCTGGGACACCTGCGACGTCGGCGCGGGCGCCCACACAATGACGGTCCGGGTGCTCGGCAAGGATGATGTGCTACTCGCCGCAATGGCGAGCGTGTACGTGGTGGAGCCTCGGACCCCGGCCGGCGAGGCCCCTGCCGACGACTTGTAGGCCGGCCGCGGCAGCCGATTGCCGCAGACAACGCACGCTGGCGGACCCATCGCGCCGCTGACTTGGGGGCTATGTTTGTGCCTGGGATTCGGCCGGACATCGTCATCCTGAACTGGCTGCTGGTGCTCCCCTTCTTCGCGGCCCTGTGCGCGGAGCTTTTTCCGCGGCTGACGCTGCGCGTGTCGACCGAGCGCGAGGCCGCGGCGATGCGGCGCGGCCCGTTCTACCTCGGCGCGGTCGCCTCGGCGATGGGCCTTGTCCTCTGCGCTGCTCTCCTTCCCGTTGCCGCATCAGGCACCGGGGTGAGCGCAGATTACCGGTGGACCGAGGCTCTCTTCCAGCTTCGGTTCCGCGCCGACGCCCTTTCCATCGCCGTGGCGCTGGCGGTCCACGCGCTGGCGCTGCTCGTCTTCTTTCACCTGCTCGCCCTACCGGAGGAGGGAGACGCTCATCACCGAGGCGCCCTGGTGCTGGTCGCCCAGGGATCGGCCGCGGCCGCCGCTCTGAGTTCCGACTTGATTTTGCTTCTGATCTTCCTTGAGCTTGCCGTCGTGTCCCTGTGGCTGCTTTCGTCCCTCGACTCCCGCCCCGCGGCCGACCGGTTTCTTCCGACGTTGCACCTCGGCACGCTCTTGCTCACCGCCGGGGTTCTCATCATGTGGAAGGCGGCGACAACCAGCTCCATCTCCGACTTGCCTTTGCTGCTGTTTGCCCGCGAGGCCCCCGTCCTTCGCGCGATGGGCCTCCTCATCCTGGTAGGCCTGCTTCCCCGCATCGCCTGCCTCCCCGGCCACGGGTGGGCGCCCGCGCTTGCCGCGGCGCGGCCGGCGGCCGGAATGGCGGCGGTGGTCCTAACGCTTCCCGTCGGATGCTATGCACTCCTGAGGCTACTGCCCGGGTCCCTCGTGATCCCCCTGGTGCCCGCGCTGCCCGGCGTCGCGCTGGTGATCGGCCTCGCGGCCCTGTGGTGGGGCGCTCTGCGGACCTGGCTCTCGCGAGAGCTGCGGCAGGTGGCCGCCTGGGCTACGGTAGCGCAGTCCGGCTACATGGTCATCGCGATTGCCACCAGCCCGGCGCCGGGCGGCATTGCGCGGCTGGCCGACGGGCTTCACGCCGCCGCGCTCCACAGCCTCCTGGCGCCGCTGGCGCTCGCCGCGGTGGGGGGCGCGGCGGTGAGCGTCCTGATCCGTGCGCGGACCGATTCGCTCGCGGGCCTGAGCGGCCTGGCCCGGCGGATGCCCATCGAGGCCGCGGCCTTCCTGCTGGGCGGGCTGTCAATCGCCGGGGTCCCTCCGCTGCCCGGGTTCTGGGTGCAGAAGCTGTTGGTCTCCTGCCTGCTGGCCCTCAGGCAGCCGGGGCTTGCAACTGCCCTCGTCGTGGCGGACGCGCTGCTCGCCTTTGCCATCCTCGATGCCTTCCGGCAGGCTTTTCTGCGCCCTCAGCCGCCGCCCGAGCTTCATCCCATCTCCCCCTGGGCGCCGACCCAGCTCGCCCTCGCGATCGTCGGCCTGGCGGGGTGCAGCGCGTTCATGGGGTTCCTACTTCGCTGGAGCGAGGTCGTCTTCCGGACGGCCCTCACTCTTGCCCGATGAGCGGTCAGCCCTTCCAGATGAACGGGTGGATAGCCGCGGCGATCATCGTCGGCGGCGTCATGATGGTCGGCGCGACCGCGCTTGCCCTTCTGCGGCGGCAGCGGCCGGCAGGCAGCTTCCTGTGGGTCGCGGTTGCCGCCGCGGGCTACGCGTTGCTCGCGCTTGCGGCAGCCCTTTATGGGCGTCAGCCGGATGGCCTGCAAGCCGCTCTCTTGCAGGTGCTTGCCGTGGTTCTCGCTGCAGCTCTGGGCGCAGCATCCTTCGTCGGTCAGCCCGGCGACGGCAGTTCTCTCCCTGCGGCAGGGCGGTTGGTTGCGTGGCTGGCCCTGCTGGGATTCCCGCCGACGATTGGCTTTCACGGCAGAATCCTGGTCTATCGGGCGCTGCTGGCGGTCGACTGGAACTGGCTCCTGGTGCTCGCGATGGCGGTGAGCGCGGCCAGCCTGGCTCCGGCGCTCGGGACGATACGGACGGCCAAGCGGACATCGGCGCGGGGACTCCACGCGGCCATCATCGCCCTGCTCCTGGCCGCCGTGTTTCTGCTGGGAATCTGTCCGCAGTGGGCTCTGGACGTCGTCGGCTGTGCCGGGAACGCGGCGGGCACGCGCTGAGCGGCTGGCTCTCCCGCGGACGGCGTCCACAGTGGGAGGTGGTTTCGGGGCCCTGAAGGTCCTGTAACGCTGAGGGCCGCCGCCATTTGACCGCGGCGGAGGCGGGCTGATATACTGCCGCTCATGAGGGATCAGTTGTTATCCACATCCCGGCCCAAGCGCGTGGTCATCATTATGGACGGGGCCGCCGACGAGCCGCAGCCCGAGCTGGGCGGTCTCACGCCGCTTCAGGCCGCGAGGTGCCCGAACTGCGACGCGATTGCCCGCGAGGGCGTCTGCGGGCTCGCTAAGACCATCCCGGACGAAATGGATCCCGGCAGCGATGTCGCCACGCTCTCCATCCTGGGCTACGACCCCCGGCTCTACCACACGGGCCGGGGGCCGCTGGAAGCGGCCGCGATGGGCGTTCCACTGAACCCGGACGATGTCGCGTTCCGCTGCAACCTTGTTACCAGCGACGGCACCACGATGATCGACTACTCCGGCGGGGAGATCCCGACGGCGGATGCCGCGGCGTTGATGGACGTGGTGAACCGGAGACTTGGCACATCGCGCTGGCAGTTCTACTCCGGAGTTAGCTACCGGCACGTCATGGTCTGGCGTGAGGGGCCAACGTCTCTGGCGACGACGCCGCCGCACGACATCATCGGGCAGCCCATCGAGCCGCACTTGCCCCGGGGGGATGGCGAGGAGGCTCTGCGGCGGCTGATCTTCGACTCCCTCGAGGTGTTGGACGGCCACGACATCAACCGTCGCCGTCGGGACGAGGGGAAGAACCCTGCCAACATGATCTGGCCCTGGGGCCAGGGGCGAACCTGCAGCCTGCCCTCGTTCGCGCTGCGGCGCGGCACCCCGGGCGCAGTGATCGCGGCGGTGGACCTCGTGCGAGGGGTGGCGACGTGCGCGGGGTTGGCGGTGCTGAACGTTCCCGGCGCAACAGGAAACCTGGAGACGGATTTCGGCGCGAAGGGCAGCGCGGCGGTGGCCGCTCTCGCGCGGTTTGACTTCCTGTTGGTGCATGTGGAGGCGCCTGATGAGGCGAGCCACCAGGGCAGCCCCGAGCGCAAGGTGTGGGCGATCGAGCAGATCGATCGCGAGGTGGTTGGGCCGGTGCTGGCTCGCGTGCGGCAGATCAGCGGCTCCCGCATGATGGTTGCCGCGGACCATTACACGAAGATAGCGACACGCACGCACGACCGCGACCCGGCGCCGTTTGCGGTCTTCGGTCCAGCGCCGGATCGCGCCGAGGCCTTTGATGAGCAGAACGCCGCAGAGACCAAGCGGTTTATCGAGGAGGGGTGGCGGCTGCCGGACATCCTCTTCGAGGGCTGATGTGGGAGCCCCGGGGCCCGGGGCCCAGGCAGCGCTCGAGCGCGCCGCGGCGACCATCGCCGAACATCAGATGATCAGGCCGGGGGAGACGGTCCTGGTTGCGCTGTCGGGCGGGCCGGACTCCACCGCGCTTCTGCACGTGCTGGTGCAGCTCCAACCACGCCTGGGCTGTAGATTGCACGCGTGCCACGTCAACCACGGGCTGCGCGGAGCCGAGGCCGACGAGGACGCCCGGGCCGCGCGCTGGCTCGCTCGGTCCCTGGGCGTGCCCATCAGCGTGCGGAGAGCGGATGTGCGGGGGTATGCTCGCGCCCATGGCCTTTCCCTGGAGGCCGCGGCGCGGACGCTGCGCTACCGTCTGCTGGAGCAGGCCGCCCGACGGGCGGGGGCGGCCCGCATCGCCACTGGTCACACCGCGGACGACCAGGTGGAAACGGTGCTCCTGAATCTCCTCCGCGGGACGGGTCCGGCCGGGCTTGCGGGCATTCCGCCCATCCGCGGCAAGGTCATCCGGCCCTTGCTGCGAGTCACCCGGGGTGAAGTCGAGGAATACTGCGCGGCGCACGGCCTGAGCTACCGCGTCGACCGCAGCAACCGTGACGTGAGGTTCACGCGCAATCGCATCCGGCTGGAAGTGCTGCCTGTGCTGCGGCGAGTGCAGTCGCAGGTCGACGCCGCGCTGCTTCGGCTGGCGGAGATCATGCGGGCCGAGGACGACTTCCTGAGGGCTGAGGCGGAGCGCACGCTGCGCCACATCGCCGTCCAGCGCCCAGGCCGCATCAGCCTCGCGCGAGAGGCCTTTGCCGCGCTTCATCTGCCCCTCCAGCGGCGAGTCATGCGGGCCGCCATCGCCTTGGTAAAGGGGGACGAGCTCGATCTCGAGATGGAGCGAATCGACGCCGCGGTTGCGCTGGCGCAATCGGGACGGACGGGGGCCGTCGTGGAGCTCCCGGGCGGCCTCCGGGTGGAGCGGACGTACTGCGAGATCATCATCGCAGCCCCCCAGCGGGCGGCGGCTGTCCCGCGCGCTCACTGGCTGCTGCCGATTCCCGGAGAGGTTGTGCTGAAAGAGCTCCGAATTGCGATACGGGCGACCAGGTCGCGCGCGAGGCGGAGTCCGTCGGACCCGCACACGGCCCTGCTCGACGCACGAGACATCGAGTCGCCGCTGACGGTCCGGACGCGGCGTCGGGGCGATCGATTCGTGCCCCTGGGCATGAGGGATTTCGTGAAGCTGCAGGACTACTTCGTCAACGCGAAGGTGCCGCGTGCCGAACGCGACCGGGTGCCGCTGGTCGTCTCCGGAGAGGACATTGTATGGGTCGTTGGTCACCGCATCGACGACCGCTACAAGGTCACCCCGCAGACAAAGCAGACGATCAGGCTCGAGGCGAGCTGGCTGGACTGATAGCGATTAGGAGGCATAGGATGGCAGCATCGGCGGAGATGGCGGAGAAGTGGCGGCGGGTCAACGAGCTTCTGGAGGCCAGAGGGCTCGATGCACTGCTGCTGGCGCGCACAGACAACTTCGCATGGTTCAGTTGCGGCGGCGACAGCCACGTAAGCATCGCGGCCGAGACGGGCGTGGGCGCGCTCCTGGTCCGGCCCGACAGCGCGGTCCTGCTGACGAACAACGTCGAGCGGGGGCGGCTGCTGGAAGAGGAGCTGGCCGGCTACAGCTACGGCGAAGACATCAGCCCGTGGTTCGACGACGCGCTGCCCGCCGCCGTCGAACGGGTGGCCTCCGGCCTGAAGGTGGGTGCGGACGTTCCGCTGCCCGGCCTGGTGCTCTGCGCGGGCGACATCGCCCGCCTGCGGGCCTCTCTGACCGAGGCAGAGGTGAACCGTTACCGCGGGCTTGGGCAGGACGTGGGCCAGGCCATCGCCGAGGCATGCATGGAGTTGGAGCCTGGAATGACAGAGTTCGAGGCCGCCGGCGCGCTTGCGCGGGCGCACTTCGAGCGCGGAATCACGCCGATCGTGGTGCTCGTCGCTGCCGATGAGCGGCTGCTCAAGTACCGCCATCCCATCCCGACGGCGAACACCATCGAGCGGGTCGTGATGCTCGTGGTCTGCGGGCGGCGGCACGGGCTCATCGTCTCCGCCACCCGGATCGTGCACTTCGGCCCAGTCCCGGAGGAGCTGCGCAGAAAGCACAACGCGGTGGTCGCCGTCGACGCGGCCTTCATCGCACACACCCGCCCGGGGGCGCGCATCGGCGATGTGTTCCGGCGCGGGCTCGACGCCTACGCCGCAAACGGGTTCCCGGATGAATGGAGGCTCCACCACCAGGGCGGCCCCACCGGCTACGCGACGCGGGACTACCGAGCGACCGAATTGACAGAGGACGTCGTCCAGACGAACCAGGCCTTCGCCTGGAACCCCTCGATCACCGGCACCAAGTCCGAGGACACTATCATCGCCGGCCCCGACCGGCCGGAGATCATCTCCGCATCCCCGGGGTTCCCCATGATCGAGGTGACGGCCGAGGGGACCAAGCTCCAGCGCCCGGACATTCTGGTGCGGTGAGCGGGCCCCCCATTCCGGCGACCGGCGGCGCGCCGCAGAGACCAGGGATCCCGGCCCGTCGCGTGCGCCTGGAGGAGCAGCGGCCGGTTTTGGGCGTCTTTCCGCACATCTGTGCCACCTGTGACGAAATAGCGGCGGTATTGTGACAGCTTCGTGTCACCGCAAGTGGGCATGGCGGCATATACTCGATGCCGGAATGCCCCGCCCGCTGTGGTGGCGGGTTAGCGCGGAGGAGCACGATGAAAGGTAGGCGATTTGCGATCTTGCTGATGGCTGCGGTGTTGGCGGTCGCGGTAACCGGCCTTGTATGGGCGATGACCACCACGGCGCCTAAGCCGGCAGGACAGTCCGAGTACAGCCGATGCACGAAGACCTGCACGACGCTCATGGACTACTATCGCGGGCAGTACGCCAAGATGAAGGCCCACGACGGGGACAAGACGTGCTGGGACAACTGCTGGGCGAGGTACGGAAAGACGAAGTCGCCGACGGTCGCCGAGCAGAAGGCGCTGTGGGCCCAGCACATGCCCAAGGAGTTGCGAGCCAACCAGTGCGCCCAGGCCTGCTGGCGAGTCCACCACGACGGCAAGCGCACGGTCACCGTCGCGGGCTGGCGGAGCGAGCCGCGGCCGAACACGGTCTGCTACAGGTAGAAGAACGCGGAAGCCGCAGCGCATCGCGATGAGCGGGGCTCGTCCCCGCTCATCGGCGCGTCTGGGGAAGCGCCCCGCGGAACATCTCCGTGACCCACACCCGACCGTCGTCCGCCGTCCAGATGCCTACCCCGACGCTCACATACTCCGGATCGAGGATGTTGGCCCTGTGTCCGGGGCTTGCCATCATGTTCTCGTGGATGAGGCCGATCATCGGCGCATCGCAGGTGGCCAGGTTCTCGCCGACAACGGTGCCCGGCTTCCTCCCCAGCGCCTCCGCGTACCGGTCGAGCGGGCTCGGGCCGTCGGGGCCGGGGGCGATGTGTGAGAAGTACCCCTGCCTCGCCATGTCCGCGCTGTGCTGGCGAGCTACCTCGACGAGAACCGGATCGACGGAGAGGGGGGGCAGGCCGTTCTCCTCTCGCTCCGCGTTGACGCACTCGAGCGCAGTCTGCTCGTCCCGCGTCAGCCTGGGGACCGGTGCCGCGGCGGGGCGGGCCGCCATGCGAACGGGAAGATATGGTGTGAATGCAGTCAGCGTTAGTAGTGCGACGACCCCAGCAAATGCGCCCAAGAGAGCCTCCGTTGGATACCTGCCGCAAGGTACCGCCGGAGCGTGAAGGAATGGTGAACGAGGTGCGAAGCTTCAGCGGCGGGCCGCCCGGGTCCCGGGGGTCTGGCTATGTCGGCGGCCCACCGCGCCCCTGCTCGACGTCGGCCGTTACGATGCCGTCGCCGACGGCGATCTTGTCGATCACATGCATTCCTCCCACGACCCTTCCGAACGCCGTGAAGCCCGCGGCGTCGAGGTGGGGGGCGTCCCCGAGGCAGATGTAGAACTGCGTGCTGGCCGAGTTGGGCACCATCTGGCCGCCGCGATACAGCCGCGCCATCGCGATCGTCCCGCGGACGTGTTTGATCGGCGAGCGCTCGTCCGGGATCGTGTAGTTCACCGGAGGCCGGCCTACGCCGGCGGGATCGCCGGCCTGGATGACGAAGCCAGGCTCTACTCGATGGAACGGCATTCCGTTGTAGAAGCCAGCCTTGACCAGCGAGAGGAAGTTAGCGACGGCGTACGGTGCAGCCGCGCCGTCCAGCTCCAGCTCGATTGCCCCCTTGTTAGTGGTGAGCCGCACACGCACCTTGCCGGCAGCCCTGGCGGCCTCGGCCTGGTCGGAAGTGGGCGGGCCCAGCTCCAACGCGGCGGGGGGCGCCGGCTGCCGCGCGGGCGGCACTGGATTCGCCTCCTCCTTCGGGGTGCCGCATCCGGCTGCGCAGGCTGCGGCAGCCGCCAGGACGGCCCAGACAACGACTGGTTTCATCCGCCTACCACCATTCAGGACCCGCGAAAAGCGCGGATCACAGCGTTCGCGTAACCTTCGTCAGCCGCCGCGGGGCGTCGGGGTTGAGTCCGCGCACCAGCGCCAGGTGACACGAGAAGAGCTGGCCGAGAGCGCCGAACGCCACCGGCGTGAGGGCCTCGCGCATCCGGACAGGGGCGACCACCGCCAGCGTCGACGCGTCGGCAATCTCCTGAGCGTTCGTAAAGGACAGGACGTCGACACCCTGGCGGGCAAGCCTGTGAGCCAGGTTCAGCATGAAGCGACACGTGGGCCCCTCAGGTGCAAAGAACAGGGTTGGGGTCGTCTGATCGACGAACGCCACCGGCCCGTGCAGGAAGTCGGCCGCCGACATGCCGACGGAGCCGATGTAACAGGTCTCCATCAGCTTCAGCGCGGTCTCTCGCACGGTGCAGTAGTTGAAGCCCCGGGCTAGACAGAGGCAGCGAGGCGCGTAGCGGTAGTAGTGGGCGGCCTCCGCGATCGCGTCCTCGGCCTGGAGCGCTGTGCGTATGGCGTCGGGGAACCCGGCGATCTCGGCCTCCGGGATGTCGGCGCCCAGCGCCCGGCAGATCAGAACCATCGCGACGACCTGCGCGATGTATGTCTTTGTGGCTGCGACCGCGCGCTCCTTGAGCGCGTGGAGATGGACGGTGTGATGGGCCGTGGTCGCCAGGGCAGACCCGCGCACGTTCGTCACGGCCACCGTGAACGCGCCCAGCCGGCGCGCCGTCTGCAGGGCCCTGACCACGTCCGCGCTTTCGCCCGACTGGGAGATGCCAATCGCGAGCGCTCCCTTCAGGTGCAGCGGAGAAGGGTAGAGCGTGAAGAGCGATAGCGCTGCCCCCGACACCGGAATCCCAAGCAAGTGCTCGAAGAGGTAGTGCCCGTAAATCGCCGCGTGGTGCGACGTGCCCCGGCCGGCGAGGAAAATCAGCGGCGGGCGGTCCCGCCGCAGAGGCGCGAGCGCCTTCTCGAGAGCCTGCGCCTCGCGCTCCAGCAGGATCGCCACGCGCTCGGGCGCCTGGAATATCTCCCGCAGCATGATCGGGGGCCGCGCGGAGCGCTCCTCGCGCGACTGCACTGCCGGTCGCGCGCTAGACCGGGGCAGAGATGACGTGTGTCTCATACAGTGCCGATTCCACGCCAGGCGCCGCGGCCCCTGCGCACCGTCGGGCAGTCGGCATCCCGCGCGGTCACAGGATCACATCGACCCGAACCGGGCGGTCCTTTGGCGCGCCCGAGATGGGAATCTTGAACTTGCCGTCTGTGGGCGTAATCGGAGCACCGTCGACAGTTACGGACTCCACGCGGCTGTGCCCGCTGGCGTGGCGGAAGCGGAACTGAAACTCCGTGCCGCGGAAACGCTTGCGCAAGGCGTACTCCCTCCAGGCGGCCGGGGCGGCGGGGGCCAGTCGCAGGCCGTCGAAGTCCGGCAGGACCCCGATCATGCGGTCGATCGTCCTCAGGTACCACGCGGTCGAGCCGGTGAAGTTGCTGTAGAGGTTGGTCCCGAAGTTGGGGTGCGACGGGCCAACGGCGAAGTTCGACTGCTGGTGCGGCGGGCCGGTCGCGATGTCGGGGAAGGTGTTGCCGGGCATCGACCGCTTCATCTCGCGGTAGGCGGCGTCGGCCCGGCCGGTGCAGGCGAGGCCGTAGACGTAGAACGCATGGGCGTGCGTATAGACGGCTCCGTTCTCAAACTGGCCCGGCGTGATGTCGGCGATACGGCCGGCCAGGTCCCTGCTTCTGTGGGTGTAAGGGATGTCGAGCGAGGCCATCCCGATCGGAGTCCACAGCGGCTTCATCCCCTCCAGCAAGAGTTCTTCGCGCCCAGCCGCTCTCGCGACTCCCGTAAAGAGCGCCCACGCGTTGACGGTCGCATGGATCTTTCCCTCCTCGCAGGAGTGCGCGCCCATCGCTATGCCATCGTCGTTGAAGCCAAACACATAGTGATCGCCGTCCCATGCGCTGGCGTTCACGGCCGTCGTCATGGTGGCGATGATGCGCTCCAGCAGGGCACACGTGTTCTCGTCCCGCAGGTAGCGGGCCAGGCGGAGCATGCGCTGGGACGCGAAGACCAGTGCAATGGACAACCACGCGCTGACGCCCTCGCCGCGCCTGGAGAGTCCATCCATGGCGTCGTTCCAGTCCCCGTGGCCGATGCGGCACAGGCCGTGCTGGCCGCGGTCGTCGAAAAGCCTCTTGAGAGCCATCAAAGCGTGCTCGTAGACTGACTTCTTGACGCGGTTGTCCTGGCGGTGTGTAGCGAGATCGTAGAAGCCGACCTCCTCCTTCAGGAGGTCGAAGTCGCCCGTCTCCTCGAGGTACGTCACCAGCGTGTCTGCGATCCACACGGGGCTGTCCGCGTACATGCGCTCATCGTTGGGCGCGTTTGTGTTTGGGTAGCGGAAGAACTGCCGGATCGCGCGGCCGTCGGCAAGCTGATAGTTCAGGACGGTGGGCAAGTGACCTCGGACGTACTCGGGGTTGAACGAGCACAGCCCCAGGAGGTCCTGAAGCACATCGCGGTAGCCGATCTGGTCCAGCGCCCGCGTGAACCGCGCGGTGTTGTGCTGCTGATACTTGAGCCAGACATTGTAGGAGCGGTCGATCTCATCGTCTGGCGTCCGCACCGCAACGCGGTCCAGCATCGCGCGCCACGACGCGCGCAGACGCTGGAATTCGCGTTCGACGCCGCGGCCGCGAAACAGCTTCTCTCGCAGGGCCTCGATCTCACGCCTCCGGACCGCCGCATCGGGGTCGGCTCGGCCGACGACCACATGGATCGTCCGGCTCGCCCGGGGGCCCAGATCGACGGCGAACTGGAGCGCACCGATCAGCCCCAGGTAGGGCTGGAGCCCCAGCGAGTTCCGGCACGCCCCCTCCTGCACGGCGCGCGGATACAGGCGGAAGTAACCCCCGCCTGTGAACTCCTCACAGGAAAGATCGAAGCCGCGAAAAGCCGCGCTGGACATCATGAAGCCGGCCCGAGGCAGCGCGTTGGCCTTGTGGCGGTTGAGGGCGACGATCGCCCGCAGCTCCTTGATGTGCTCTCCCTGGGACGTTACCCGCGGGTCAAAGTAGTAGGAGGGGTGGCTTTCAAGGCCCCAGTTCACGCGGACGAAAAGCTGGACGGAGCGCCTGCGGCGCGCCTGGTTGGCCAGCGTGATGGTCCACACCTCGCACGGATCGTTCACGGGAACGAACACGCGGAGGCTGGAGTGAACCTGGTTGCGGGATGCCTCGATCGTCACCCAGCCCAGGCCGAAGCGACACGCGTAGTCGGTGTAGTCTCCAGTGTCCCGACCGACCTGCGGAAGCATGTGCCAGATGGCGGCCGGCCCGCGCGCCGGCGCCTCGCGCAGGTAGAACTCGCGCACATCGGTGCTGCGCGGCGCCGTCGGAACGTAGCTCGGGTCCCGGTGTGATGTCACCGGGCCCGCGAGGACGGAGTCGTAGCAGAGAAAGCCAAGCCCTGTCGGGTCCCAGAACGAACCTACGATGCCGGTCTCCCGGTCGTGGTTGCTGCACATGAGATGCAGCCATGGGCGGGGCGTCTCGGGTCCGTGGATGGACAAGACGCTATCGTCCAGGAAGCCATCCGCATCGCGCGTGTCTTCGAAGTGCGAGTAGCGCTCGGCCAAAGCTCTTGCCTGATCCTCCGTGAACCCATGCCGCGGCGACCTCCCCTGAGCGAGGTTCCTCCTCGCCCGGGCCACCAGCGGGTCCAGGGCGACCTGCCGGCGGCCGGGAGCATTCCTCTGATTCACGATCATGACCTCCGTGTTACAGCGGGAGCTTCGCTACTGGGCGGCAAGCTCGCGCCCCAGCTCTCGCGCGCGGGCGAGCAGGTCCGGGCGCGCGGCGGCGTCGCCCGGCTTCAGAAGTGAGGACTCGGCGATCCGTCCGACCACGTCGACGTTGTACGCCCCCATGACTTGCTGCAGGTAGTCGGCGACGCGCTGGGGGGTCTCCCGCTCCGGGTCGGCCTGGACGACAATGATCGCGCCGCGCCGGCGCCCCTCAAGCCCGAGCCGCCAGCGGCCACCCTCGTTGGTGAAGAACGCGTACAGCCGGTCGATCACACGCTTCAGCGTGCCGGTGAGGTGGGCGTGGTAGACGGGCGTCCCGAAGACCCATGCCTGCGCACGCCGCAGGGCGGCGTAGATATGCTGCATGTCGTCCTCCAGACGACACCCTGCCTCAGGACTCACCAGACACTCATCCCCGGCTGTGCAGTCCAGGATCTGCATCTTCGCCGGATCGAACCGCGTTGTGTCGGCGCCTACCTCGCGGGCCCCCTCCAAAAGCGCCTCGATCAGCGTCGCGGTATTGCCGTTCTCTCGCGGGCTGCCGCAGATCGCAACGACCTCCACTGGCGTCACCTCCTCCTGCCTGCCGGCGCGCGCGGCGCCTCAGCCGCTGTAGCGAATCGAGAAGTCCGCAAACTCGCCCCGCGGCGACTCCCAGCTCACCGCCACATCCCGCACGTGAGCGCCGCGCGGGCCCCGCCGGAGATCGGCCAGGAAGTCCTCGAGCAGATCCCTATCTCCCTCGGCCACCACCTCCACAGCCCCCGACGGGAGATTGCGCACATAGCCCACGACCCCGTATCGCTGCGCGCGCATCTCCGCGAAGGCTCGGAATCCGACCATCTGAACGCGCCCGGTGATGTGGGCGCGGAACCTCGCCATGCCGCGGCCGGGCCGTGCCTGCCTCATGGGGTCCGCGCGCTCCCGCCTCCTACAGGCGCCGCCGCAGGTTCGTCTCGGCCTGGACATCGAGTATTGCGCCGAAGAAGAAGCGGTGGTAGTCGCCGCGAGGATAGTTGTCGCGCAGGATCTTCGGGTTCATGGACTTGGGGTCTAGGTCCGTGGCGTGCACGACCTGGCACACGTAGTGCAGGACGCACTCCTGGATGATCGGCGACTTCGTCTTGCCGGTCCGGGCGGCCGTCAGGCTCGCCTCCGCGAACTTGTCGTGATCGCGCCCGGAGACGGTCCCGCAGAACTGGGCGAGATCAGCCAGCTTCCGCGGCAGGACGTTGACCGTGAAGTCGCCGGCGGCCTCGATGCACTTGTATGTGTACCGGGAGATGCGCACCGGCACAACAAAGACCGGCCTGCCCCAATAGATGCCGATGGATCCCCACCCGATGGTCATCACGTTCGGCCGCCCGCGCCGGTCCACTGACACCAGGAGCGCGCCGGGGTGGCCCAGGGCGCGCACCATCTCGCCGATGAACTCGTCCGGGCCCACATGCACTTTCGCCATGCCGCACCTCCCGTCAGCGGATCCCTGGCCTTCGACGGCCGGCCGTCGCACCCTTCGCTCCGCCGGGCTCAAAAGCGCGGCCGCTGGCCCGCAAACTCCTCCACCAGAACGACCAGGTTCGCCAGCGGGATGTCGGGGCCCAGGCTGTGCGTGGGCGCGATGACGAACCCCCCGCCTGCGCCGACCTCCTTGATGAGGCGGCGCACCTCGGCCCGAACCCCCTCGGGCGACGCCCGCGGCAGCAGTTGCTGCACGCTGACCCCTCCGAGGAAGGCGAGGTCCCGGCCGTACTCGCGCTTGATGGCATAGATGTCCATCACGTCGGGCTGCACGGGGTTCAGGATATCGAGGCCGATCTCGATCAGGTCGGGGATGATCTCCTGGATGTCGCCGTCGGAGTGCAGGAAGGTCGTCTTGCCGTGCGACCTGGCCCTGGCTACCATGCGCGCAAAGCGCGGCTTGATGAATCGCCGCCACAGCCGAGGCCCCATGATCAGCCCCCGCTGCGCGCCCCAGTCGTCGCCGAACCGCACGCTGTCAATGGCAAAGCGGCAAGCCTGATCGATCAGCTCCAGGTTGAAGTCGCAGATGCGATCGAGGAGCTCGTCGGCGAATCGCGGTCGCTCCAGCATGTCGAGCAGGAAGTTCTCGATGCCGCGCAGCGACCACGCGCGCTCGTACAGGCTGAACCCGATGCCCCAGTATGTGTACCGGTCGCCCGCGCGGGCGAGCTGGTCGGGCAGGTCGTCGAACAGGCCGGGAACCCGGGCCGGTGGGAACTCATATCCGGCCAGCGACGGCTCCTTGAGCACGGGGTCGCGAACCATCCCGATCTCGCCGGGGAGGGACTCCTCCCAGACGACGCCGAAGGCGTCGGTGTAGTGGCAGTTGTCGATCCGCTCATTGGTTTCCGGGTAGGCCGGGCCGACGTGGGCCAGGTGTGACTGCAGCCCGCGATCGAAGTCCTCGTTGCCCGTGAACTCGACCAGCCGCCGGCGGAGATCGCCCCAGAACCCCAGCTCATAGGGGCAGATGTCGGTCTCCTGGTGGGCCACAGCCCGCGCGACCCGTTCTCTGGGCGTCATGGGTGTTCTCCCCCGGACAGGTTCGCTGCGGCGTCGGCGGCACCCTGCCCGGCTGGAAGGCCGGCCGGGAAGGGGAGGGTCCGGGCAGGGCCAGGTCGAAACACGCTCTGGCGCCCCAAGATGGGCGCGGTGAGGAAACTGGGCATGAAGCTCCGGTTCATCCCGAAGGAAGAGCGTTTCTTCGATCTCTTCGACGAGGCCGCGAAGAACGCGACCAGAGCGGCGGAGTTGCTGGCCTATCTGGTCGCGAACTACGGCGACACGGCCAACCTGCGGGCGCAGATCGAGGAGGTCGAGCACGAGGGCGACATCGTCACGCATGAGATCGCCGACCGGCTCAACCGCACCTTCGTGACTCCGTTCGACCACGAGGACATCCACCAGTTGGCGGCCCGGATGGACGACATCCTCGACAACATCGAGGCCACCGCGGACCGCATGCACCTCTACGAGGCAGGCGAGCCGAGCTCCGACATGGTGGAGTTGGTGAGCGTGCTCGCGGACGCGACCAAGGCGGTGGCAAAAGGGGTATCCGGGCTGCGGGATCTCAAGAACGCCAGGCGGATCATGGACTACTGCATCGAGATCCACAGGCTGGAGAATGTCGGCGACGAGAAAAGCCGGCTGGCACTCGCCAACCTTTTCCGGAGCGCCGACGCGATGCGAGCGCTGAAGTGGAAAGAGATCTACGACCACGTGGAGAACGCGATCGATAAGTGTGAGGATGTGGCGACGGTCATCGAGGGGATCGTCGTGAAGCACACCTGAGCCAGCTCCCAGATGGATGTTAAGCTCCTCTATGTGGCCCTCATCTGCGTCGTCGCCTTCGCGTTCGACTTCATCAACGGCTTCCACGACGCCGCGAATTCCATAGCCACGGTCGTCTCGACACGCGTGCTTCGGCCCATCTACGCGGTGGGCTGGGCCGCCTTCTTCAACTTCGCCGCGGTGTTCATCTTCGGCGTGCACGTTGCGAAGACGATGGGCGAGGGGATCGTTCACCCGGACGCGATAACGAACGAGCTGATCCTCTCGGCCCTCGTCGGGGCGATCGCGTGGGACCTGTTCACTTGGCACCTGGGGCTGCCGACGAGCTCATCGCACGCGCTGATCGGCGGCCTCGCCGGGGCAGCCTTGGTCGAGTCGGGGCTTGGGTCCCTGGTGATGAGGGGGATCGCAAAGGTATCCGCGTTCATCGTCCTCTCGCCGGCGATCGGCCTCGCGCTCGGCTACGTGCTGCGCACGATCGTCAGCCGGCTGTTCCAGCGCAGCTCGCCCAAATCGACGGCGCGGCACTTCAGACGACTCCAGCTTCTCTCCGCCGCGCTCTACAGCCTCGGCCACGGCACCAACGACGCGCAGAAGACGATGGGGGTCGTCGCGGTGCTGCTCTACGCGAACGGGTATATTGAAAAGTTTGCCGTGCCCTTCTGGGTCATCGTGGTGGCGTATACGGCGATCGCACTCGGCACCATGGCCGGCGGCTGGCGGATCGTCAAGACCATGGGCATGCGCATAACGAAGCTCCAGCCCGTCGACGGCTTCTGCGCGGAGACATCCGCTGCAGCCTCGCTGTTCGGCACCGCCGCACTTGGCATCCCCGTCAGCACGACGCACACTATCACCGGCGCGATTGTCGGCGTCGGCTCGACCCGCAGGCTCTCAGCCGTTCGCTGGGGGGTGACGATCGGCGTCGTGTGGGCCTGGGTGCTCACCCTGCCGGGCTCGGCGCTCATCGCCGCGGCCTTCCGCGTCCTGCTTCACGCCGCGCGCTGATGTGCGGGCTGTCCCGGCGGGCCCCGCGGCCGCCCTCCCGCGGCTCCGACACCTTCGGTGTCCCGGATGCCGATCAGCGGCGTGCTTTCCCCCGCCTTGGCCGCGCTGCTGTCCCAAGCTTGCTGCATGTTAGCCTTCGCACGCGCCAAAACATGGAACAAACACGCGCGGTGAAACGCGGTAGCGAGGCTCGGGCACAGCCGCGGAGGCATCGGATGGGCCAGCATCACCCATCGACGCTGTTGGGCAGGCTCCTCATAGCAAGCGGAGCGATCACACCGGAGGATCTCCAGGAGGCCCTCTATCAACAGAAGCACTGCGACAAGCCCATCGGCGAGATTCTCGTCGCCATGGGCGCTCTGGCCCCGCGCCAGCTCGAGCGCGCGCTCAGGGCGCAGGCACGCCTGCGCGGCAGGCCCTCCCCCGATCGCGCGTTCCTGCTCGTCGTTGACGACGACCCGGAGGTCGGTGCGATTGTCGGGGACATCCTCGCCGGGGCTGGGTACCGTGTCGGCGTCGCACAGAACGAAGCCGAGGCCATCGCAGCCGTCTTCGCGGAGGATGGGCAGCGGCCCGCGCTCATCGTGCTCGACCTGGGCCTGCCGGAATACGGCGGGCTCGAGTTCCTCACTCTGCTGCGAAAGAACGGGGAGACGCGCAACACGCCCGTCGTGATCCTGACGGGCCGCCCCGACCTGGAGGACAAGGTGCGCAATTCGGGGCTGCCCATCAGCGCATTCGTCGCTAAGCCCGTGGCGGCGCGGTCGCTGCTCAAGATCGTAGAAGCGGCCCTGGCGAAAGCCGAGCCAGAGGTTGCCCCGGCCGGTAGCCCGGTAGCATAGCCCTTGGCACGAGCTGGCCCGCCGTCTCCGGAAGGATTCTTGGGCGCAGACGCCGAACCTGGCCCACCTGCGGAGCCATCCAGCAGGCTGACCAGAGCGGTCCGGGCGGCCTCCGTTCCCACGACGTAACCCGCGTTGAGCTGTTTTGCCTGCCCGAGTCGGCTCCCGTGGTCTCGAACACGGGTGACACGCCGCCGCGGCCCTCTGACGTACCGACACAACGTACCGGGCGGGAGGGAGCGAGGGTGCAGCGTCCTTCGAATCAGGGCGGTCGCCGCCGCGTCCTCGTCGTCGAGGACAACGAGGAACTTGGCAACTTCCTCGAAGAGATTCTCACGCGCGCGGGTCGGTCAGTGGAGCGGGCGCGCAACGGAGCAGAGGCGCTCGCCGCGCTGACGGCGCCGGCCAGCGAAGCCCCCCACGCGGTGCTGCTCGACCTCGGCTTGCCCCTGGAGAGCGGCGTCTCGGTGCTGTCGTTCCTGCGCAATGTAATGCAGAGCGGCCTTCCAGTCGTCGTCCTCACCGGCCGCGGCGATCCCGATGAGGAGTCCGCCGTCCGGCAGTTGGGCATCAGCGAGTATATGCGAAAGCCAGCGACGGCCGTGCGGGTGCTGGAGGCGATCTCGCGGGCCCTTGGCTGATCGAACGGCCCGCGGCGAGCCGAGAGGGTCACGCCGCCCGGGGGGCGAATCCGACGCAGCAACCACTTGCCTTTGGGAGGTCAGCGTGAGACTGAGCTGCGCCGGCTACACGTTCAACACCTACTTCCGAGAGAAGGGCCTGACGCTCGACCGCTACATCGATATCTGCTCCGAGATGGGCCTCGACGGCGTCGAGCTGACCCAGTACTACTTCCCCGAGACGGGGGCCGCCTACCTGAACCAGCTCAAACGGCAGCTCTTTCGACGCGGGCTCGAGCTGGCGGGTACGGCGATCGGCGGGGCCTTCTGCCTACCTACCCCGGCGGAGCGCGAGCGCCATGTCGAGTTCGTCAAGGAATGGCTCGACATCTCTGCCCGTCTGGGGTCCCCCTGCCTGCGCGTGTTCGCCGGTGAGACCCCAAAGGGCCACGACGAGCGGGAGGCGTTTGACTGGACCGTGTCTGGCATCAGGGAATGCGCGGTCCACGCCGAGCAGGTCGGCGTTATGATTGGCGTGGAGAACCACGGTGGCCTGACGGGGACCGCCGACGGGCTCATCCGCATCCTCGAGGGCGTCGGCTCGGACTGGGTAGGCGCGCTCCTGGACTTCGGCAACTACCACACCGACCCGTACCGCGAGTTCGAGCAGACGGCTCCATACACGATCATGACGCACGCGAAGCCGACGGCCGACTTCGCGGGCACGCGCGACTGGGTCGACTACCGGAAGGTTTCCGAGATCATGACGAAGGCAGGGTACCGAGGATTCCTGTCGATCGAGTACGAGGAGCCAGGCAAGGATGCCATGGTGGAGGTGCCGAGGTTCGCCGCCTATCTCAGGGGGATTGTGGGGTAGGCCATGAGCGATAGAGAGCTGGGAGTCGGCCTCATCGGCTGCGGGGATATCGCGCCCGCGCATGCGCGCGCGACCGCTGCCGCCGGGAACGTACGGCTTGTCGCCTGCGCCGATGTCGTCGAGAGTTCGGCGAGGAGCCTCGGCGAAGAGTTCGGCGTCCCCTACAGCGCAGACCCGGACGACGTCATCAGCCGCGAGGACGTGGACATCGTAACGGTCGCCACGCCGGCTTTCACCCACGCCGACATTGTCGAACGCGCCGCCGCCGCGAAAAAGGCGGTGTTGTGTGAGAAACCCCTGGCGCCCTCGCTTGCGGAGGCGGATCGCATCATCGGGGCATGCGCCAGGGCGGGAGTGCCGCTGTCGACGTGCTTCCCGCTGCGGTACCTGCCGGCGGCCAGGTGGGTGCGCTCACTGCTGGAGGAAGGGGCCCTCGGCGACGTGATCGGCGTGCGGCTGCACTCGCTGCAGGAGAAAAAGGACACATATTGGACCGGCGGGTACTCCGGGAGGACGCGCACCGACTGGCGCAAGTCGAAGTCAAAGAGCGGCGGCGGTGTCCTGATCACGAACCTGATCCACAACATCGACCTCGTCCGTGCCATGACCGGGCTGGAGGTCGCCCACGTGTTCGGCGAGACCGGCACGTTTCGCACGGATGTCGAAGTCGAGGATTTCGGCGTGGGGCTGGTGCGCTACGACAACGGTGCGATCGGCGTTATCGAGGGCGCGTCGTGCTATCTGGGCGGCAGCGGCGAATGGGACCTGGTCCTGCTGGGGACGATGGGGCAGGCGCGCTTCCTGTTCTGGGGCGGCCGGGCGGAGGTCTACCTGGCCGAGGCGGCCGCCGGGCTCCCCGCGAGAGAGTGGGTGCAGCGGTCTGAGGAGGGAAACACACTGGCCGCTTTCTACGAGGACATGGCCGCCGCGATTCGGCAGGGCAGGACGCCGCCTGTCACGGGCGAGGACGGGCGCAGGGGGCTTGAGGTCGTCCTCGCGATCTACCAGGCCGCGCAGACGGGTGCGCGTCAGTCGCTTCCCTTGTCCCCCTAGGCCGCGCGGCTCATTCGCGGGGAAACAGAGGGTTCGACCACGCGCAGCGCCCCTCCGTGTCGCGGCACTCGACGCGGACAAAGTCCTCGTGGCCGCGCAGCGTGTAGCTCGCCCCCTCGATGGTAGGGCCTTGCATGGCGAAGTTGCTCTCTCCGGCCCATCGCTGGGCGATGAACGAGATCTCCCTCACCGGCGAGCAGCGAACGCTCAGCACGCCATCTTCTAGGGCGATGTCGTGAATGGCCGGACCCCAGGACGAGTAGAACAGACCCTCGCGAATCGCCCCCAGGATCGCCTCCCGCGTCAGCTCCTGGGCCTTCACCATCACCCAGGCGCGGGCGGTGTCGGTTGGGCGGCGCCCGCTATCCCCGTGGTGCGAGTCATCCACGGCGAAGCCCCAGAACTGCATCCCCCGTCCCAGCGCGTCGTCCCAGTGGACGCTGGAGTAGCCCTTGGCGAGGTCGAAGTGGCACCCCGTGTTGAACACCTCGACGCCGAGGCAGCCGGAACAGCGAAGCATGTCGCAGAGCACCAGTCCCGACCAGTAGGGGTGGGCCAGGATGGCCTCCCCGCCGCGCTCCCTCGTCCATGCGAGCGCGTGGTCGATGGTGGGCCGGCTGGGCACGGGCCCCGGACCATCGAGGCCGAAGGACACGATGTGGAAGGCCTCGCCCGCGTCCGCGCGGTCGCCGTCCAGCTCGACGCCCAACAGCAGCAGGAAGTCGTCCGAAGGGCTCTGGATCTCCGTGATGGTGTTGTGGTCGGTCAGGGCCAGGAAGTCGTAGCCGGCCTCCCGGTACCGGCGCACCGTCTCCTCGGGGTCCAGCCGACCGTCCGAGCGGCTCGTGTGCGTGTGCAGGTTTCCCTTGTACCAGCGGCCGGGCGCAGAGAACGGGTCAGGAAATCGCATGGCATCTCCTCGTGTGCAGGGGCGGGACGGCTCAGCGAGAGCTGGCCGCCTCCGCGACCTTGTGGATGGCGGTCGCCATGTCCGCGATATCGCTCTCGGTGTAGAACTCGTGCACAGTCAGGCAGACCAGCTCTTCGAGCGTCCGCTCGGCGTTGGGGCACAGGCCCGGGCCGTAATCGATTCGGCGAGAAGCGCACGCGCAGTCAAAAGGATGGTGGGAGGTGCCGAAGGTCCGCTGGAGCCGCAGCGCATCGTACATGTAGAGAGGCCCGCCCCTGAGCCATACCCAGGCCGGAATGCCCTCTGCGTTAACGGCGCGGACGAACCAGTCGCGCGACTGGCCGAACTCCTCCTCGACGATCCGCAGGGGATAGAACCAGTAGGTGTTGCCCGAGGTCTCGCTCGTCGCCGGGGGGTGTAGGCCGGGTATGCCGGAGATCTGGCGCGTCAGCGCATCCCCCAGCGCGCGCCGGCGCCCCACCCACTCCTTGACCCGACCGAGCTGCGCCAGCGCGACAGCCGACTGCAGCTCGGTGATCCGGTAGTTCATGCCGAGGAAGGCGTGGCCCCGATCCTCGCCCGTTCTATCCCATCCCTTGTCTGCGAACAGCCTGGCGCGCTCTGCAAGCCCGTCATCGTTGGTGACAACCAGGCCGCCATCTCCGCACGTGATGTGCTTCGACTGCTGGAGACTGAAGCACCCCAGCGTTCCCAGGGTGCCAACGCGCCTGCCATCGTATTCCGTGAGATATGCCTGCGCGCAGTCCTCGATGATCGGTATCCCCGCCCGGCCGATCTCCAGGAACTCCTCCATGCGGGCCGCCATGCCCCAGATGTGGACCGGGATGATCGCCCTGGTTCGCGGCGTGATCAGGCTTCTGACGGAGTCCGGGTCGAGGTGATAGCCGCCCGCCTCAACGTCTGCGAAGACGGGGATCGCGTTCTGATATATGATGCCGATCACGGTGCCCATGTCGGTCAGGGGGGTCGTGATGATCTCGTCCCCGGGGTCCGGGTTCACCGCCGCCACCGCGGTGTGGATTGCCGCCGTCCCCGAGGTCACCGCCAGGGCGTGGCGCATGCCGAGCAGCTCGGCGAACGCACGCTCCACCTCGGCCGTCTTCCGGCCGCCGACGCGATTGAGGTTCCCGGAGCGGATGACCTCGGTGAGCTGCTCCAGCTCCGCGTCGCCCATGCCCTCGGCCCGCGTCGGAAACGGCCGCGTGCGAACCGGGTCCCCGCCGTCGATCGCCAGCCGCGCCCTCATGCCGCTTCCTTTCCCCGCCGGATCGCCTTGGTGAGGACCGCGTATCGCCGTGTGATGTGCCAGCCGTGGGCGATGTAGAACCCCGTGTTCGCCCAGCCGGCGCTCATGAACTGGGCTCCTTGGTCTCGGGCCCGCCGCATGCACTCCAGCAAGAGCAGTCCGCCGTAGCCGCGGCCCCGGTTTCTGGGAAGCACGAGGATCGGCCCAAAGCCGGCCGTTGGCTTCCCGGGCCAGTAGCGAGCCCAGCCCAGGATCTCATCGTCCGTGCGCAAGATGAGCGTGGCCCCATCGGGCTCCGCGAACTTCTTCTCCCACCCAACGGGAAACCAGGCGGGCATCTTCCCCTCGGCCACGAAGCGACGCATCGGCGGCAGCAACTCGGGCCGCCACGTCTCCAGCACAAGCCCTTCCCCGACCCTCGCCCAGGCGCTCTGAACGCGGGCATCCAGCCACGGAGCGCGCAGGTCGACGCCGACGTCCTCGATCGTCCTCACGTCCCGATAGCCGTGGCGCTCCAGAAGCCCGCGGATGCGCTCATACCGCACGTCCGGGCCCGGGTACAGATAGGGCCCAGTGTACTCGGTGACGCGGATCTCCGTTTTCCCCGCCTCTTCGCACCGGCGTTCCACCGCGGCCAGCAGCTCGGCCGCCGCGGCGTCACCGGCTTCCCCCTCGACCGCGAAGAAGCCCGTCAGGAAGGCCCGGCCGAACGCCTCCGGCGACCCCCCGCCGTCCGCGCCTTCGACCGAACGGCGAATGGCGCAGGCCGCCATGCCCAGCACGGCGCCGGTCGAATCCTCGGCCACCACCACATCACCTGGCTCGTAGTTCGGAGCCTCCAGCCACAGACGGCGCAGGCGCTCCTCGTTCAGCGGATCGTAGGGCAGCACCGCGTTCCACCCCTCGGCGACGCGGGCGGCGTCATCAGCTCTCAGTGGTCGCACGCGCATCAGGAACTCCTGGTTAGGGATTCGTCCTTCGGTTCGCCGCGCGCCTGTCGGCCCCTCGCGCGCCTTACAGGAGGACCTCCGGCATTCTTCAGCGAACCTGCCCGCAGTGCTCCACCTGCGGTTCGGCCAACCGGTCGGTCGCGCGGGCAGAATTGGGGGCCAGGAGGATGGCGATGGCGGGGAAGCCGAAGATCGCAATGATTGGCGCGGGGAGCGTCGTCTTCGCGCAGCACTTGCTGGGCGACATCATGTCGTGGCCGGAGTTCCGGGAGCCCCACATCGCACTCATGGACATTGACCCGGACCGGCTCGCCGTCGCGGAGCGGATGGCGCACAAGCTGGCGGACGCGCTCGGCGCGAAGCCCACTGTGACCGCCCACAGGACGCGCAAGCCCGCCCTCGATGGTGCCGACTATGTGATCAACACCATCCAGGTCGGCGGATTCGCGGCCACCAAGATCGATTTCGAGGTGCCCAAGAAGTACGGGCTGCGACAGACGATCGCCGACACCAACGGCATAGGCGGCATCTTCAGGGCGCTGCGGACGATGCCAGTGATGGTCAAGATCGCCCAGGAGATGGAGACCCTCTGCCCCAGGGCGATCTTCATCAACTACGCCAACCCCATGGCCATGGTGTGCTGGGCTGTCACCCGGGCGACCTCGATCCAGACGGTGGGCCTGTGTCACAGCGTGCAGGGGACCGCCTGGCAGCTCTCCCGGTATATGGGAATTCCCTTCGAGGAGCTGGTCTACTGGGCGGCCGGCATCAACCACATGAACTTCTACCTCAAGCTGGAGTACAAAGGGCAAGACGCCTACCCGCGACTCAGGAGGGCAATGCGCAACCCGGAGGTGGTGAAGCGAGACCCCGTGCGCTTCGAGGTATGCAGGCGCCTGGGCTACTTCGTCAGCGAGTCAAGCGAGCATTTCTCGGAATACGTGCCCTGGTTCATTCGACGCGACCGGCCTGACCTCATAGAGCGCTACGACATCCCGCTGGACGAGTACATCCGCCGCTGCATCTCCCAGGACAAGCACTGGCAGCGCACCAAGAAGCAGATGTTCAGCGACGAGCCCCTGGAGGTCCACCGCAGCCACGAGTACTGCGGCTACATCCTGCACGCGCACCAGACCGGCGAGCCCTTCGTGATCTACGGCAATGTGCCGAACACGGACATCATCACGAATCTGCCCCGCAACTGTGTGGTCGAGGTGCCATGCCTGGTAGACCGAAACGGCATCCAGCCGTGTCACGTGGGCGACCTTCCGCCCCAGCTCGCGGGCGTCATTCGCAACACGGTCAACGTCCACGAACTCACCGTGGAGGGCTTCTTCTCCCGGCGCAGAGATCATATCTACCAGGCGGCCCTGCTTGACCCCCACGCCTCTGCCGAGCTGACGATAGACGAGATCTACGCGATGGTGGACGACCTGTTCGAGGCCCATGGGAGCATGGTGCCGAACCTCAGGTGAGCCCGCGGTTGACCGCGGGCCCCGGCGGCGGCTATAATCCGCTCGTCACTACCTGCTCGCGCAGGAGATCCCCATGCTCGACCTGGCACTGATCCGCGCCGAACCCGACCGCGTGCGCGCCAGCATGA
>Ga0123519_10001282_pt1 | contig 43187 bp, 30 predicted proteins | sample YelNatPaOPRAMG02_FD_87396 | JGI IMG/M metagenome (GOLD analysis project Ga0123519, IMG submission 87396) | Hot spring microbial communities from Yellowstone National Park - Yellowstone National Park OP-RAMG-02 (version 2) | ecosystem: Environmental > Aquatic > Thermal springs > Hot (42-90C) ...
TGACTGCAGCAGTAACCCTCAGCGCACAGCAGGCCCAGCTAAATCCGGGTAAAACTGCAAGCCTAAAATCTTCGATCACCGGAACAGTACTGGCCGTCAGCCCTACCAACATCGCGGTCCAGATTAAAACAGGACTTAAAACATTTACAGTCAACCCCAAGACCAGAGTAAACACCCGTGGGCAAAAGGGGACCATCACTGACATCAAGGTAAACGACCCGGTCACGGTCCACTTCACAACCGACAGCGATAAAGCTACAGCACTTAATATAAGGATACATAACCCGAGCTTTACAGGCAAAATTACCGCAATTGAAGATAACACTTTCACCATTACGGGTAAAGAGGGCACAGCCAAGGTGCTCGTCGTCGGCAAAACAAAAATCGCATCCCACAGCTACAAAGCCACCATCGCGGACCTTCGCGTCGGATTTACAGCCTCCGCCGAAGGCCCGGTCAGTGCAGGCCAGGTGGTCGCGGAAACAGTTAATTTTCAGCCGGCTATAGCCAATGGTATGGTCTGCGCGGCGGATGCTAATACAATCATCGTAAAAACCCTCCAGAAGCTCACAATCCCGCTCGCGCCGAGCGAGGCCACGGTCGTTCGTATCCATCCGGAATCTGGCCCGACTACACACGGCAAGTTTGCCGATATCAAGGTCGGCGCTCATGTAAATGCCGGGTTCATTCCCGTCAGGGACGGCACATCGAAGCTACTTTGGATCGAGGTTATCACCGGTTCGTAATTTTTTCAGGCTGGCAGGTCTGAAGGGCACATGGACGGCGAAGTGGAAGGATTATATGAAAGATTCTTCCACTTCGCCGTCGTTATCAGGAATGATTCATCCCGGAGAAACCTTCAGATATCGTATGAACCGATCCACTGCCGGTATACAAGTAGGTCACAGCGCGCTTTTCCGCAGTATCGATGGGCTGCGAAACAGGCTCACTCACACGTCCGATCCGGTCGAGCTCGTATTCCCCGCGCGTGAAGAGGAATATTCTCCACTGCTGCGGATGACCGATGAGATCATAGCGACCGTGACTGAGCTGAAAGCCACCGTCCTTTCGATTCATTCACCACCGGTGCGAATGGCTGACGACGATTTTTCCGAGGTCGCGGCCGTGCTAGCAGGACTTGCGGCATCGATCGGAGCAACCTCCATCACCCTGCATCCGAGTAAATGCATGAATTCTCATGAGCGCGTAAACCTGCAGCTCAGCGCGCTTAAAAATCTTCGCCTTGCGCGAGACCAAACCACCGTCACCCTCGCAGTCGAGACTCTGGCACACCGCAAATGCCTGTTTACCGAGGACGAGATCATCGATTTTAGCCTGCCCATGGTGCTCGACACGACTCATCTGGGGTGGGCAGTAAGTTACGATGTTTTCGAGCGCTACTCCGATTCCATCGTCACGATCCACCTTTCCGAACGCACCGAGCACTCCCAGCACCAGCGAATCGGAGATGGAAGCATGAGCTTCGTCGACCATATTGTCTCAACCGGATGGAAAGGCAGCATCATCCTCGAATACTGGCCCTGGCGGTGGAAATGCTACGCCGAAGATACAGCAAAGGTTCGAGAAGGGGTGGCAACCGCTAGTCAGAGGGAAAATTAAAACTCGTTCAGCCTCCACCCAACCGGAAATCCCGTAACCTATACCACTGCAGCACATCTTGAGCCACATCGAATGGTGCGGCTGCAATCTGATCAGCAAAAACCCTAATACCCCTTCTCCCGATACCTTTCATGGCGCGCCTTGACATCCTCCGGGCCGCCGGGGGCATTTACACTCCTGAATACCGTCGGAACGATGCCGTTTGCGATCAAATTCTCTACAATCCCCGCGCAGACAGCCCAGAGAATGCATGCCGCGGCAATTCCAGACGCAGGACATATATCCACATCGAGCCCCTTTACCGCGAGCATCGCATCGCCGTAGGGAGCATGATTATCCAGCACTATATCCGCTGCCTCATAAAGCCGCTTTCCCGACGGATGCTGTGATTCAAGCTTCGGTGAATAAGCCATCGCTGTAATTGCAACCGTCGTGACCCCCATCGCCTTCGCCTGCAGTGCAAGCTCTACCACCTGCTCGCTCTTGCCTGATACACTGCCGATGAAAAGCACATCTCCGGGGCGGATGTTGCTTTTCTTGAGCGCGAGCGCCACGATTTCCGGCGTCACATTCGGCTGAGAAGCTGTTTTCTCGCGGAAAGAATTAGCATTCGAGACATTCAGCCCGAATGTGAACGGCGTTATAACCACGAGCCCGCCTGCGCGGCCCACCATTTCGGAATTAAGCATGTGACCGGTATCGTGCATGTGTATCACGCCGCCCGCCTCGATCGAGTGAGCGCAAACTTCAGCCACATGCGCGATGTTATCAGATTCACCTGCCCTGATCTCTGCAATTTTCTCAGAAATAGCGTCAAAATAACTCGATATGAGCACTTTAACCTCCAAAACACTTCTTGTATGCAAGCCTGGCGACTGCCTCGCCCGGTTTCATCTTCGCAATCAGCGCCTTCGCCTTCGGAAACTGGGGTAATATTACCGCGCGGATCGGATCCAGGACCAATCGTCCCATATTAAACACCCCTCCCGCGAGCACGACCGGAAAGCCGTCATTTTCGGTGAATATTTGCCTCGCGACAAACGCCGCCATTTCGCCAAGCATCTCTCCGGCTTCTTCTATGATCTGAATAGCAGCTTCATCTCCCATGCCGGCGGCTTTGCTCACTTCCATCGCGAACCCGGCAACCAGCGACTGGTTGATCTTCGTATCGCAGAGCTTGCCTATAGCTCCCTTGGCATGTTCGATTCCGAAGTAGCTCCTTACCGCATCCACAAGCAGCGTATCCGGCAAACGCCCCTCCGCGCTCCACAGCGCGCGCTTGATCCCACGCAAGCCAATATCATAAGCGCTGCCTTCATCACCGAGCAGCGGTCCCCATCCGCCTACCGTGAACCGTTGCCCTCCATCGCTGAATCCTCCGCACGAAGAACCAGTTCCCGCGATAATCGCAATCCCGCGTAATTCTTCTATCCCCGCACGCTCGAACGCAACGGCATGCTCGGAGAAACTTTTCGGCTGAACCGGAATCCTAAGCTCATCAAACACTTCATTCGCCACGGTCCAGAACGTGCACCCCGCGCAGCCAATGTCTTTCGCGGTAACCGATGCAGCCTCGAACGCGCCGGAGATCGCCTGCTTGAAAGCTTCAGCCGCTTCTCGACGGGAGATGAAATTGGTGTTACTTCCCCCCGCCGTCCCGGTCCCCGCGACTTTACCTTCAATGTCCAGTATTACGGCTTCGGTCTTGGTTCCGCCGCCATCTATGCCGAGTATATATTTAATCATTACGCCATCGTCGCAAGCATCTGCCTGGTCACAACATTTCCGGGTTTCTTACCTGCCCAGAAGAGCCTGAGATCGTCCACGACGCACCTGAACATATCGCGCCTGCCGTCGACCGTTGGGCCCGCGATATGCGGTGGAATAAGCACATTCGGCAGCTTTCGCAGCGGATGATCATCCGGAAGCGGCTCCGGGTAGGTTACATCGAGAGCGGCTTTGAATCGACCGGTTTGGAGCTCGCACGCGAGCGCATCGTGATCGAGCAGAATCCCCCTGGCAGTGTTTATGAACACAGCCCCGTCGGGGATAAGCTTGATCTTCCCGGCATCGAGCATACCGATGGTCTCTTCGGTAATAGGAGCGTGCAGCGAGATTATCTTCGATGAAGTAATCAGCTCCTCCAGCGAAACCAGCTTTACCCCCAGCTTCACCGCCTCTTCCTCGGATGTGTAAGGATCATAAGCCAGCACCTTGCAGTTGAAAGGCGCCAGCAGCCGCAGGAACGATCTTCCTGTCCTGCTGAGACCTATGATTCCCACGGTTTTTCCGAACAGAGTCTCATTGCCCGCGCAGGCAATGTCTTTCCACGCATCTGCGGGCGCCCCGAGCGAATATCTGGGCAGGGTGCGCAGCATTGTGAGTGTGAGTGTCAGCGCGAACTCGCCAACGTAGGTCGCCATCACCGAAGCCGAGTTGGTAACCGTGATTCCCGCATCGAAGACTTCCTCCGCGATCAGCCCCTTCACAGTTCCCGCCGCATGCGCGATCATCTTTAACTTCGGCGCTGACTGCACCACGCTCAGATCGATATGCGGAGCACCCCACGAAGTGATGATCGCGTCGCAGTCACTGGCGCGCTGCGCCAGCTCCTCAGTAGTAAAACCGCGTCCGAGATCGTTAAGTATGACATTCGTGTCGCTCTCAAAATCCTCCATAATATCGGGCTGGAAGATATTATCGTAGAGCGGCCCTTTTTGCATAGTGATAATAACCCGTTTCTTATCCATGAAATCCCCCTCAAACAGCTTCAGCGACATTGTAACACATAAGCGCTCTATTCGGGAGGATTGCTTACCAAATGGATCGAAGGGCAACATAGATAGAGCATTATACAATGCAGGAAAGGTAGCCGAAAGCAATGTCGCTTTGGAGGAGAATTATCGTGCTGATAGCATCACTGGGCCTGCTGCCCATAATCGCTTCTCCGGCTGATGCCGTGAAGCAAACCAGTGTATTTTATCCACCTTCGCTCGTAGAAAAAGCAAAAGCTAACGCCGCGAAATATCCGTGGGCCGCTGAAATGCAAAAGCGCGCGATCGATGCGGCGCAGCCCTGGATGAAACTCTCTGATAACGAAATCTGGAACCTGATGTTCGGAGCTGCGATCCCGCGATCATGGATGGTGTGGTCCAACGGTTTTTGCCCGGCGTGCAAGAAGAGCATCCCGATGTATAACTGGCATTTCGACGCGCTCAACCACCCGTGGAAAGCCCAGTGCCCGCTCTGCAAAGAGTATTTTCCAAAAAATGACTTCCATGCATTCTACCTTTCAGGCATTGATGAGCATGGCGTATTCGACCCCAAACTCGCCGACCGCAGCCTGCTCTATAACACCGAGCACCCCAACCCTGACGATCCGCTGCATAATTTCGGGGTCGATGACGGCACGGGTTACATTGAAGGGCAGAATAAGTGGCGCTTTATCGGCTGCTATCTGATATACGGCCAGTGGAAACAGCTCATCATAAACGGCGTTAGCGCCCTTGGCACGGCTTACGTCGTCACCGGTGACCCCGTTTATGCTCACAAAGCCGGTATTCTTCTGGACCGCGTCGCTGATATTTACCCGACATTTGATTTCATGACCCAGGCTGAAGTCTACGAGCTCCACCAATCCAATGGTTACGTCTCCGCCTGGCATGATGCCTGCGGCGAAGCACGCACGCTCGCGATGGCTTACGATCAGGTTTTCGATGGAATAAAGAATGACAAGGACCTTGTAAAATTCCTCTCGATTAAGGCTAAGCGATACAAGCTCGATAACCCCAAAACCAGCTTTGCGGATATTCAGCGTAACATCGAAGACCGTATCCTGCGCGATTCGATGAATAACCGTAAAAAGATCGAGTCGAACTACCCTCAGACCGATCTGGACTTCGCGATCTTCAAGGCGATACTCGATTGGCCCGCGAATAAAACTGAAGTCAACTCGATCCTGGGCCAGATCATCGACGTGGGAACCAGGGTGGATGGAGTGAGCGGTGAAAAGGGTCTTTGCTGCTATGCGGCCTGGGCTGTGCGGACTGTGGCAGAATTCCTCGAGCTCTTCTCCCAGATTGAACCGAGCTTCCTGGCTGACGCGTTCAAGGCGCACCCGAATCTTTATAAGACATGGCAGTTTTACATCGACACCTGGTGCCTGCAGCAGTATTATCCCAACATCGGCGACTCCGACCAGTTCTACAACCCACGCGATTACAGCGGGGTCAGCTTGTGGAAGGGAAGCGGAGCGAACCCCTCGATGTTCGCATTCTTATATCACCTCTACGAGATCACGAAAAATCCGGCATACCTGCAGATTCTCTACATCGGTAACGGCCGCTCGGTCGATGGCATTCCCTACAGCATATTTGCCGATGATCCGGCGCTTATGCAAAAGACGGTGAAAGAGGTGGTAGACCGCGAAGGATTATCAATTAAGGTAACTAGCGCGAATAAGGAGCAATGGCATCTGGCTCTCCTGCGCTCCGGCAAGGGTAGCGATGCGCGTGTCCTGTGGATGGAATACGATTCCACCGGTTCACACGTTCATGGTGATTGCATGAACATCGGGCTTTTCGCAAAAGGCCTCGATCTTATGTCTGACTTCGGTTATCCGCCCGTGCAATACGGCGGATGGAATAATCCCAAAGCCGACTGGTTCCGCAGAGCCGCATCGCATAACACCGTTGTTGTAGACGGGGCATGGCAAAATGGTTTCATCGGCAAATCTACGCTTTGGGCTGACGGCAGCACGTTCCATGCGGTCAGGACGAGCGCTCCCGAAATCGCCGGCAAGCAATATGAACGCACCGCCGCCCTCATCGATATTTCCGATGCTGATTCCTACATCCTCGATATCTTCCGCGTTGTGGGAAAAAGCGATCATGCGAAGATGCAGCACACGCAGCTTGCATCGCTCACCACTTCGGGCCTTTCCACCAAACCCGGCGAAGACTACGGCTATGGCACAATTTTCCGCAATATGCGGACCGACCCTTCACCGGAGATGGGATGGAGCGTGGACTGGTCGATAAACGATGTTCACAAGCGCGGAGTTCCCGGTCCGGATGTCCACGTTCGCTCTACCGATCTTACCACCGGCGCGCAAGTATCGACTTGTGAAGCATGGGTTTCGCTCGCAATAAATACGAATGATGAAGCGTGGTTGCCGGAAACTATTGTCCGAAGGCGCGGCCCAAGCCCGCTTTCTTCTACATTCGTAAGCATAATCGAACCCTATTATAAGCAGAGTAATATCAACTCAATAAAAAGGCTGCCTCTTGAAAGCCCCACAGGTCAGGCTTATGGCGATGCGGATGTGGCTGCCGAAATCACCCTCGCAGATGGCCGCCGCGATCTGCTCGTTTCCGCCGATGTTGAAAATCCGCTCGAACTTAAGCCCTCTCTCGCCTCCGACGGCGCTCTCATTCAAAAAGAGACGGGTCTGCGGTTTGAGGGCGAGCTTGGTTTGGTGCGTTTGAATAAGGCGGGAGAAGTTGAGAAGATAGCGATCTGCAAAGGCAGTTCGATAAGCTGTGGCGATATAATCCTGAAGCTGAAAAAGAAATGCGACTACATCGAAGTGCGCTTCGAGGACGGAATTGCAGGCGTTGCAGCGGGTGATCCGGCGGATATCGAAAGCATAAATGTTAAAGGAAAAGATATCTGGCGCCCGTAAAAAGCAAGCGCTCACAGTTTCTTCACCATGCAGCATGGGTAAATCTTCCATGCGAACGCATGTTTGAACATGTGAATATGGGAAGGGAACATATTATGAGGCGCGTTGCGTTGATCGCTGCGGGATCGATACTGGTATTAGCTGTAGTAGTAACTACTGCTTCTGCGCAGATATCCTTTGGGGTCGGTTATGGCAGCTACGGTGGAGGAAGCTTTGGGACGATAGGAGTTGGAACCGGCCCGTATTATGGCGGTCCGTATTATGGAACCGGCTACTGGCCGGGTTATTACCCCTACGGACGCTCGAGTGTGAATGTAGGCGTGGGTTACGGGGCGGGTTACGGCTATGGTCCGTCGCCTCGCCCTTATGGTAACTGCTACTACGGATATAACCCGTATGCAAGCAATACCTATGTAGGCGTTCACGGCACTTACACCCACCGCCAGGCGCAGCCGCAGTGGAACTGCTACTATTAATTAGCAGGGCTTTCGCGCTGATCTCTGCTGATAAAGCCCCCGGGTTCCGACCGGGGGCATCTAAAGCGCCAAAGGACCCATCCCGGAATATATCTATGGAATCTTTGAACATTAGTTGCACGTAATCTAATGCAGGTGTTGATTGTGCGACAGACACTAGAGTTGTTACGCGCACTAAGAAAGGAAGGAAATACAATGCGGCGGCGGTATGTAATCATATCATTGGCCGCACTCCTGATAATAGCCGCAACCGCGGTGGCTGCTTCGGCGGCATCCGGTTTTTCGATAGGAATAGGCGTTGGAGGCACACCATCATACGGTTATTATCCGTATGGTTATTATCCGTATTATTACCCCTACGGATATTATTACCCTTATGGGTATTCTCCGGGATATACCTACGGATACGGACCGAGCTTCTCATTCGGATACTATAGCACTCCAAACTATTACTACCCCGGCTACTATCATGGATATTATGGCGGCCGCGGTTATTATGGCCATGGTGAAGGCGGCCACGAAGGTGGTGGCCAATACTACGGTCACAGAGGTGGCGGTGGTGGTTATCATGGCGGCGAAGGCGGTCATCACTAAACATCGCCCGATCAGCCATGAATTGACAACTTAATCGATTGATATAAGCAGCCGGCGTCGAATGCTGAATAAAGCTGACGCCGGCTGTTGTGTTATCGATGCTATTTTCCTATGCAGAACTCGCTGAATATCCGGTCGAGTAAATCTTCGCTTGCGGTTTCGCCCGTGATAAGACCCAGAGCGTTTCTCGCAGCCATAAGATCTCCGCTCAGCAGATCGATCGGCTCCGCATTACCGAGCGTAACAATAGCCTGGCCAAGGCTTTCATAAGCGGAACGCAGCGAGCGCTCATGCCGGATGTTACTTACCACAATACCCTCGCTCCCCATCGGTTCCGAGCCCGCGATCTCCGCAATCCTGTCCTCCAGCGCCTCGATCCCTTCGCCGGAGGGCGCACTGGTGAGTATAATCGATTCATCTTCAGCATGATAACCGTCCGCAAGGTCGATCTTATTCGCTGCAACGATCACCTGCCTCCCCCGAAGACGCTCCAGCATTGCCCTGTCTTCCTCGTGCATACCCTTCGAAGCATCAATTACCAACAGCACAATATCCGCCGATTCAATCGAACGATGCGACAGCTCGACCCCGATCTGCTCGACCGGATCATCGGTGGCTCTTAATCCCGCGGTATCTATCGCGACAATCGGGATCCCGCGTATTTCCAGGCTCTCTTCGATCACATCGCGAGTGGTCCCGGGGATAGGGGTAACTATCGCTCGCGCGTGGCGAAGGAGCGCGTTCAGCAAGCTGGATTTGCCGACGTTCACCCGGCCTGCGATCACGACCCGCAGCCCCTCGCGGTAGATCCTGCCCCTGCCGAACGTGTTCAACAGGTCTTCGACCACCGAACGCGCCGCTCCGATCTCGCCAATAATCCATTCAGGCTCAGGCTCAGGGACATCTTCGGGAAAATCGATAGCCGCCTCCACGGCGGCGATCACCCCGAGGATTTTACTGCTCACGCCGGATATCTTCCCCGAGAGCTTTCCATCGAGCTGCCTCAACGCGACTTTTCTCGCTTCATCGGTGCGGGCTCTGATCAGGTCATTCACGGCTTCGGCTTGCGCAAGGTCGATTCTCCCGTTAAGAAATGCGCGCTGAGTGAACTCCCCCGGTTCCGCCAGCCTCGCTCCCGCTTCGAGCACGGCGGCGAGCGCGGTTCTTACGGTAGCAATTCCACCGTGGCATGAGAGCTCGACTACATCATCACCCGTATAACTGCGAGGACCGCGAAACACGGTCAGCACTGCGTCATCTATCTCTTCGCCTGACCTGGGATGGACTACCGCGCCATGATGAGCCGTATGCGTGAGAAATGAGCGTGGATCAGGCTTGAAGACTTGAGAGGCGATTGCGAGGGATTCGGAGCCGCTGATCCGGATAACGCCGATACCACCCGACCCGATCGGGGTAGCAATCGCGGCAATGGTGTCTGATGTGTTCATGAGGGTGTATGCCCGCTCTCAGCTGCCTGCTCATCGAGCAGGCAGCTGAGAGCATAAAGCTGATTACTTCTTCGGCGATATGACGACATGCCGGTTGTCACCTTCGCCTTCGCTGTAGGTGTATACATCCGGATCGTCTGCAAGCGCCATATGAATGATTCTGCGGTCGCGCGCCGACTGCGGTTCCAGCACGGCTTCCTGGCCCTGCGCCTTCACACTCCGAGCATACTCATGCGCCTTGCGCTCCAGCATCTCGTTGTATCTCTGCCTGTAGCCTTCAGCATCGAGGATGATCCTGAACCGCGTCCCGGCAGCCCGATTAGCCGCGATGCTTACCAGATATTGAAGCGCGTCAAGGGTTTGCCCGTGCTTGCCGATGAGCAGAGCGAGATCATTGCCTTCGATATCGACAACAATCTCGTCAGCGTCTACCGACTTTACCACCGGCTTGGCTTTAAGGCTCATAGCCTCCACTATATCACTAAGCATCGGCAGCAGAACATCGATGAACTTCTGCGCATCTTCAGCCGCTGCCTTTGGTTCTTTCGGCTGCTCAGCCTTTGCCGCCGGAACCTTCGCTTCGGCTTCCTCCGCCACAACCGGTTTTTCGCGTACCGGCGCGGGAGCGGGCACATAGCCTTCGCGAATATGAGCTTTTACTACGGTCGGTGACTGTCCCAGCCCCAAAAAGCCCTTGGCTCCCTCTTCGACTATCTCATATTCGACTGCGTCCACGCTGACTCCAAGTTCCCTGGCAGCCGTCTGCACAGCCTCTTCCAACGTTCTTCCACTGACTTCGACCATATCCATTTGGATTTTGCCTCCGCTATTCAAAGCGACCGATCCTTCCGAACCCGGCCGCGAACGATCTTGTTATCTTCTTCTGCGCCTGCGAACCCTTTGCGTCTGATCCTTGGGTTTCTCAGTCGGAGCCGGTGTGGTCGGAGTTGCCGGAACAGGCTTGCCTGTCCCACCTTCGCCACCTTCGGTTTCTCTATGACCCCGCAGGATCAAATACTGCTGCACTGTCTGTATGATATTGAAAACGAGCCAATAAAGCAGGAACGCCGACGGATAACCCGCGAATATAAACGCGAACATAAGCGGCATTATTATCGCCATCGTCTTCTGCTGATCGGCCTGTGATGGGTCGACCGCCGAGAGCCTGGTGGAGATATACATACTTACCAGATACAGGACTACAAGTATCAGGTCAGGCTCCGATAAGTTCGCCGCCGCAATCCATACCACTCCGCCCGGCCCAAACGGAACCGTGACACTCTGCCAATGCGAGAGCCCGCTGCCTATCCAAATGAATTTACCATGGATAAACTGGAACTGATAAAGCCGAATCATGTAGAAGAGAAGATAAAGGATCGGCATCTGAATCAGCAGCGGCAGACAGCTCGCGAACGGATTGATGCCGTGCTCTTTATAAAGGTCCATCGTCTTCTGACCGATAACCTGCTGATCGCCTTTATATTTCTCCTGTATCTCCTTCACCAGAGGAGCTATCTTCTGCATCTCCTTCATCGACTTGAACTGCGCCTTGGTGAGAGGCGTGATGAGGAGCTTGATGATAACCGTTATCAGTATGATAGCAAACCAGTAGCTAAACCAGGGCCTGCGTCCCGTGATCCGAACGAAGAAGTCGATGATCTGATAAAGAATGTTGCTCGAGTTCTTCTTGTCCAGCTCTGCCGCTATGACTTTGTTTCGATCCTTCGCTTTGCCTACATAATCCAGGATCTTATCGACTTCGGGCTTTTCGTTTCTCTGTGCGAGTTCAGATGCCGGCTTATCGAATTTATTAACGAGTGAGTGGAACGTGTTATACGCGCTCCAGAGATTTTGATTCTGCCCCGGAGCGGTTTGATACACTACACCAAGCTCGTAAAGAGCCTGCGCCTGCATCGATTCATCGTTGGAATTGCCTGCAACCGCGCTAAAATCCTTTTCGGCCGATTGGTAATAGTCTTTTTTTACACCCGGTGAATGGGCGGCTTGTGCCTTTTGTACCTCGCCCTGGGCTTGCTTAAGCAGATCACCAGGAGGAAGTGAGGACTTCTGCGCGCATCCTGATATAACCACTACGGCTATAAGAAGCGCGGCGATAAGTGCTAATAATATCTTGGTTCGTCTCATATTGGCTGATGTGGGAAAACAGGCTGTGGAGGTATTAAGGAACCGGGTCCTCTCCGCCGATGGCCCAGGGATGACAACGCCCTATTCTGCAGATTCCCATCCATATCCCGCGGATGGAGCCGTATTTCTCGATTGCCTGTGCGGCATATTCCGAACACGTCGGCGTAAATCTGCAAGTCCTGCGCCAGAAGCGCCGTGAAGCCTGCTGGTAGACACTCCTTATTAGGAATACGATTACGCGGGAGATAATATTACTGATTACCCGCATTCAGGATGCCTGATCTTTCTAAAGCGCTGCCGAGCGCCGCGCTAATATCGGAAAAAGCCGCGCTTCCAGCCTTTACCCTTGCAACCACAACGGCGTGGAAACCGGGCCGGATTCGAGGCAGATAAGATCGCACCGCCTCGCGCAGCATTCTTTTCACTCTATTCCGGACAACCGATTTGCCCAGCTTTTTACTTACCGAAAATCCTATCCGTGTGGTCTCTTCCTTGCTTGGTAGCACGTACACTACAACGAGGTCCGTTACATAGGACCTCCCTCTCGAATAAACCCTTCCAAACTCAGATCTTCGCTTTAACCGATTTGCCGAGGGCACCATCGGTCACCCTCCGCTTCTATAAAAGTAAGACTACGTCCGGGACATTGATCCCGGACGATAAGACGCCGAGGGCGCGCGTAGCGCGCCCGCACTGCAGCTAGACTGTCAGTTCCCAGCGACCCTTGTCACGTCTTGACTTCAGAACTTTGCGCCCGCCACGAGTGGACATACGCGCCATAAAGCCATGCACGCGCTGCCGCGCGCGTCTTTTCGGTTGGTATGTGCGTTTCATTTTCTCTAGCTCTACCCCCTAGCTTGCGCCATTATATCACATCGTTAGATTAATTTACAAGCTCAGCCGCTCACTCACATTCCAAACCAAAGATGAAGGGGGGAATTCTCAATTTTGAATACTTGTGCAGTGGTAGAATGATAGGTGGCGATCTCCTGAATCGCCACATCAGCGCCAACTGTGGTCCCCAAACCCCACAGCCTATGTTAAAAACAGCCGAATTGTGCCGGTGTTACGGAATTTGAGAGTTGGACCGGAAAACTAACAAATAATCCACTCAGCCCCAATCCATGCCTATTCAGAATTAAAAACTCAAAACTCTCACTTCTAATCCACCCGCGCCATCTCCCCGAGCTTCTCCGCATCCAGAGCATAAAGAGCATTATACAATTCCGAGGCGAAGGTCCCCGGCTTGTTACCGGACTCAGCAGCCGCGATCTCTCCCGCCGCGCCAAATGCCGCAAGGCCGCCCACAGCCGCGGTGAACGGATCGCTCTCCACAGCCGCAAACGCGGCTACAATCACATTAGACATGCATCCCGTTCCCACCACCTTGCTGAGCATCACATCGCCATTACTTATCGCCGCGCTTCGCTTTCCATCGCTCACCGCATCTACCGCGCCGGTAATAGCGACCGTGCATCCATAGGCCGACGCGAACCGCTTCGCAATCTCATCAGGAGCAGCCGATGCGCCAATCGATTCGACCCCTTTCACTTCCGCCGCGATTCCCGCGAGAGTCGCAACCTCACCGGCATTACCTCGCACAATAGATATTTTTACATTTTCAAGCAGGCGTTTACTAGATTCGGTGCGCAACCGGGTTGCTCCTGCTCCAACCGGATCGAGAATTACAGGAATATTAAGCTCATTCGCTCGCCTCCCCGCAAGCTCCATCGCCTTGATCCATTCCGGCTCCAAAGTTCCGATATTAAGTACCAGCGCGCTCGCAATGCCGACCATCTCCTCCACTTCCTCGACCGCATGCGCCATAATCGGCAGTGCTCCGATGCACAGAGTCGCATTCGCAGTCTCGTTCATCACCACAAAGTTCGTGATGCTGTGTATAAGCGGTTTCCTCTCGCGTATGCTCGCTAGATCATCGCAAATTGTCTGTATGATATTCATCTACTACTCCCGGTCAATTTATTGATGACTCATGATACCGGAATTTTGTAAGACAAGGAATTCCGGAACCGGACGTGAACGTTTTTATACGCCTCCTGCATCTATCATACGCAGGATGCAAACAAGCTGCAGCCGATGAAAGCCGGAATTGATAATGATCTGGAGGACCTGTGGAATCCGAACCGCGATTACCTCAGGCGGGCGCTCATCAGCATGTCAAAAGATATCGACCTGGCGAAAAACCTGCTCCAGGACACCTATCTCCACGCCCGCTCAGGTTTTACGAGTTATCGCGGTGGTGATGCCCGCGCGTGGCTCGCGGCGATAGCGAAAAATGTATTCTATGAGCATACCAGAAAACGAAGCACCCGCAGTGAAATCCCACTCGAAACCGATCCGTTAGGTTCGCTTCCCGCACAAAACGGCTCCACCAATCATCTAATCAACATTCAACTTCGCCAGGCAGTATCCGAGCTCAACCCCACTTTTAGAATTCCACTCATACTAAAGCATTATGGCGGTTTCACTTATGAAGAGATCGGCCGCCGCCTGAACTGCCCCACGAAGCAATAAACGCTTATGAAGAGGCTCTTGCGACAGGTGAGGATCCCGACTGCCATTACCCGCAGTATGGCATCGTTATGAACCGGCAGTTCGTCGAGGAGTAACGCAAAACGCCGTTTACAGGGAACATTAGTCAATATAAGTCAAAGCTTTGGCTGCCAAGGAGGAACCCACCTTCGGCGCATCTAAGCAAAGATCGTGAAGACTGTAATTTTAGTATTCATAGCCGGAATATTGACTATATTTGGGTGTGCTTATATGTGCGATGCTAACGGATTGAATGTATATACATGCCATAAGGTGGCTAAAGCGCCGGTCATCGATGGCCGGCTGGACGATGAAGCCTGGACAAAGGCTGAACCGATAATCCTCGTCGACACCGTGACCGGGAAGCCGGTGACGAAACGGACCGTGGCGAAAATGTGCTGGGATGACATTCATCTTTATATATCGTTCGAATGCGAAGATGAGGATATCTGGGGCACTTTCACCAAACACGACGAATGGGTTTTCACCGAGGAAGTGGTCGAGGCGTTTCTCTGCCCGACCTGCGACATCAACCGCTATTTCGAGATCAACGTGAGCCCACGAAACGTGGTTTTCGACGGCGATCTGCAGCTTGTTAACGGTCAGCACCCGGGAGTGGCAGCTATGATGGGCTGGGACTGCAAAGACCTGCGCACCGCGGTGGTGGTCGATGGAACTCTCGACGATCGCACCGATAAAGACCGGGGATGGACAGTCGAAATGGCGATCCCGTTCGAGAGCCTGCGCAGGCAGACCCCCAAGCCCGGCGAACGGTGGCGCGGGAATCTCTATCGCATCGATCTGACACCTCCGCCCGCGGAATATCAGGCATGGTCGCCGACCTTTGTAACCCCCGCCTCGTTCCACGTCTCCACCCGCTTCGGAACAATATTCTTCGCCGAGTGAGAATGGATAATTTTGAGTTTTTAATTCTTAATTTTGAATAGGCATGGGTGCGGGAGTCTGATCAGCATTGATAGTCTCTTTAGACGCGAAAGCCCGAAAGATAGAAAGAATGGGGAATAGGTACAGATTACCACCCATGCCTATTCCCGATACACCAATAATAGAGAAATAGATTCTCCTTTCGCTATTTCTATCTTTCGGCCTTTCGCGTCAAAGAAGACTATAGCCGCCGATCAGACTACCACCGTACATGTATTCAAAATTAAAAATTCAACATTGAGAATTATTACGAACTAACTCCCTTCAGAATTGCTTTAGCTTCCGCATCGGTGAGCTTATCTTTCCCCTGCGGGCCTATCTCGATTCCCTGGTTATTCTCCAAAACCAGCCTCACGTTTCCGAGGGTGGAGTACTGCGCCAGCTTGGGATACTTCGCTAACAATTGGAAGTGAGCATCGGAGAACTGCTTGATCTGCACGAATTTCTGGTCTTTCTTAAGGTCGGCATCCTCCCAATAATCTCCGCGCTGATAGAATGTCCGCATGGCGATGTTCTGCACGTTCGCAGCCACAACCTGCCTGTTCTGTGAATCGAAATACACACCACCCGCGCGCGAGTTCGCAGCCATCTTCCCCAACACGACCTGCGGGGGTGCCGCGGCGCCTGAAGGACCACCATAGCCCGCTGATGCCGTAGCTTGCGGAGCCTGTGCCTGAAATCTGGAATTGCGGGCATTTGTACTCTGCGCAACCCCGTATGAACCGGTTTCCACCTTCACCGCCTCATCTACCAGCACCTTCGCCCGCGCCACTGATGCATCCAGCGCCACCGTGTTCGCCCGATCATCCGCGAGGAACGATGTATACTCGGTGGGAATGCCATACTCTTTTGAAAGCCGCACCACTTCATCGATCAGCTCGGTGCTGCTGTGCAGCCTGATCTGGTCGAGCAGATATCCGATCTTGCGCGAAGCCCAGAGCTGCGCGATAAAATCGTTGGAATCTTCCTCGGCAGGCAAGGATGAATTCAATACAAACGTTCTGCGCGTGTCGTTTGAAATCCCACTGAGCTCGATCTTCACCTTCCCCGAGCTTTTATACCGCCCCAGAATTATAAGCTGCGAGCCTTTGAAAATATCCGGCAGATCATCCGACGGAAACACATCAGATACTTCCACTCCGTTTACTTTGACCTTCACATCGCTCAGCAAAGGCTCGCTCACCTTTCCGAAGAACGAGCTCACTTTAATTTCTATGTTCTCATTCGGGCGTACATAATCGGTATCGCCTTTGCTCTGCTCCGCAAGCTTATCGAGCAGATGGGTGTTGACATCGTATCCGACTCCAAAGGCAAACAACTTCACATTGCGGGTATCGCTCGCTTTTACATCTTTGAGGATAACCTCATTATCAACGGTCCCGACCGTGGGCTGGCCGTCGGTGAGGAACACAATGTAGTTGCGCTCCGTACCGGTCCCGGCGAACTGCTTCATAGCCTTTTTCATGGCAAGGTCGATATCGGTTCCACCGGATGCATCGACTCCATCAACAGCCGATATTGCTGCTTTCACATTTTCTTTGGTCGCCTTGCGCATCTCGCTGAACACGAGCTTAGGGGTCTCATTGAATGTGATTACATTAAAAAGATCATCGGACCGGAGCGTTCCCAGGCAAAAATTGATCGCTTCTTTGGTTTGATCGATCTTATTACCCGCCATACTCCCCGTGCGGTCGAAGACGAATATGACCTTTTTCGGCTGCACTTTCGAGCGGTCTATCTCGACCCTCGGGCTCGCCAGCAAGAGGTAATAGCCATCTTTCCCCGCCACTTTGTGTCCAATGAGATCGATCCCGATGTCATCGTTCGAGAGCGTATAATAGAGCACGAGGTCGGTATCGGGTTTTACGTCTTTAGCGCTCCAGGTAATGTTCGCCTCGAGATCGCTTATCCGCTCGATATCGATGGTGTGGGTCGGTGAGTAGATATTCGTAATCGGGTGCTTTGCATGTAGGTGGATAGTCACCTTGCAGTCTTCGAGCGGTCTTGCTGAGAAGCGCTCGGTGCTTAGAGAATAGACATACCGGCAGGTATTTCCGCTCTTCTTTACGATCTCGGAATAATCCAGCCGGATCCGCTTGTCTCCATTAGCCGGGATAGGAAAGACGCTTGCCCTGAACGTGTTGCGGTCGATATATTCAAGGAGCGCGGGGTCCCTTCGCTGCCGCACGATCGATTCGTATATCCCACGAGCCTCATTTTTATCCAGAATCTTCCCGACGTTCTCGTTTGCTCCGGCGAACATCGAGAATTTAGTGATCGCGGAGCCTTCCGGCACGGGAAATACATACATCCCCTCGCGTTCCCGGCTCGTATCGTTGTGGAAGATCTGGTCGACCTTGGTAACAGCAACCTGATCGTTGATATCTACATTCACGCGATGATACTTCACCGTAAAGAGCTCATCGGGAACAACGATCGTCGAATGCGGCCTTTCCACGGGAAACAGTATCCCATCAGCAATCGCACCCGTTCCCAAAACAACCAACGCAGCAAGGATCAGAGCAACACATCTACCGCACATAGCAAAACCCCCTTGAGGTAACGTTCAATACGTTAGACCCTCAAGAGTATTACAAGCTTCAAATAACCGATCATCTCATAATCCGGTACGAGGGAAAGAATTTCTCTATGTTACAACCTTCATATCCTCTATATTATTGCCGATAAAATAAAATGTATGGCTGGCTCAACGTGTTAGCAATCTATTAATACAAAAGCCGTCCGTTATGCGTCAGCATTGCCCTGCTATTGTCACACATGGCGCCTGTGGAAACATCCAATTAAATACAATCAATCAGCCCTATTAAGGAAACTTTGTCTTGCCTGCAGCTTCCGTGCCGGCAATGATCCTAGCCGTATTGTAAATGATGAGCTCAAAAACAAGCACAACTGATCTATCAGTAAGCGGGAAAGATGCCAAATGCAAAGGCTTCTGCAAAGATTGGATGCTTAATAGAGGGATGATTAGCAGTAAAACCCTTCGCACCAACGCTACACTGATTAACGACGCAGCCTGTGATGGGTCTGGCTGTGAAAAAAACAGCGCCGCGCTTCAGGAGTATGCCGATGAACTGGCTGTTCTCTACGACAGCCAGGTTGACGGACTCTTCGTTATGGATCTTAAAACGAAGAGCTTTCTCCGATTCAATAAAGCATTCCTCGATATGCTGGGATACTCGGAAGCCGAGATGCTCGAAATCAGAGCCGAGAGTATACATCCGCCTGATAAAGTAGCGGAAGTAATGGACCACTTCGCCGCAATGGCAGTGGCTCGCGAACAACTGACTCAGGACATCCCCTGCGTGCGTAAAGACGGCAGCACATTCAATGCCGACATAAGCGCGCGCATGGCCGTCTTCCGCGGCGGCCCGGTACTCGTCGGATTTCTCCACGATACCACCGAACGTAAACAGGTAGAAGACAACCTCCGTCAGTCAAAAGCGCAGCTTGAAGCATCGAACGAAGACCTGGAAAAAGCAATTGAACGCGCTAATGAAATGACTGCCAAAGCCGAGAGCGCAAATCGAGTCAAAAGCCAATTCCTCGCCAACATGAGCCACGAAATCCGCACTCCAATGAACGGAATAATCGGCATGACCGGTTTGCTCCTCGATACGAACCTCACTCCAAGGCAGCAGCAATACGCGGAGATTATCCGCAACAGCAGTGAATCACTTCTTGCTATCATCAACGATATCCTGGACTTCTCCAAAATCGAGGCAGGCTGCCTGGAGCTGGAGACTGTCGATTTCGACCTGTACGAGCTCATGGAAGATTTTTCGAATGCAATGGCTATACGCGCGCACGAAAAGGAGCTCGAGATCACATGCTTCGTGCACCCCAGCACCCCCGCGCTCCTTAGCGGTTATCCGGGACGCCTTCGGCAAATACTCACCAACCTCGTGGGTAACGCCATCAAGTTCACAGATGTTGGTGAAGTCGCGATGTCGGTTGAAACCGCCTGGCAGAATGAAGAGCAGATAATGCTGCGGTTCTGCGTAAAAGACACAGGCATCGGCATCCCTCCGGAGCATCACAAGTCGATAATGTCGCCGTTCGTCCAAGCGGACGGCTCGATCACGCGTAAATACGGCGGCACGGGACTGGGACTTGCAATATCCAAGCAGCTCACCGAGATGATGGGTGGAGAGCTCACCCTTGAAAGCGAGGAGGGTAAGGGCTCCACTTTTCAGTTTACGGTAATTCTGAAAAAGCAGTCCTTGCAGGAAGATCGTCAAAAAGCACTCTTCCCCAAGGCTGCAAAAGCAATTGGTGACATTCGCATCCTCACGGTGGACAGCAATGAAACCAACACCCGCCTGATGTATGAAATCATGAAGCATTGGGGAGTGCGATGCGAAACCGCGAAGAGCTCCGATAAAGCCATAGCATTGCTGCGAGCGGCCGCCATGGCAGAAGATCCATATCATGTGGTCATTATCGATACGGCTATCACCGGAGTAGATATCGTAAAAGTCTGCAAACAGATAAGAGGTGTTTCGAAGACAGACACTGTATATGCTGTTGCGATGGTGCCGTTCGGCCGTAATTACAGCTTAAGGCATTTCCGAAGTATCGGCTTCGATGACTGCATAACCAAACCGATCAAGCCTTCGGAGCTGTTCGATTGCCTGGCTGGGATATTCGCTCCGCATGTACACCGAAGACACAAGGAAAGCAGTGTATACGATCCCAATCAGCCGGCGCGTAAATCACGAAAGAAAGCACGCATCCTGGTGGCTGAAGATAACACGACCAACCAGCAGGTAGCTAGAGCTATCATCGAGAAGCTGGGATATCGGGTGGATCTGGTGGCGGATGGCAAAGAAGCGATCAAGGTGCTTTCCGACTTGCCTTACGACATCGTATTTATGGATTGCCAAATGCCGGGAATGGATGGCTTCGAGGCAACTGAAGCCATTCGAGCTGAAAATTCTCCTGTTCTGAATCATAAAATCCCAATTATCGCTATGACCGCCCATGCAATGGTTGGCTATCGCGAGAAATGCCTGGATTCAGGCATGGATGACTTCGTTGCGAAGCCGGTTAATCCCAGGTCAGTTGCCGATGTCATAGAAAAGTGGCTTTCTCCGAAGAAAAAAGCACGCGCAGGTAAGGGCAAATCGGCTAATTCTCAGGTAGAAGTTGTGCCTGCCGAGAATAATAACGAAGATCCCAACGACACGCCATATATTCCTGTCTTTAATCGAAGCACGCTCCTGGAGCGATTATCGGGCAACGAGAAACTCTTCAAAACCATCATCGACCAATTTCTCATCGATATACCATCCCGCATCAGCTCCCTCAAAGACGCGCTGACCCACAACGACCTCGACTCAGCTCGAATACAGGCTCATACAATCAAAGGCGCATCCGCGAACATAGCAGCGCTGGCTCTAAGAGAAGTCGCGGAGAAGCTGGAGCACGCATGCTCGTCACATGAACCGGATCCTTTACCCGATCTGACACTCCAACTGGAGCGGCAGTTCGATATTTTAAGAGAAAACCTTACACAACCGTAAGAGCTATAAGGAGCCATTTATGAAAACACTGATTGTGGATGATGATTTTTCCAGCCGATTGCTGCTGCAGTCCATGCTTGAGCAGTATGGAGACTCGCATATCGCGGCAAACGGCAAAGAAGCCGTCGAAGCCGTCCGCATGGCAATGGAACAGGATAGCCAGTACGATCTGATTTGCCTGGACATAATGATGCCTGACATGGATGGACATGCGGTCCTCGAAAAGATAAGGGAAATCGAGGAGCAAAACGGCATTCTGCTCGGGCATGGAGCCAAGGTCGTGATGACCACAGCGCTCGGAGATTCAGAGAACTTCTTCGGCGCGTTCAGAGAGCAGTGTGACTGGTATCTCGTAAAACCCATCGAGCAGACCAAAATGCAGGAGTTCCTGCAGTATTCCGGACTTCTTCACTAACGATTCGATGCAGAGCATCACATCAGGGATTTTGATGACGAACGCTATCACGGCGCAATTGGATTACATCTACTTTTTCTACGGCACAGGGTTTATCCTGCTGGCGGCAATATGCTTCGCGTTGCACAAAGAAAGAAGATCGAAGCTGCCGGTAGCCTGGCTCGCGTTGTTCGGCCTTTTGCACGGTGTAAGCAAGTGGCTGGAACTGCTGGCTATAAGCATGGCAGACTCGCCCGCGCTGAGAGTTGCACGGCTATGTACAGTAGTAGCTTCGCTCGCCTGCCTGGCGGAGTTCGGGCGAGGGAGCATCAAGACCGTAACCGGCAAAGGACCAGGCAGATGGATCCTGCTGCCGTTAATAGCGTTTAGCTGCCTTGGAGGAGTTGATGGGCTCGACGGCATCAACGCCGCGGCCAGGTATAGCCTGGGTATCACCGGAGGGCTGTGCTCCTCCCTTGCAGTATATATTATGTCGAAAGCCAGCGAAAGCGCCCCGATGCGGCGGACTGCTCGTGCGTCGGCGGGTCTTTTTGCGGTTTATGCCATTACAGCAGGCTTGATTGTACCTAAAGTAGCCTTTTTTCCCGGTTCGCTCATAAACACAGAATCATTTATGAGCACATTCGGATTCCCTGTTCAACTACTTAGGGGAATCATCGCGTTTGGAATTGCCGCAAGCGCATGGCAGGTATTAAGGACTCGCAGGTGTTTAAGCCATAAGCAATCACACACTGAGAACGTGACTTATGTCTGCATTTTTATGGCAGCCATAGTTGTTATTGTTGTCGCTGGGTGGGCTTTGACCAATGGTATAGGCAACGTCGCTAAGAAGAGCTTCGAAGATGATCTTATGAGTGATTGCAAGTCGGTAACTGCTGCGATTGGCCCTGATCGGCTGCGAAACCTGGGATACGGGCACGATTTAGAGGACCCCAATTATCCCAGCATCCGTAAGCAGCTTATAGCCGTACATTCTGCCAATCCACAGTACCGGTGGCTCTACCTGATGGTGTGGCGGCATGGGAAGGTTTTATTCTCACTGAATTCCGAACCGGTGACATCGAAAGATTATTTACCACCCGGAGATGCCTATATCAACGCTCCACCAGCGCTTCTCCACGTGTTTAGCCAGCGTCAGCCCGATGCCATCTCTTACTATTCGGACGGATGGGGAAACTGGGTTTCCGCTTTTGCGCCTGTTCAAGACAATAACCACAAAATAGTTGCAGTGCTGGGCATAGATATAAATCAGTCTATCTATATTCATAAAATGATGAGAGCCAGATTCTGGGGGGTCCTCACGACTCTGGCCATGCTGGTAATGGTAATTATGTTCTACACCATCTACCAGAGCCAGCACGAGACAATGATGATTGTCACCATAGCCGAGGAGGAAGCAAGAGAAAGCGAAAGAAGATACCGCGGCATAATCGAAAACATCCAGGATATGTACTACCGGACTGATGTGAGCGGCAGAATAATAATGTCATGCCCTTCAGCCGCCAAGACCCTCGGCTTTGACTCAGTTGAGGACCTGCTGGGTACACACATATCCGAATTAATGGTAAACCCGGATGATTCAACTAAAATCCTGTCGATTCTCGAAGAGCGGGAAATCGTAAACGATTACCAGGTAGTTGCACGGCGAAAAGACGGATCTACCCTGGTTACTTCGGTAAGCTGCCATTTCTACTACGATGAGAAGGGCAATTGCCTCGGCACCGAAGGGATTGTTAGAGACATCAGCGAGCGCATTGACATGGAAGCCGAAATTGCCGAAGAAAGAGAACGGCTTGCGGTTACTCTGAGATCGATCAGTGATGGAGTCATTGCGGTAGACATGGAAGGCCGTGTGACTTTGCTGAATGATGTGGCAGTGCAACTTACGGGTTGGAGCAGTGACAAGGCGATAGGCAAGCCTATCGGCGATGTGTTCAATATCATTAATGAAACCACCCGCCAGGAAGCTGAATGCCCGGTGCGCAAGGTGCTGAAGACAAAGCAGTCCGTAGAGCTTGCAAACCATACGACTCTTATCTCCCGCAATGGGACCGAAAGAAGCATTGCCGACAGTTGCTCCCCTATAGTTGACAATAATGGCGAGATGACAGGAGTAGTGCTGGTTTTTCGTGATATTACGCAGCAAAAAGAAGCTGAAGATGCCCTGCGCGAGAGTGAGATAAAATACCGCAGCGTCATTGAGAACATCCATGACATATACTACCGCACCGATATGGATGGTCGATTTGTGATGGCGAGCCCGTCAGCAGCTAAGGTCCTTGGATATGACTCCGTTGATGAATTGCTTGGCAGAAACCTTAAAACATTTTGGGAACATCCGGATGATAGAGATGATATGCTCGCTCTAATCAGCGAGGTGGGTTATGTAAACGATTATCAAACCTCATATATACGCAAGGACGGGACTTCGCTCCCGGTTTCGATAAGCACACATTTCTACTACGACGAAGACGGCAATAAACTTGGTATCGAAGGAATTGTTCGTGATGTAACTGAGCGAAGCCTTTACGAATCCAGGCTTAGGAAACGAGATTCCATGCTGATGTGGTCGGCTGAGGCAGCCAGTATACTGTTAGCCGAGCGAGACATAACGGTTGCGGTAAACGTTGCGCTTCACAACCTTGGCAAAGCCGCCGATGTAGACTCTGTCCGTATCTTCGAGTTTTGCGAGGACCCCGATACCGGCAAACGAGCGGCAAGCTTGAGGTATGAATGGGTCAAAGAAAATATGGTCACTGGGATCGATAATCCAAGTATGCAAAATATCCCTCGTGACCCGGCATTCAATTTCTTAGATGAACCACTGCAACAGGGACTGCCGGTACACAGCCTGGTCAAAGATCTGACTGAGCCGGCTAGATCAGAGCTTGGTAATTGGGGGATTAAGTCGATACTTCTGGCTCCGATATGGGTCGGGGGTAAGCTGTGGGGCTTTGTCAGCTTCGATGATTGTAGAAACGAGCGAGAGTGGGAGCAGGGTGAGGTTGCGATCCTGACGACGGCTGCCGGCGGGCTCGGCAGCACATTTGAGCGCAGCATAGCCGAGAAGGAACTGCTCAAAGCCAAGGAAGTGGCTGAAAGAGCAAGCACCGCGAAGGGTGAATTCCTTGCTAATATGAGCCACGAGATCCGCACCCCGCTAAACGGCGTTGTCGGAATGAGTGAGTTACTACTGAACACCGAACTGGACGAACGCCAGCGTAAATATGCTCACACCATCGCATATTCCGCTGAGCTGCTGTTGGAATTGATAAACGATATTCTCGACTTCTCCAAAATCGAGTCGGGAATGATCGAGTTCGAAAACATACCTTTCCACACCCGCGATATGGTCGAAGGGCTGGCGGAGACAATGCGCCAGCGCGCGGTGGCTAAGGATGTGGAGCTGATTATCGATATTAAACGTTCGGTACCGGAGTTTATCATTGGCGACCAGGCCCGAATCCGGCAAATCTTGTTGAATCTGATAAATAACGCCATCAAGTTCACTGAACACGGAGAAATAGTCGTCGAATGCCACAAAATAAGACGCTGTAAGTCACGCATGAAGCTGCGGTTCAGCGTTCGTGATACCGGCATCGGCATCCCGGCAGACCGAACAGACAGGCTCTTTAAAGTCTTTTCGCAGGTCGATGCCTCCACTACCCGCAAATATGGCGGCACCGGGCTCGGTTTGGCTATCTGCAAGCAGCTTGTCGAAGCCATGGGCGGAAAGATCGGAGTCGACAGCGAGGAAGGCAGGGGCAGTGAGTTCTGGTTCACTCTCGATCTGGAATTTGCCAGCCGGATGAAAGAGCCCAAGCGAAAAGCGCTTGCAGCCACCCTCGCCGGTGTGCGGGTACTCTGCGTTGATGATAACGCGACTAACCGGGAAATCTTGAGAGATCAGTTGAATCAATGGCACATGGATATCGAAACCGTGGCAGACGCGGAACAGGCACTGGCTGCTCTCGAAAATCATGCCCAAAACGGACAGCCGTTCGACCTGGCAATAATCGATATCGAAATGCCGCGAACCGATGGGATAACGCTTGCGCAAAATATCAGAGCACGGGCACACCTTTCGGACCTGCGGCTGATAATGCTTTCATCGCGCGATGACATCACACTCCCCGAGCACCTGCATAACAGGCATATAAAGCTGCTGAATAAACCGGCACGGCAGGCTGTGCTATTGGAAACAATACTCGAGCTTATGGGAAGCACAACCGAGGCCGCTCGATCAAATGGAAATAATCCTCGGATAAAGCCGGAGTATACATTCACGCGAAAGGCCGGAATCCTTGTGGCTGAAGATAACGAGATAAACCAGATGGTCATCTCTGAAATGCTCTCCAGCATGGGAATGAGCTGCAAGACCGTAGACACGGGCATAGCGGCAGTCAAAGCGGTGAAAGAAGGATCATACGATCTGATTCTGATGGATTGCCAGATGCCCGAGATGGATGGTTACGAAGCATCTCGGGCTATAAGAGCCGGAGAAACCGGCCGACGCACACCGATAATCGCACTCACCGCCAATGCGATGACCTCCGATGAGGAAAAATGCCTTGAAGCCGGTATGGACGATTATCTCAGCAAGCCGGTTACACCCGAGCGGTTATATGCGAAACTGGAGAAATGGCTGCCGGTTGATACGGAAAACAATCAGTCGAGAATAACATTGGTTGAATCTCAAAGCGAAAGCAAAGCACCGCCGGATGACCATGAGCCTCTGGATTACACCGTCCTGATAAATCGCTGCAATGGCAACACGAAGCTTGTGGACGATGTCGTCGCTAAATTTCTGCAAAGAACTCCCGATGATCTGGGGCAAATGGCGGCTGAGATAAATTCGGGTAACAGCGAGGCTTTGGCAGCGCTCGCGCACAGGATAAAGGGAGCCGCTGCTACGCTCGCGGCTGAGCCCCTTCGTGAACAGGCTGAAGCGCTGGAGATGACAGGGCGCGGCGGCGATCTGACCAATGCTTCTCAAATTCTAGAGCTAATGAAGATCAGATTCGATGAGTTAGCCGGATATGTCCAAACACGCCTGGCTAAAGCAGCCTAGCGGCTGTATACGCCATGCAGGCTCACGCTGAGCTTGATTCAGCGCCCATCCCTTCGCAGGCAGCAGATTCCTGAACATGCTCAGAGCTAAGATCGATTCTTGAGTTTGCTATTCAACTCAAGCAGCTAGCCACGGTGTATCGAGAATGAATTCCCGATACACCGGTTACGGCTGGTTGAAAAAGCAATAATTAAAGATCGATAAATCTACAGGTAGCAAGTATGCGTATTTTGATTATTGACGATGATGATATTACCCTGGATGTACTGGATGCGACGCTGTCAGCGGGCGGACATGAAGTACTGCAAGCCAACAACGGCCTCGAAGCCCTGCAAATCCTGGAACAAAACCATGTGGACCTGGTGATTACCGATTGGATGATGCCCGGAGCAAGCGGCCTCGAATTAATCAGGCGCATCCGCTCGGCATATATCAACAGATACATATATATCATCCTGCTTACTTCGCGCGGCGATAAGGTGGACATAGTAGAAGGAATAAACGCCGGCGCCGATGATTTCATAGTCAAACCGTTCGACCCGACCGAGCTGAGCGTCCGGGTTAAAGCAGGGGAACGTATCCTCTCGCTGGAAACCCGCCAGATCACAATTTTCGCTCTCGCCAAGCTGGCGGATATCCGCGACGACGAGACCGGGATGCACCTGGAACGAATGCGTGAGTATTCCAGAATCCTCGCGCTGCACATTTCGAATCGCCCCGAACTGCTGGACAAGCTTTCGTCCGACTACGCCGACATGATCTTCATGACCAGCCCCCTTCACGATATCGGAAAAGTAGGCATACCCGACTGTGTTCTCCTTAAGCCCGGGCGGCTCGATGATGAAGAGTTCGTCGTCATGAAGACTCACACTACTCTGGGCGGAGAGACGTTTTCCGCGGCTCTGGAGCAGTTTCCCGATGCGCAGTATCTGCGGATGGCTCGTGATATCGCTCTTTATCATCACGAGCGATACGACGGAAAAGGCTACCCCGAAGGTAGAGCGGGAACCGATATTCCGCTCTGCGCGAGAATTGTCAGTGTGGCTGATGTATACGATGCTTTAATCTCAAAAAGAGTTTATAAGCAGGCATTTTCGCATGAGATCGCGCGTAGTCTCATCATTGAGGGCAGCGGCGCCCAATTCGACCCGATAGTAGTCGATGCTTTCATGGCTCATGAAGAAGAAATTCGCGCAATCGCGGACCGCCTTGCCGAAAGGACCGGATTCGAGCAAGACCCCCACAAGAAATGCGCGTAGCTCCGATAAATACGGCATTTATGCCAATTGCATTACACAAAGATCGGATTAGCAGATGATTAACAATAATACAAATCTGACAACACCAAAGATTCTTATAGTGGATGATGATTTCACATCTTCTCTGATCCTCGAAGCGATGCTGGAAACCGACGGTTTTCGAGTCGTAAGAGCATCGGGAGGTGTTGAAGGCAGGTCGCTGGCAAAAAAGGAGAAACCCGACCTGGTGCTTATGGATGTCAATATGCCGGATGAAAACGGCTTCGAAGCCTGTGAAAAGCTTAAATGTGACTCCGAGCTTCCCGATATCCCCGTCATTTTCATCACATCGATGCAGGATGTGGCATCAAAGCTCACCGGTTTCGAGGTCGGAGGGGTAGATTACATAACCAAACCCTACGAGCAGGCCGAAGTCACGGCTCGAATCCGCCTACACCTGCGCCTTCGCCGTGCTTATGAGTCGGTTATTAACACATACTCGACAAAGGTCGCCCAGCTCGCCAGCGCTCAAAAGGCGATCATGCCAACGCCCGAGGATGTACCGTCGGCCCGGTTTTCGGTCGTATACAGACCGTTGCACGAAGTAGGAGGAGATTTTTACGATGTGGTGCGGGTCGGCGAAGATATTCACGATTTCGTAGCAGCCGACATCGGGGGCCACAACCTCGGCACATCACTTGCAACAGCCGGCCTTAAGGCGCTCCTTCACCAGGACATGGGATTGATATACACCCCCGCCGAGGTCGTGAAGATGCTTAACGACGTCATACGTCCCATCCTGATGGAAGAACAATATCTGACGCTTGCTTATATCCGCCTGAACCGATCCAACAACACGATAACCATGGTCAACGCAGGCCATCCGCCGGCTATCGTCATCGATAACAATGGCAATCTTCGAGAACTTGCGGCCGGCGGCGATATGCTGGGCGCTTTCGAACATGCGCATGTCCGCAGCGAAAAGATCAGCGTATCGAAAGGAGACCGATTTTTCATCTATACCGACGGCGCGATCGAGATGGATACTCCCCAAAAGATAACAAGAGGGCAGCAGCGCGAGAGGCTCCGCGCAGCCTGTGCGAAAGCCCAGTCGCAGCCAATCGACGAAGCGGCGGAAGACGTGCTCAAGACGCTGCTGTCGGATGGGAGCATTATCGCGGACGACCTGCTGCTGTTGGCTGTGGAGGTATAGAATTGACATGCGGCGGCAAGTATAAAAGCCTGGCAAAATACAAATTACCGGCAACATTATCATCAGTCGATGAATTATGGTCTGAGATTATACTTGCAATTGCCAATAATGTTGGTGAGATCAATCGCAGAGACAGCTTCCGGCTGCAGTTGCTGCTTCGTGAAGCGTTGAACAACGCAATTATCCACGGTTGCGGAAACGACCCCAACAAGACTGTAGAGTGCATTCTGCGATTCAACAACGGCTATATTACCATTTGCATAATGGATCCGGGCGCCGGTTTCGACTGGCGTTCCAGAATGACGCCTGTTACCAACCCGCTCAACGAATCAGGTAGAGGAATACCGATTATGATGGCAAACTCTACCCGAATCGAATACAACCGTAAAGGAAACCATCTGCTTCTGGAGCAGAAGCTCGTCAGGAGACATGATAATGAGTAAAAGTGTTTCTAGCGTGAAAGACAATAAGGTCGTGCTGGCTCCGGATAGCAGCATCGTAGCCTCGAACGTGCCTGATCTGCGCGCTCGAATCAGAGCTGCAATCGAGAACAACTCAGGTGGGCTGGTCCTGGACCTGGCTAAAGTAGATATGATCGACTCAACCGGCATCGGGCTGCTGGTCGCAGCTCACAATTCACTCGCCAAAACCGGTATGGCACTGGAACTCATCAACACCTCGCAGGACATGCTCGATCTGCTGCGGTCTTTAAGGCTTGACCAGCACTTCGGCATCTCCGATGCAGGCGCAAAGAGGCAATAGCATGGGCGAAATGGATGATGAACTGCTGGTCTTATTCCTGACCGAATCGAAAGAGCACCTTTCGGATATCGAAACGGACCTGCTCTCCATCGAAGCGGCCGGAGCCGATATAGACGAGGAGTTGGTCAATAAAGTTTTCAGGGCGGCGCACTCCATCAAGGGAGGAGCGGGATTCTTCCACCTTAGTAAAATTCAGGACTTGTCCCACAAAACGGAAAACGTCCTGGAGATGGTGCGTTCACGGAAGATGGTACCGACCCCCGATGTCGTAAACATTCTCCTGCTTTCGTTCGACAAGCTCAGAGATATGATTAACAACCACGAACAGAGCAACGATGCGGACATCGATGAAATCGTGACGGCGCTGTCGAACCTGGCGGAGAATAACCTGCCCGCCGAAAAGAAGCCCACGGTTTCCAAAATGGTGGACATCACTTTACCGAACGGGCGAAGCGTTATCTCCGTTTCACAGTTCGATCTGGACAGCGCAACTAGCGACGGTAAGCTTACATACCTGCTCGATTACGATATGATCGATGACATCCAGCGTAACAATCGAACACCGCTGGACGTGCTCAGGGTTCTCCAGGATAACGGTCTAATGCTGAGCTGCATGCTCGATATGGAGGCAGTCGGTACACTCGAAGACGAGGGCGCCAGTCAGATCCCATTCTTTGTCCTCTACGCGACACCGATCCCGCTCGAAGGCCTGATCGATCTCCTGGGTATCAGCAAAGACAAGATAATCCGGTTCAACCACGATACCAAAGATTTCATGCCTCCTCCTGCCGCGGCTTTTCAACCGGAGCAGGCGGTTAAAGATCAGCCGGCGCCAATACCCACCGCGCCCGCTGTAGAGGATCATCTGGAAGAAACCAAACATCCCGCACAGACGGCTTCATCGGCTAAGGAACCGTCGGGGAGCGTTACGGCTCAATCCGATGCGAACCTCCGGGTCAGCGTCACCCTGCTGGAATCTCTGATGAACCTTGCGGGTGAACTGGTGCTGAGCCGAAACCAACTGGTTGAAGCGATCACCCGAAACGACTCGCGCCTGATCCATGCGACCGGGCAGCGAATCAACCTGGTTACATCGGAGCTGCAGGAAACCATAATGCTCACACGCATGCAGCCAGTGGGCAACGTCCTCAACAAGTTCCCACGGGTGATCAGGGATATGTCTCGTGAGCTGCAGAAAGATATCCAGCTCCAGCTCTCGGGTAGAGACGTCGAGATGGACAAGACCATCATCGAGGGGCTGAGCGATCCTCTGACCCATCTCGTCCGCAACGCCGTCGATCATGGGATAGAGAAACCCGAAGAGCGAAAGCGCCAGGGTAAAAATCCCTCCGGTACGGTCAGCATAAACGTCTACCACGAAGCCGGGCAGGTGGTTATAGAGATCATCGATGACGGCAAGGGGATCGACTCCGAGAACGTGGCTCAGGCAGCCATGACGAAGGGCATGGTCACTCAGGATCAGCTTAAGACGATGTCGGACAGCGAGAAGATGTTCCTCATCTTCCAGCCCGGGCTCTCAACGGCTGAAAAAGTGACTGATGTCTCGGGGCGCGGCGTCGGGATGGACGTTGTCAAGACAAACCTGGACAGGCTTGGCGGAAAGATCGAGATCGATTCCGAGATCGGCAAGGGAACCACATTCAGAATTAAGCTCCCGCTGACTCTGGCGATCATTCCATCCCTGCTGGTTTCAGTTGCGGGAGAAAGATTCGCAATTCCGCAGGTAAACGTCAGAGAGATGATCTCGGTTACCGCGGAGCAGGTGAAAGAGAAGATAGAGATCGTCGGAGATGCCGAGGTGCTTGTCCTTCGCGGTGAGCTGATCCCGATCATCGAGCTTGCAAATGTGCTGGGAGTGGAGCGCACATTTGTTAGCGATAAAGATGAACGGCAGCCGGACCGGCGAAAGAATCTCGCCGACCGCAGGTCATCCAGGCATACGGAAGACTCTGATGAACTGCATGAAGCAGCATCAGCCGGTGATGACGGTAAGTGTCATGACAACCGCACAAATTCAGGCCGGCGCTACCATGCCGACAGCGGCCTGAACATCGTGATCGTGACCGCGGGAGCACTGCAGTATGGGCTTGTGGTTGATGAACTGCACGACACGGTGGAAATCGTGGTCAAGCCGCTGGGCCGCCACCTGAAGGGCTCTCGGGAATACGCGGGCGCCACGATCCTGGGTGATGGCAGAGTCGCGCTGATCCTGGATATCGGTGGAATTTCCGAAAAAGCCGGCCTTATATCGGTTGCAAACAGCTCACGAGCTCATGAACTGGCTGACGAGGTCAAGCGGGAAGAATCAACCGACACTCATGCATTCCTACTGTTCAACAACGGCCCCGAGGAGCACTGCGCGGTGCCGCTGGGTCTTGTGGCCCGGATCGAACATGTAGACCTCGGTCAGATCGAGAACCTGGGCGGCAAGCGCACGATGCAGTATCGCGGAGGCAGCCTGCCACTGGTAACTCTGAAGGACGCTGTTCAAGTCGAGCAGATGGGGAACGATCAGGACCTGGTTGTGATCGTGTTCGAAGTGGCTGGGCGCGAAATCGGCCTGCTTGCATCCATTCCCGTGGATGTGATCGAAACAAGGGTCGAGATCGATGAAACCACGCTAAAACAAGTTGGAGTGGTTGGTTCCACCATCATCAACAATCGCACGACCCTGATCGTGGACATTTTCGAGCTTGTACAAGCGGCGCATCCGGAATGGATTGGCAGCAGGCGGCGCGGCGTATTCATCGCTGGGAATGCGCCTACGGTCCTTCTCGCCGAGGATTCGGCTTTCTTCCGAAACCAGGTCAAGACATTCTTCGAGAGCGAAGGCTACGAGGTGATCGACGCGGAGGATGGGCAGGCGGCGTGGGAAGCCCTGGAAAAGAGCGGAGACCGGGTGAAGCTGGTGGTTACCGACATCGAGATGCCGAGACTGGATGGGCTTGGGCTCACCAAGAACATCCGGGCCGACGCGCGATTCTCACACCTGCCGATCATGGCGCTTACCTCCCTTGCAGCTGAGGAAGATGTCACGAAGGGCAAGGCTGTCGGAGTCGACGACTATCAGATAAAGTTGGACAAAGAAAGAGTTTTAGCAAGTGCAAGAAAAATGCTGGATTCAGATAGAGTGGCCGCATAACGCTGGCCTAAGGGAGGTAATTTCCAGATGAAATGGTTTTTGGACATGAAGGTCAGCGTAAAGTTGCTGACAAGTTTCATCCTGATAGCTGTCGTGGCAGGAGTTATCGGGATCACGGGAATGATGAACATCAGAAAAATCGATGGTGAAGACACTAAGCTTTATGAGCACATGACCGTACCGATCTCTCAGCTTGCGAATATTGCAATATCGTTCCAGCAGATGCGCGTAAACCTTCGAGATGCGATTAATGCTCCTGATGAAGCCGATGCGCGAAATCATGCAAATAAGGTTGGTGAATATGCTGCTGATATCGATAAGGTGAGCGCGGAGTTCGAAAAGCTGATACTTTCAAAAGAAATGAAGGCAGCTTACAGCGACTTTGTATCTACAAGGCAGGAATATAAACCAATCAGGGAGCAGGTGCTTGATCTTGCTATCGCAGGCAAGAAATCTCAGGCTATGAAGGTTCTTGATAATGGCGCTGAAATAGCGGCTAATGAACAGAATATCATCGATAAAATGCTGAAGATGAAAATCGCGGATGCGAAAACAACATCCGATACGAATACTCTAACAGCCAATAAAGCTGTCGGCACGATGATAGCATTAATGCTTATCGGTGTGGCTATGGCTGTCGGCATGGGCTTGTTCATTTCCAAAGTTATTGGTGGTCCTGTCAAGATGCTTTCGACCGCGGCTGAAAAGCTGGCTATCGGTGACGTGAACGTATCGGTTAAATCAGACACCAGAGATGAGATCGGCGACCTTGCTAAAGCCTTCGGCGATATGGTCAACAACATCCAAACTCAGGCAAAAGCAGCTGAGAGCATTGCTGCCGGAGATCTGGCAGTAGAGATCAAGCCCAGATCCGAAGCCGACATATTGGCTAAGAGCATGAGTAAGGTTGTCGATACCCTGCAAGGCCTGGTTGCTGAGTCCACAATGCTCAGTAAAGCTGCTGTGGACGGCAGGTTGGAAACACGCGGTGATGTGAGCAAGTTCAAGGGCGGTTATCATGACATCGTCCAGGGTGTTAACGGGACTCTCGATGCCGTCATTGGACCGCTCACGGTCGCTGCCAACTACGTGGAGCGCATCTCCAGAGGTGACGTACCTTCCAGGATCACCGATAACTACAACGGTGACTTCAACGAGATTAAAAATAACCTCAACACCCTGATCGACGCGATGAACCAGGTCACTTCCGTCGCGCAGGAGATCGCTGGGGGCAACCTGACGGTTCAGGTTACGGAAAGATCGCCAGAAGATAAACTGATGCAGGCTCTTGGAACGATGGTCATTCAGCTGGACAAGATGTTTACCGACATCTCCGCCGGAGTACAGACTCTTGCATCCTCCTCGACCGAACTCTCCGCAATCTCCGAGGAAATGACCGCCGGCGCCGGCGAGACTTCGACCAAGGCGAACATGGTTGCATCCGCAGCTGAAGAGATGAGCGCGAATACCGCAGCGGTAGCCGCGGGCATGGAGCAGGCGACCGCAAACCTCAACACGGTAGCCACCGCTACCGAGGAAATGACCTCGACCATCGGCGAAATCGCGGGTAATTCGGAAAAGGCAAGATCGATCACCAGCCAGGCCACCAGGCAGGCGGACAAGGTATCGGGGATGATGCAGGAGCTGGGCCAGGCGGCTCAGGAGATCGGCAAGGTCACCGAGACGATCACCAGCATCTCCGCGCAAACCAACCTGCTCGCTCTGAACGCCACTATCGAGGCGGCAAGAGCCGGAGCCGCGGGCAAGGGCTTCGCGGTTGTCGCAAACGAGATCAAGGAGCTGGCGCAGCAGACCGCATCGGCTACCGAGGATATCAAGACCAAGATATCCGGTATCCAGTCTTCGACCGCCGGAACTATCGACGATATCGAGAAGATAGCTCAGGTCATCAAGGAAGTGAGCGATATAGTCTCGACAATCGCCGGAGCCATAGAAGAGCAGTCCGCGGTGACCAAGGACATAGCGGGCAACATCGCTCAGGCTTCACTGGGTGTGAGAGATGCAAACGACAGGGTAGCACAGACCGCTTCCGCTTCTCAAAGCGTGGCTCAGGAGATATCCGGAGTGGACCGTGCGGCTTCCGAGATGAGTTCGAGCAGCTCGCAGGTGCAGTCGAGCGCTGAAGAGCTCTCCAGGCTTGCAGAACAGCTCAAGTCGTTGATCTCGAAATTCAGGCTCAGAAACGACGCGAGAGATAGCGAAGTTATCTCCTACCAGAGAGCGGCTTAAGGCAATAAGCCTGCTTAACTGACTGTCAAGACCCGGGTGGTGGCTTTTAGACCATCACCCGGGCACCTGCAATCATAAAGGAACCAACACAATGACGACTGCGGCACTCACTCAAGAAAGCTCTCAAACGTCGCTTGTTACGACGTTTTATATAGCGGATGCGCTTTGTGGCGTTAATACAAGTTCGGTGCAGGAGGTCATCCAGGTCGATGGAGTGACTACCGTTCACCATGCGCCTGGCTACATCAAAGGCATCATTAATCTCAGGGGAAAGATCGTCACAATCATCAACCTAAGCCGCAAGCTCGACCTTCCTCAATCGGCTCTGACCGATGAGAGCCGCGTATTCATCGTGGAATGGAAAGATGAGTATATCGGGCTGCTGGTCGATGTGGTGTCAGATGTAGTCGGAGTCGACCTCGGCAATCTTGATCCCCCACCAGCGAATGTTGGTGGTGTGCAGGGAAGATACTTCAAGGGAGTATGCCAACCGGAGCAGAAACTGGTCGCTATTCTCGACCTTGATGAAGTCCTTTCCATGGATGGTGACTAAAGTAAAAAAGCGATTTGAGATGGACTGCGTTAGATGAGTCTTAGGGTACTGGTTGTCGATGATACAGTTTTATATCGCAAGATCGTCAGCGATGTGATATCCGAACTGCCGGATATCGAGGTAATCGGGACCGCGAGCAACGGCAAAATCGCCATGGAACGGATCATTTCGATGAGACCGGATCTGGTCACACTGGACATGGAAATGCCGGAAATGGGCGGGCTGGATGTGCTTCGTGCGATGAAAGAGCGCAGCCTCGAAACCGGGGCTATCGTGCTGAGCGCACTCACCCGCAAGGGCGGTGACCTCACCCTTCGCGCTCTCGAACTCGGTGCATTCGATTTTATAACCAAGCCATCAGCCGATTCGATGGACGAAAACAAAGCGGCTATAAAAGACGCGCTTGCGCCTTTATTAAAAGCCTATGCGAACCGGATGGAGATACGGTCCATTCTCCGAAGCGCGCTAAAAACCGCCGAACCCGCCGTAAAGCAGATCGAGCAGATAACGTGCAGTTCTACAGCTCAATCATCGCTCGGTGAGACTAATAAAACCGTATCCTGCTCCAGGGCGGATATGGTGGTTATCGGCATATCGACAGGTGGGCCGAACGCGCTGGCCACTGTCTTGCCAAAACTCCCGGCTGACCTCGGGGTTCCCGTGCTGATCGTCCAGCACATGCCGCCGCTTTTTACACAGTCATTGGCTGAGAGCCTGGACGCAAAATGCGCCATACGCGTTAAAGAAGCCGAGAACGACGAGGTCATTAAAAAGAATATAGCCTACATTGCTCCGGGTGGAAAGCAGATGAAACTGATTCCAAAGCCGGACGGGACAAGGATTATCAGGATAACCGATGACCCTCCCGAAAACAACTGTAAACCCTCCGTGGATTACCTGTTCCGATCGGTGGCGCACGGTTTCCCCGGCTGCGCGACCGCGGTTATTATGACGGGAATGGGCAGCGATGGAACGCTGGGGCTGCGGTTGATGAAGCGCAATAAATGCTTCGTGATCGCTCAGGATGAAGCAAGCTGTGTGGTTTTCGGCATGCCAAAAGAAGCTATCAACGCCGGGGTTGTAGATATCGTAGTACCGCTGGATCGGATAGCAGATTCTATTTACAAGACCATAAATCGATATAACTGACCTAACGAGTTTCATATGATGGTGTGATGTACTGGCAGTTCAGATTGTATGCGAAACCTTCTACTGGATTGTCACTACACAACCTGAAACCCAGTAATCAGCATCAACCTTTTATTGGTTTTATATGAGTATTAGTATCACTACAGATGAATTCCGAACAATGGCTCAATATGTCTATTCGCTGTCCGGCATCAGGCTCGACGACTCTAAAAAGTACCTGATCGAGACGCGACTGGCTGATCTTTTACAGGAAACGGGCTCCGCGTCTTATAACGAGCTATATTTCAAAGTCCGATCCGACCCAACTAAAGCGCTGCAGCGAAAGATGGTCGACGCAATGACCATAAAAGAAACCAGTTTCTTTCGCGACAGCTCACCATTCGAGCTTTTACAGCACAAAATTCTGCCGGATTTGATCGATAAGCGCAACCAATCGAAATTTGGAGCCGCGCCGGTGCCGATCCGGATATGGTCCGCGGCGTGTTCGACCGGTCAGGAAATCTACAGCATCGCAATAACCCTTAAAGAACTCCTCATCGACCTCAAAGGTTATAACATCCGCCTGCTCGGGACGGACATATCCGATGCAGCCGTCGCCCACGCAAGCCGGGGCATCTATAATAAAATAGAAATAGAAAGAGGCTTGACGCCGGATAAGATCAACAAGTATTTCACAAAAATTGGAGACACCTGGAAAGTGCACGATGAAATCCGCGCAATGGCAACTTTCAGCACTCTCAATCTGATGGCGTCGTTCGCGGGGATCGGGAAGTTCGACATAGTATTCTGCCGGAACGTAGCAATCTACTTCACCGAAGCCGATAAAATCGCCGTATTTAACAAGATAGCCACCGCTATGGAGCACGATGGCTATCTTGTAATTGGCTCGACCGAGTCGCTTTCCGGCTTATGTCCGCAATTCGACTCGAAACGCTACCTGCGCTCGGTCTTTTATCAGCTTAAAGACTAGCGGCAACCTGGCCCACCGGCCACTGCCTATTTGCTCACCACATTTAAGCCTTCCGCCACATCGCCCGTGCTCTCGTTCAAGATATCCTTCGACTTCGCAAAACGATTGCCGGAGATCACGGCGGTCTTTACGTCTTTACCCAAGCGGATATCGGGCTTGTCGATCCCGAACCGGCAAGCCTGGATCGTTATATCGCCGCTGAGCGCGTCGATTGTGTAGGCAGCCTTGTCTTTGCCGTGGTTGAGGAACGCGCACTGGTTGAAGCTCGTGGTTCCCGATCCCGCAATTTTGGCTATTATTGAAGCCGGACCCCAGAACGAACAGTTGCTTAACTGCACCACGCCGGTATTACTCGGCGCTATCTCCATGAAAATATCGGTCTTGTCGCTGCCCACGAACTCGCCGTTGGTTATAAGCAGCCCCGGCATCTGGCACTGCTCCACCAGCACCGCCCTTCCGCACCAGTCCGCGCCGATCCCGAGGAAATTACCGTTCACGCTGCCGTCTTTATCGGTATAGAACCGATACCCGACTTTAGCGCCGAAGACGAAAGTATTCAGCACATACTCCCAATCCGAACGCGCAAACTCGAACGCGATCAGGTTCTCTCCCAGGTATTTTATAAGCTCATTGCTATCGGGCACGTTCGCGGAGCCCGCTCGGAACCAGTAGTGCGGGTTGAAATGAACGTTCTCGATCCGCCCGATATCGGTGCATTTATCTATATGGACTCCAACTTTCAACGGGCATCCAAAACAATTGCGAATGTAGTGGAGTTCGTTCGGGTAGGTTCCGAAGTCTATCGCCTTATACGGGTTGACGAAGGTGCAGTCCATTATGCTCCCGTGCATCCCATGCCCCTGGATCGTCCACGGATACGGGATCACTCCCGGCAGCTTTTGCTCGGGATAAAAGAATGTAATTCCCTTGACCGCGGCTGACGGTTCGAGAGCGATCAGAGGAGCGCCGTTCTCATCATTTTTCCCCGCGTATATCTCGAACACCGTTCCATTACTGAGCTGCGCGTGATGCGGCGCCTCCCATACCCCCTGAAGCGTCACGCCTTCTGGAATTTTAATCCCTTTATCCAGCCGAAAGCGTCCGGTCCCGAGCTCGACAACTCCTCCGCCGTTCGCGCCCGCATAATCCAGCGCCTTTTGAATCGCCGCGGAATCGTCCACCGATCCGTTTCCCTTCGCGCCATAATCTTTCACATTGACCGCGCCGCACGCGCTGGTAGCCAGTAGAGCAATCCCTGTGATAACAGCCAACAGTTGCAAATCCACATCGCACCTCTAAAGATCAGATTACCAACAGTATAGAAAGCCGGTAAGGTGATGTAAAGCTCCTTCGAAAATGGCGTTTTTTGCCATTTTCATTCCCTTCGTAGCGAACACGACAGTCCTTGACCGGCAGCGGCCCGCAGGGCTGCGAGAGGTGCTGCGCGGCAGTCACGAGAATGTTCATGCCACGATTCCTATGTATGATCACCTCTACTTTAGGGTAACAATCCTTTGTTATGCCTGCCCAACTCATAATCAACGCCGACGACTTTGGCGCATCGAGCGAAATCAATTCCGCCATCGCAATGGCGCATCGTGAAGGGATTCTCACGAGCGCAAGCCTGATGGTCGCTCAGAGATCCGCGCTAGAGGCTGTATCGATAGCCAAGGATAACCCCGGTCTTGCTACAGGCTTGCATATTACACTGAGCAACGGCCTGAGCGCGCTTTCGGCTGATAAAATTCCAGCGCTGGTCGACTCTGATAACCGATTCCGCCACACCCCTGAAAGCGCGGGGCTGATTTACTATATGAACCGACAGGCGAAGCGGCAGCTTCGATTGGAGATAGAAGCGCAATTTGAAAAATTCATGGAAACAGGGCTGCAGCTCTCGCATATCGATGGTCACCAGCACCTCCACGCGCATCCCACGGTCCTGCCGATCATAGTCGAGCTTGCCAAAAAATTTGGCGCATCGGGAATTCGCGTTCCACAAGACCCGTTTATTGCCAATATGAAAGCCGATCGCTCTCGAATCGGCACGAAAATCATCGTAGCGCTGGGACATGCCTATCTTGCCGGTGTATGCCGCAGGTATTTGCACAACAGTAAGCTAGTCCGGTGTGAAAGGGTAATTGGAAGCCTGATGAGCGGGCGGATGAACACGGATTATGTGATACGGATGCTCCGGCAGGTGAAAGCTGACCGCATCGAGGTTTTCTTCCACCCCTCTTTAAGCAGCGGCAGCGATTCTCAAGGCCCTAACAAAGGTGACCTCGAAGCTCTTCTCGATCCAGCGTTGAAGCAATTTATCGATCAGGGCGATTATGAACTCACAACCTACCCCGGCTTAGAAGCAAAGGAGCGCGGCGGTGAGTGCATTTAGCATTGCGTTCCTGATCCTGACCACGCTCTATTATATCCTCTCCACCTTCGCAATCGCCGTGTTCTTCAGGAGAAAGCTCAAACATTCAATACCGGCTGAGCAGCTGAAAATCAGCCTGCTGAAACCCATAAGCGGGGTGGACCGCGAAGCTGCCGAGAACTTCAGATCCTATCTGCACCAGGATTATGTTAACTTCGAGATCCTCTTCGGAGTGCTCGACCCGCAGGATCCATGCATACCGGTGATCCTCAACGAGATTTCCGGCTGCCCCAACGCCAGTCTTCATACCGGCGTAAAAATTGACGGCTCGAATAATAAAGTCCGCATCCTCCACCACCTTTACGAGCATGCGACCGGAGACATCCTCGTCATCACCGACGCCGACACGCGCGCGCGGCCCGAGTTCCTCACTGAAATTACAGCGCCTTTTGAAGACCCCGATGTGGGAGTGGTCACGTGTATGTATCGAGGGATCAGAGCAGCAAGCATAGCCGATGCGCTCGAAGGTCTGCACATGACATGCATATTCGCTCCGGGAGTAGCAACCGCACACGCTCTTGGCGAGATAGATTTCGGGCTCGGAGCCGCAATTGCAATACGCAGACAGGCTCTAGACAAGATCGGAGGATTCGAGAGCATAGCCGACTACCTGGCTGATGATTTCCAGCTTGGCCGCAAACCCGTTCAAGCCGGTTATCGCGTGGAGCTTTCTCACTATGTGGTGGAAGAAGTCCTGGGTGGAGAGAGGCTGCGTTCGGTCCTCGCGCGTGAGCTCAGATGGTCTCGAACAACCAAAATAAGCCGTCCAGCAGGTCACTTCGGCTTGATAGTCACCTTCGGCTTTACCTACGCTGTCGCTTTCCTGTTCGCCTCCGGTTTTTCGACTAACGGCTGGTCGGTCTTCGCAGGAGTGACTGCTATCCGAACATTGACGGCATATATCGGCGCCATGCATCTTAACGATCACGATTTCACCAAACGGATTCACCTCCTCCCCCTGCGCGATCTGCTTTCATTCTCGATCTGGGTAGCCGGCTACTTCGGTCGCAAGGTCAAATGGCGCGGTAGAACTCTCAAAATCCTCCCCGACGGCCGCATGACAACCATTCGGAAATAATATCATCCAATATTTCTGTCAGGTGTAATTGCGAAACATACGTTCCTGTATTGCACCGAGCTTGACAGATTCAAGATTATAAGACATTACTATAGTAGATGTACCGAGCGGACATACGATATTATGGTGAATTGTTTGTGTTGTTGGAGTTAACGCAATTGGCTAACGTAAGCCTTGCCACAGGTGAAGGAGATAAGAGAATGCAAAGGATTCTGTTTCTAGCGCTGGTCCTGGCGCTTGCGGTCGTTATGACCATGCCCGTTTTTGCTGATGATACCCAGCCTCCGGTGATCAGCCAGGTGAATGTAACGCCGGCATTGGCTGCCGCGGGAAGCGTTATTCACATCCGCGTAGCGGTTACCGATAACATCGGTGTAACTGCGGTCAGCGCTGATTCTTATCCCCTCGTAAACACCAGTCAGAGCTACTGGGAAGGTGACATCCTGGCAGCCGCGGGATATGAAACCCACTCCGTGAACATAGTCGCAAACGATGCCGCGAATAATACGGCGACTAATACCAGCGGCGTCTACAAGACAGCGGAAGTAGTCGGAATCAGCAACGAGCGGATCAACTCGACGCCTGCATTTATTGCAGCATCATCCAGGTTTATCTTTAAAGTCTGGGGAACGGTAACCGACACTGCAGCCGATTCTTTCATGGTCAGCGACAGTGGAAATCTCTCCACAAAGGTAATGGCGCCCGGACACTGCCTGAACATCGGCGATTACGTCACAGCCTGGGGCATTCTCGATCCTTCTTCAACTCCGGCCGTACTCAACAGCGCGCAATTTTATGCAATAAACCCCACTCATTCGATCTACCTTAACTATATCAACGTCGGTAAGGACCTGCAGACATCGCTGACCGGCAGCCTATCGACACCCGCGCCGGCGGAAGGACTCGATGTCACTCTTATCAGCTCCGATCCAACCAGGCTTCGCCTGTCGGATACGGCGAACAGCCTCGGTCGAGGAAGCATTACGTTTACGATTCCCTCTTATATGACGGCACTGCCCACATTCTACCTGCAGGGGCTCGACAGCAGCGGCACAGTATACGTGTTTGTGAACGCGCCCGGCGCATATAAGAAACTCACGGTGAACCTTAGACCATCCGGGTTTATTATCTACAATACAGCGGACTTTACAACAACCAGGCTCTCATCGGACAGCCCGATCAAGATCGCATCGTGCATGCTTATTCCGGGCACGCTTAAATATGATGCTTCACAACCGCTTCGAGCCGGAATCGGAACAATAAGCGTCCCTGTTACGAGCTCGGATATATCCATAGGAAAAATCACAACAAGCCCTGTAACCATAGCCGCGGTAGCCCAGTTCGCAGATACGGCTTTCCACCCGCTCGCGGACGGCAGTACGCAGATTACAGCGGGCGTGCCTTCGGGCTTCAACACGCCATCCGACCACCGACAGATCACTGCAACGGTAAAAACGCTGACGGTCAGCTGCTCCGATGTGGCTGTTGGTAAGGACTTGCAGGTCGGAGTTAACGCAACCCTCAGCGATACCCCAAATCCTCCTGTGAATGTAACAATTACGACAGCATCAGACACAATCGCAACGGTTTCAAAGGACCCGAACACCGACGGCAGCAGCAGCATCACCTACACCGGTGTCATCTCGACAAACATCGGCCCATTCTATGTGCAGGGCAAGTCGATCGGCACGACCAACCTGACCATAAGCGTAGCCGGCTGCGACCCTGTTACGAAGACGATCACTGTAAATCCATCTGGGTTTATGATCAGCAATCCTTCGGTGGACGGCAGCGGAGCATTCAGCACGAAAGTCTCATTGCCGGATACGACAGTCACGATCACATCGGCTATGCTTAACGCGACCACATTCGCTTATGTGGCGCCACAAA
>Ga0123519_10001283_pt1 | contig 43164 bp, 38 predicted proteins | sample YelNatPaOPRAMG02_FD_87396 | JGI IMG/M metagenome (GOLD analysis project Ga0123519, IMG submission 87396) | Hot spring microbial communities from Yellowstone National Park - Yellowstone National Park OP-RAMG-02 (version 2) | ecosystem: Environmental > Aquatic > Thermal springs > Hot (42-90C) ...
AGATTTAATCATGGCCGGAGCGATTTTGCCCATGAAAAACGCGCCCGCGCCGAATCCCATCACCGCCAGACCCGTCACCAAACCGCGTTTGTCCGGAAACCAGCGAATCAAGGTGGCAATGGGTGTCACATAACCGAAACCGTTTCCCAACGCGGCGATGACCCCAAAACCCAGGTAAAGCAGATAAATGTTGCCCACTTGATCAGCGTAGCCGGCGATCAAGGTGCCGATGCCGAAAAGAATGCCTCCGATAGTTGCCACAAAACGCGGACCTTTTTTATCTACCAAGGTTCCGCCGAACGCAGCAGCCAGTCCGATGATGCCCATCAAAATCATGAAGGTGTACTGAACCGTCTTCCCGTCCCAGCCGTGCATCTTCATCAAAGGATTCTTAAACACGGACCACGCGTAAACGGTGCCGAGACATAATTGAATGATCACGGCACCCACCGCAATCCACCAACGCTTGCTCTCTAAGTTTTCGTTTGACATAAAATCCATCCCTCCTTGCCTTATTACTTTATTTTTTCCAGTGACTCATTTAAAAAACTCGATGTGTGTAAACTTTAATTGTGTTAAAAATTGCTTTAATAAAAGTTCCTACCTATAAGCAAAGAGCATGCCTATTTGCCAAAGAGGACCGTAAGTTTAATTTTTTTGTCCGCCAACAAAATTTATAATTTTTTCTTTAAAAGATTGGATGGGCATTGTGAAAAAATCCAGGTTTTGGGCTATTCAAATGCAAGAACGCGAAAAACCGAATCGAGAGGCATATTATAGACATGCGTCGAGCAGTGCGGTTTGCATAGCAATCTAATATTTTCTCGGTATTGAAGAGCGTTTTTCAAAAATCCCCATCGTGCATACTTATGAAAGTCATCATCGCAACGATGAAGTTGTTATTTGATTGAGCTTCGACGTTTTAATAAAAAAATTGGCGTTATTCGTTTGTACTAAATGGCTTTTTACGAAATGGTGGAGAATATCTTCCCGAAGCCGGGGCATCTTGCCCCTTCTTTTCTTTGGCGGCCGCGGTATTTTCTCGTTTCTGTAGTTATATTAAGCAGATAAGAATTTGGTATTAAAATTGCTTTATGGAAGAAAAAATTCACGACTCCTCTGCTTGAGGGTTAAGGAGGCATTATCATGGGGGATCATAGCGGTAATATTTATCAGCTTCGACCTGTTTCGATTATCAGAGCATTGCCACAAATAAAAGATCATCGGCTTTTTCAATTAAAATTGGAAGACGGAACAACGTGGGAAAGCTTTGGACATCAGCCGGGACAGTTTATTGAAGTGTCCATTTTCGGTAAAGGCGAAGCACCGATCAGCATCTCTTCTCCGCCGACAAGGCCCGATACACTCGAAATTTGCGTGAGGCGAGCGGGCAAGGTCACCAACGCGCTTTTTGAGATGGACAAGGGGTCAACCTTTCATATCCGAGGGCCGTACGGCAGGGGCTTCCCCCTGGAAAAACTCAAAGGACAAAAATTGCTGCTTATCGCCGGGGGATTGGGATTGGCGCCCCTGCGCTCGCTTTTACTTTATGCTTTGGACAAGAGAAAGGAATTCGACGACATTATCCTGATGTACGGGACCAATAATCCGGATAATGTTTTATTCAAATACGAATTGCTCAGTTTCTTTGACCGCGATGATATTCAATACCTCTACAGTGTCGACCGGGACGACGAAGGAATTTGGAAACAGTATGTGGGCGTGGTGACAGGCCTGTTTGATCGCACCGATCTTCTGCCCGAAGAAACCAACGCGGTGATGTGCGGGCCGCCTATCATGTATCGATTTGTTTTGCAGAAACTTCTTAAATTGGGATTTTCCAAAGACCGTATTTTTATGTCTCTGGAAAGGATGATGAAATGCGGTGTTGGAAAGTGCGGCCACTGTGCTTTCGGCGACAAATATTGTTGCATCGACGGGCCGGTGTTTTCCTATCCCGAGATTGAAAACATTAAGGAGGCCATCTGAATATGAAGAGGACAAGAAGTGTATGTCCATTTTGCGGTTGCGGTTGCGGTTTTTATCTCCTGTCGGAAGGGGACCGAGTCGTGGGAGTCGAACCCAGTCCTTCTCATCCCGTCAACAAAGGCATGCTTTGCGTCAAGGGATGGAACGCTTATGAATTTGTTCATTCCCCGGAAAGATTGACGACCCCGTTGATCAGGAAGCACGGCGAATTTGTTAAAGCCTCTTGGGATGAGGCCTTGAAGATGGTGGTTCATGGTCTTTGGGGTGTTAAAGAAAAATACGGTCCTCGTGCGCTGGGATTTTTGAGTTCAGCCAAAGTAACCAACGAAGAAAATTATTTATTGATGAAACTCGCCCGCGCGGTGTTCAAAACCAACAACGTTGATCACTGCGCCCGGCTTTGACACAGCTCCACCGTGGTCGGTCTGGCCGCGACGTTTGGTTCCGGAGCGATGACAAATTCGATCAATGATTTTGACGATGCCGATTTATTCCTTGTGATCGGTTCCAATACCACCGAACAGCATCCTTTAATCGGGTCGCGCATCATCAATGCCAAGCAAAGAGGCGCGCAATTGCTGGTTTTGGATCCCCGGGAAGTTCAACTCGCCAAGTTTGCTGATCTGCATATGCGGCAGGCGATCGGCACGGATGTCGCCGTGTTGAACGGCATGATGAACATCATTATTGAAGAAGGCCTGTACGACAAGGAATTCGTCGAGAAAAGGACGGAAAACTTCGAGCAATTGAAGGAAGTCGTCCGTCAATATCCGCCGAATGTTGTGGAAAAAATTTCCGGGATTTCTACCGTGTTTCTGAAAAAAGCGGCGCGGATGTACGCCAAGGCGGACAAAGCCATGATTGTTTACGCGATGGGAATCACTCAGCATACCACCGGCGTGGACAATGTAAAATCCTGCGCCAATCTGGCGATGCTGACCGGGCATCTCGGACGTCCCGCGGTCGGCGTCAATCCGTTGCGTGGCCAGAATAATGTTCAGGGGGCGTGCGACATGGGCGGTCTGCCGAATGTCTACAGCGGTTATCAGCCGGTGATTGATCCGGCCGTCAAGAAGAAATTTGAAGAAGCGTGGAACGTGGAAGGCCTCGACGACAAGGTAGGCCTGACCATTACCGACATGATGACGGCCGCCCAAAAAGGCGATCTGAAAGCGCTCTATATCATGGGAGAGAATCCCTTGATGAGCGATCCGGATGCTTCGCACATTGAACAGGCGCTTTCCAATCTTGATTTTCTGGTCGTGCAGGATATTTTCCTGTCCGAGACCGCGCGGAAAGCCGATGTGGTGCTGCCGGCGGCTTCTTTTGCGGAAAAAGACGGCACTTACACCAATACGGAAAGAAGGGTGCAACTGGCTTCGGCGGCCGTGTCTCCTCCGGGACAAGCCCGCCCCGATTGGCAGATTATTTGCGAGATGAGCAAGCTTGCCGGTTATCCGATGCCCTATCAATCGCCTGCCGATGTGCTCAAAGAAATTAACGCGCTGACTCCGTCTTACGCGGGAATTACTTTGAAACGCCTGGTTGGGGGATATGGATTGCAGTGGCCGTGTCCCAACGAAGACCATCCGGGAACGCCCGTTTTGCATCAGGGCAAGTTCAGCAAAGGTTTGGGGACGTTTATGCCGTGCGAATTCAAGCCGCCTGCGGAAATGCCCGATGAGGAATATAATTTCATGCTGACGACAGGCCGTGTTTATTATCAGTATCATACCGGGACGATGTCGCGGCGTGTCAGTATCCTGGAACGGGAGGCACCGGAAGCGCTCTTGGAAATCAATCCGGAAGACGCCAAGCAGATCGGGATCAGAAACAATGACAAGGTGGAAGTGACGTCAAGGCGCGGTTCCGTCATTCTGAAGGCGCAACTTACGGAGCGCGTTCCCCCCAAAGTTGTTTTTTCCACTTTTCACTTCAGTGAATCGTGCATCAATCTCTTGACAAATCCGGCTTGTGATCCGGTTGCCAAGATTCCGGAATACAAAGGATGTGCGGTGAAAATAAGGAGATGCGTATGAAAACATTGGCTAAAAAAGATATTCGACAAGCGTTGCGTCTATGGGCGGAAAAGCAAGACGTGCTGTGCCCCGTGAAAACGGAGCAGGGAGATTGCATCTTTGGCACTTTCAGCGAGGAAGCGTTCACCTTGGATTATCAAAAGCCGCCGCTTTCTCCCAAATCCGTTTTGTTCCCGCAGGCGGAAATCATTTTCGATGTCAAAAATCATCAATATCGGGAAGTCATCCAAGCAAAGAAGGTTTTGATTTTCGGATTACGCGCCTGCGATCTGATGGGGCTCCGTCAAGCGTCGCACTTTATGATGCGGGACCGCGAGGATGTTTATTATCAGGCCAAGCAAAATCTTACATCCACGGTGGTCATGGCTTGCCCGCAAGCGCAAAATGAAACCTGTTTTTGCACCACGATGCGAAGCGGTCCCGCAGCCGGCAAAGGATTTGATTTGCAGTTGTATGACATGGGAGAGGAATTTCTCATCGAGGTGGGTTCGACGCGGGGCGGGGAATTGCTCTTAGGTTTACCCTGCGGCGAAGTGGATGACGCCGCGGCCGCAAAGCAAGTGAAGGCGTTTCAGCAAAAAGCAATCAAAAGCGTGAAAGAAGTTCCGGCGGTCCGCAGCGCCATGAAGAAATTGGAAGATCGCAAAGTGTCTGAAGAAGACTGGAATGATTTCGGCGCGAAATGCATCGCTTGCGGCGGCTGTTCCTTTGTCTGTCCGACCTGCACTTGCTTCAATGTTTATGACCAGCCGGTTTCTTCCGGAAACGGCTTGCGGCTGAGAGCTTGGGATGCCTGTCTTTACGGGGGGTTCACCCGCGAGGCGTCCGGCCACAATCCCCGTCCAAATCAGGCGCTGCGGTTGAAGCGGCGTCACGAGCACAAACTGCTGGACTATCACCGCGAAGATATTCAGGACGGCTTGTGCGGTTGCGTCGGCTGTGGCCGTTGTTCGGATTACTGTCCCGTCCATATCGGCACGCTGGAGGTTGTGCAAGCGATTGCCGAAAAGTAAGGATTAGGCAAACAATTTTTATATCGGAGGTCCTCATGAGTGAAAAAAAGAAAATATTGATTGTGGATGACGACAAAGATTACGGCGAAGCGCTTAAAATGATACTGGCTAAAAACGGTTTCGAGGTCCATCACGCGTTGAATGTGCAGGCGGGCCGGAAATTCGTGGAAGAAAACAGACCCTCGTTGATTATTCTGGATGTCATGATGGATAAACACACCGATGGTTTTGATTTTTGTTACGCGCTGAAGCACGACGAGAAATATAAGAACATCCCTGTGTTAATGGTGACGGCCGTCACCGGCAAAACGGGATTTAAATTCTCGCCGGAAACGGATGGAGAGTATTTGCAGGCCGACGATTATGTGAACAAGCCTGTTTCATCTTCAGAACTCCTTCAAAGGGTACAAAAGCTCATCGGATGAAATGCTCTTTTTTAGGGCTTGCCTGACAGGGTAAATCGGTGATAGTACAGCCTATCGTTATTTCTCAATCCGGGGTCAGGTTGAGTGCATGAAAATGAATCCTAGGGGCACAAGGCGGTTTTTGAATCTCGATTTGCAAAGCCGCCTTGCTTTTGGATTTCTGATTGCCACCTGTCTGACAGGCGTTTTTGCCACCATCGTCAGCATTTGGACGATCAATCGCAGCACGATTGCCGAAGTCCAAAACCGCGTGCGTCAGGATATCAACACCGCAAAGCTGATCTATAATAACAAACTGGACAAAATTTTATCCGTGATTCAGTTCACGGCCGAGGCATCCGACTTCGCCGCGGTCATGAAAAAGCAGGATTTTGCCGGATTGGAGCCTCATATGCGAGCCCTCATCCGGCAGGGCGTGAACACCCCTTCCTCCAACGGATATCCCCTGCTTGATCTACTGACCCTTGTGGATGAAAACGGCACAGTTCTGTATCGGGCGGCCAATCCCCGGGAAACGGGCGACTCTCTGCGCGAGGATGCTTTGGTGCGTCAGTGTATGGTGACGAAAAAACCCGTGGTTTCGACGGAAATCATGTCCTATCTGCAGTTGGTGACGGAAAATCCTTCTTTGGCGGACAGAGCGGAGATGGACGTCATCAAGACCCCCCTGGCCGCTGAAATCGGTCTGCGTAAATTAACGGACGGTCTGGTGATGAAAGCCGCGTATCCGATTCTGGATAAGAAATCCGGCCGGTTTCTGGGGGCGTTGGTGGGAGGTGTTTTGATCAACAAAGATAATGAAATCGTGGATAAGATCCGGGAAACCGTTTATCATGACGAAAAATATCGGGGTCAGGAAGTGGGTGTGGCCACGATCTTTCAGGGCGGTGTGCGCATCTCCACAAATGTGATGACGAAAGATAACCGCAGAGCCATCGGCACTGTTCTTTCGAAGGAAGTGTATGATCGGGTCATCAAACAGGGAAAAGACTGGATCGGAAGAGCGTTTGTCGTGAAAGACTGGTATATTACGACTTACACGCCCATCTATAACATAGAAGGAAAAGTTGTCGGCATTCTCTACACAGGAATTCTGGAAGCGAAGTACCGCGATATCCAAAAACAGACGATATGGTTAAATTTGGCCGTAACCACCCTGGGCATGATCATTGCCTTTATCCTCTCTCTTTATTTCGGGAACACGATCATCGAGAGGATCCGGGTACTGAAGAAGGCGACGGAGGCGATTGCATCGGGGGATCTTGATTACAAATTGTCGCCGGACAATATATCGGGATTTAACATGCTGGATGAGGCGTTCAATAAGATGGCCCAATCCCTCAAGCAACACAATGATGAACTGCAAAAAATGCATCAGCAACTTGCCGCCAGCGAAAGATTAAGCGCCTTAGGGCAGATGGCGTCGGGAGTGGCTCACGAAATCAACAATCCTTTGGGGGGGATTCTTTTATACAGCAGTCTGATCTTGGAGGATCTTCCTCCGGAGAGCCCCTTAAGGGAAAACGTTCAAAAAATTATTTATCAAACCAACCGCTGCAAGGAAATTGTTCAGAGCCTTTTGGATTTTGCCAGAACGCCGACGGGGGATTTCATTCCCGTTCAAATTAATCAAGTCATTAACGTCTCGTTAAAACTTGTCAAAGACCAGGCCATTTTTCATGGGATAGAGATAGAAACCAAATTTGCGGAAAACCTTCCCGACGTCAAGGGAGACATGTCAAGATTGGAAGAAGTTTTTCTTAACTTATTCATCAACGCGGCGGATGCGATGAAAAATGGCGGAAAGTTGACCATCGCCACGGCTATGAGAGGGGAAGACACGGTCGAGGTTACCGTAACCGACAGCGGCAAGGGCATAGACGAAAAAGATATTCCCCACATCTTTGAGCCGTTCTTTACCACCAAGGAAACCGGACAGGGCACCGGTCTGGGCCTATCCATTGTTTATGGAATCGTTCAAAGGCATCAAGGGACCATTCATGTCGAAAGCACGCCTGGGAAGGGCACGACGTTTATTCTTACCTTCCCGAAGTACGGCGGCTCGCCAGATGCTTAATTGTCTGGAAAAGAAAATTTCCGTCGAGGCTTTGTGTCGTTTGAAAATTTGCCGAGGCAGGCGTTGATGTCTGCCGAAATTTTTTCAACGAGGACGGGAAGCCTTTCATGAAGCGCCGGAGATAGTTTTTCGCTGAAAATTGCAGGGCTTTCGATCTCGATTCCGTAAATTTCAGCCAAATGGGGCATGGCATATCCGCATCGGCGCCCAAGCTTCATCAAATCGAAAATATTCAGTCCGTGCGATGAAAAAAGATGAAGTGTGCCGTAGCCGTTTCGTTGCTTGATCTTTTTCAGGCGCCCCACATGTCCGTTTTGGGAAATCAGAGCGTCAATGATGAAAAGAACATCGTAACCGATTATCAAATCAAAAAGAGAGAGGCCGATCATTGTGCTGGAGGCGATATCCGCCCCCGTGATCCGGCCTCTGAGTTTTTCCGCCGCAAGCAATCCTACCCCATCATCCGACAGAATAGGATTGCCCATGCCCAGAATCAGAATCTTCATAATCTTCTGCTCAGCGGATGAGTTCTCTGATGACGGTTCCCTCATGATTTTTGATTTTTATTTCCAGGGGCATCGCTCCCGGCAAAGAATGCGTGGCGCAGGAAAGACACGGATCGTAGGCCCGGAAAGCCATTTCCACTCTGTTGAGGAATCCTTCTTTCACATCCGTACCCTGAACGAATTCCTGTGCCGCCTTTTTAATCGACAGGCAGATGGGCGCCGCATTGTTCTGCGTGGCCACGATGAGATTCACTTTGGTGAGGATGCCCTGATCATCTGTTTCATAGTGATGAAATAAGGTGCCCCGGGGGGCCTCCACGCAACCCACGCCCTTCTTCTTGAGTTTGAGATTCATGTTTCGGATATCCTTACTGGTCAAGCGGGGATCTTCGGCGATGGCAACATTGTTTTCCGCGGCTTGCAATGCGCAAATGAGGCGTGCCCAGTGCGTCGCGAGAGTATGATGCGCGGGTTTTCCGCCGAGGGTGTCAAACATGATTTCCGCTTCCTTCTGAGCCAGCGGCGTCTGCATGCTTTGGGCGACATTGAGTCGGGCAAGCGGAGCGACACGATAAAGCGAGGTGCCGTCCCCTTCTTTCAAGCCCTGCCATCCTAACGGTTTGAGGTGGGTCAGCCTGATGTACGTCCACGGTTCAACCCACTCGCCGATATACCGGTCATAATCGCGGGGATGGAATCGGACATATTCTTTTCCTTCCGGATCAATGACTTTGACTTGCCCGTCATAAAAAGCAGCTTTATCATTTTCATCGACCAGCGCCATATAGTAGGTTTTGAGCTTGTATGCGTCATTCAGGATCAAATCGACATAAGATTTGTTGGCCAGCACGACATCTTTGAAAAGCTGAACGGCGAATTTGGCGAAGTCGAGGGAGAACAAGGCTGTTTCCTTCACCCACTTGCGGTCCTGTTCCGTAAATCCCCGCGGCACGCCTCCCGGAAGGCCTCCCTCGGGATGAGGAGCCTTGGAAAAAATATGCCGGATGATATCCCGGTTTCTTTTCCTGACTTCGATGACCTTCATGCCGATTTCTTTGCCGACCTTGCCGATCACGCCTAGAATGTTGCGCTCTTTTGGATCGGCGTCCGGGCCGACCACAAAGTCGGGAGCGGCCAGAAAAAAGAAGTGGATGTAATGATCTTCAAGATAAAAAGCGTTGTATTCAAGCTCTCTTATTAAACGGGCGGCCGGGGTTGGTTCTACGTCGTAGAGGTCATCGAGCGCCTTGACGGCGGCCATGTGATGGGCGGAAGGGCAAACCCCGCAGATATTGGGAACGATTCTCGGCATCTCTTCGGCGGGCCTGCCGAGGCAAAAGCGCTCAAATCCGCGGAGTTCGACGACTTGCCAGTAGGCGTCCCTGACCTTCCCTGTTTCGTCGAGAAAGATTTCTATCTTTCCATGGCCTTCCAAGCGGGTAATGGGATCAATGGTGATTTTTCTGGACATATTTTACTTCTCCTTGCATTGAGGTGTGAATGTAACAGTCGGAAGACTGAAACGATAGCAGTACCCTGCCAGATCAACAAGCCCGTCGATGATTTTTTGGGATTCTTCTTCGTTTTCCGAGCCGATCAGGGCCGCCAGTGATGAGATAAATTTTGCCCCCATGTCGTCTTGTCCTTCCACGGGTCCAAAGCATCCCCGGCAGGGAACGTTAGTCCGGATGCAAGTTTCGCCGCAACCGGAGCGCGTTGCAGGGCCCAAGCAAAGGATGCCCTGGGCCAAAAAGCAGACGTCATCCTTTGCCTCCACTTCGTGCACACGCTTGAAAGCCGTAATTTCTATTTTTTCCGGTTTGGATGAATTTCTCGGGCAACCATCGCATAGAGGCTTGGCGGGTGCAAGCGTAGCGCCCTTGGGCGGCAATTTGCCTTCCAGTACGGCAAATACGGCATTGGCGATCAGATGGGGTGGCGGGGGGCATCCCGGAAGGTAATAATCAACATCGATGATATGATTGAGTGGATGAACGCGGTCAAAAAACTCCGGCAAGGTCAACGTGTCGCCGCCAATTTGAAATTTCGTCTGGGGTCGATTCTTTTTGGGATTTACCACCGTCGGCGCATCTTGATAAACCCAATTGAAAATGTCTTCTTTTGAACGGAAATTTGCCAAGCCCGGGGTTCCCCCGAAGCAGGCGCAGGCGCCGAAAGCAAGCACCAGCTGGGATTTTTCCCTGAGCAATTTTGCCATTTCTTCCTGTTCAGAGTTTCGGACGGCGCCGTGCAGGATTGTCAGCGCGATGTCACCTTTTTTCATCTTGCGGATGCTTTCGTATTTGAAATCCATTGCAACCGGCCAAAGAACAATTTCTACGGCGTCGGCGACCGTCAGAATCGCTTCATTCAAGTCAACAATGGCTTCGTCGCAACCGCCGCAAGCCGTCAGCCAGTATATCGCCACTTTGGGTTTTTCTGCCATGATATCCTCCGATCAAAAATTGATACGTTATAACGCGGGTCTTAACGGACCCAGGTTTTTCAGCAATTGTTTTGTTTTTTCGATGACGGCGGGAATTTGTTTCCCCTCCGGATCCACGTTAAACATGAATTGGAGACGAAGGGGATCAATTCCGAATTCCTGGAGTATCTTCCGCAGCATCAAAATCCGCTTCCGCGTCTGATCATTTCCGGTCTGAAAATGACAGGCCTTGTCGGAACATCCCAGAACAAGAACACCATCGGCTCCGTTTTTAAAAGCGTCCATAATATGCGTTGCATCAATGGTGCCGCTGCAGGTGACGGGAATGATGTCTTTCAGCTGGCTTTTATAAATGTCTGTGTCGAGGTAGCCCCATCCAAACTTGCAGGAGAAGCATATCAATTTTGGGGAATCACCTTTCATCCTTATAATCCTCCTTCCTGAAAATATCCTATGCCGACGCACAGATTTCTAAAATCCGTTTTTTTAAATCTTGGCCCGTCAGTTCTCGGGCGCCGGCGGGGCAGGCGGATAGGCACATCCCGCAGGCTTTGCATTTCAGAACATCCGTTGAAGAAATCAGATGTTGGCCGATTTGTTTCAATTGGGCGGCGCCGTAGTGGCAGGCGGACACGCAGATTCCGCAACCGCTGCAAATGGTTTCATGAACAATGACTTTCGGCAGATCTTCCTGAAGACCGACGGATACACAAGCTCTGCACGAAGTACACGGCCCGCAGCAGAGACAGCGTTTGGCCTCCTCAATGGCTTCCGGGAGCGTAAATCCTTTTTCGAACATTTGAAAGTGCAATCTTTTTTCCGGAGGAAGCCAAGTGACATCGGGCTCAGACTTGAAGAATGCATCTTTCAATTGGGGGAGGTCGGTGGCGATGTATTCTTTTTTTCTGCCTTTTTTTAAATCCAATCCGCGAAGATACCTGTCAATGGACTCAGCGGCCTCCTGGCCTTCGCGCATGGCATCCACCATATAGCCGATTCTTCTGACATCTCCGCCAATGAAGACCCAATCTTTATTTGCGCTCTGAAGCGTCAGGGGATCGACGGCCAGCTGATGGCGTTCGTTGAGGAGCCCTTCTTTTTTCAGGAAATCCATATCGGGAATCTGGCCGATGGTGATGATGAGAATATCACCGTGAAATGTGACGGTATCGTTAAGGTCAAATTCGGGATAGAATCTTCCTTGTTCATTGAAAACGCGGGTGCATTTGGGCGAGACGATTCCTTCAAATTGGCCGTTTTTCCCCAAAATTTTGCTGACACCGCGGGAATAAACGATTTTGATGCCTTCTTCCCATGCCCCTTGAATTTCTTCATGGTCCGCGGGAATGCCATCCTTCGATTTTTTGTCTTCACATTCCAGAGCGACAACCGTGACGTCGCCGCCGAGTCTTCTTGCGGAGCGTGCGACGTCAAAGGCCACGTTGCCACCGCCGATAACAATGACCTTTTTCCCACCGAGATAATCCTTGACTAAAATGCCGCGGCTGATTTCATAGAGAAAAGTTTGCCCGTAAAAGACGCCTTCCAAATCCTGATTTTCCACAATCTGAAGGCCGAACAACAACATGCGGGGTGCCGGCGTTCCTTTGGCGAGAAAGATGGATTTGTACCCGGCCTTCCGAAGCTTCTCAAGGGACCATTTCCCCTCTCCGATTTTTGCGTTATATTGAATTTCGATTCCGGCAATTCTTACGATATTTTCAATGACTCTCTGAAGGACAAGTTTGGGCAATCGGTAATGCGGGATCAGCCAAAGAGCCCCTCCCAATCTGTTTGTTGCTTCGAAGAGGGTGACTTTGTAACCTCTCTTGCTCAGATGGAATGCGCACATCAAACCGCCCGGTCCTCCGCCGATTACCGCCACTTTTTCCCTGTTTTTGACAATGTCGAATTCTTTTTTACTGTCCAGATAATCGAGGTAATGGTCGGAAACAAACCTTTTTAAAAGCCGTCGTCTGATGGCTCCTCCCTTCGTTGTGTAATTGCATTCCAATTCGCAAATACCACATACGTAACCGCAAATCGGGAAAAGGGGATTGTTGTCGAAAAGATAATCTCCTATTTGGATCAATCCTTCCCTTGCCTCTTTGGGATCTTCCGGCAGGAGAGAGAGAAGAACGTTAGTGCGTTGAATGTCTTCGTTGATGGGGCATTTCTTTTGGCAGGGAGGGAGATATTGCACGATGGCCGGCTCGACAAGGGATTCCACCTTATTTACTGTTTTCCACATCTTGTTCACTCCTCTTTTTTGGTTTTTATGAAACCGTCTTTTCTTCTTTTAATGCACCGTCATTTTTTTGACTTGGCTTTTCTTGCAATTGTGATGCCACAATTTTCCCGTGAAATTTGTTCTATAATTTTCAAGAACAATCGCGAACAAGGTGAATTTTGCACCATAGTGGGTACAAATTTCCCCTTGTTCCCAGTGGACGTCTTCAGGAAGGGCGATCTGTTTTTGTGACATGATCACCTTTTGCTTGCAAAAAACAAAAAAATAGCATAGCAATTTCACCTTACGCAGTTAACAACAGAGAATCTTTGTGAATTCAGGAGGTTGTGACGTCCTGGTGACGAGGAGAAAATGATAAAAAAAAGCAGGAAAATTTTTATTATTGATGACGATGATGCAATTCGGGACGGATGCAAACAGGTGCTGAACCGCAAGGGTTTTGAGGTGGATTGTTGCGCTGATGCCGAGGAAGGATTTCAGATGGCATTAAGAAATTCTTATGATTTGATTTTGCTGGATGTAAAAATGCCGAAAGTCAATGGCATGGACATCTTGAAAAGACTCAAGAAGGAAAACATTTCATCGAAAATCATCATGATCACGGGTTATGGCACCATTCCTCTTGCCGTGGAGGCTATGCGTTACGGCGCTTTTGATTTCCTGACCAAGCCTTATTCCGCGCGCGACTTGGTTGAGGCGGTAAACAATGCGCTGGATGAAGAAAAACTCGATCAAGCCCACGACCTTTCCGTTCTCGTCGGAAATAGTGATTATATGAAAGAACTCAAAGCGGCTATTGTTCGAATTGCGAAGTCCGATAGTACCATTCTCATTACGGGGCCCAGCGGCACAGGAAAAGAATTGGTCGCGAGGACTATTCATCGCTTAAGCCCAAGAGCGCATCGGCCTTTTGTTCCTGTTGATTGTTCGTCACTTGCTGAAAATTTAATGGAAAGCGAGCTATTTGGACATGCCAAAGGCGCGTTCAGCGGCGCGACGGAATCACGAGACGGCCGTTTTCAGATGGCGGATACAGGCACGTTATTTCTTGACGAAATTTCCAATATAAACTTGAATATTCAGGCTAAATTGCTGCGGGTCATTCAGGAAAGGGAAGTGCCGCGGGTGGGCAAATCCATCCCTGAAAAAGTGGATGTGCGTTTAATCGCGGCGACCAACAGGGATTTGCATGCTGAAGTTGCCGCGGGCAAATTCAGAGAGGATCTTTTTTATCGTCTTTCAGTCGTTCCTCTGGATATTAAGCCTCTCCGTGAACACAAAGCGGATATTCTTCCAATCGCCGAGTATTATCTTGATTATTATCGGAAAAAACATAAAAGCAAAGTCCGGCGATTTTCTGAAGAAGCAAAAAAGTCCTTGCTGTCCTATCAATGGCCGGGAAACGTCAGAGAGCTGAAAAATACCGTTGAGCGTTTGTGCGTCCTGTGTGACAATGAAACGGTGAATTTGTCGGATATTTTCTATTATGGTCAAAGCGAGAGCGGCAACGCGCCGCCCGTGGATGTTTTGTCGGGCGGGGTCACCTTGGTCGAAGTTGAAAAGGAACACATCAAAAAGGCGCTGAAGCACTTTAATTTCCAGATTAATAAAACGGCAAAATTTTTGGGGATCGATAGAAAAACCCTCCGAATGAAAATGCGTAATTACAACATCACATCAGAGAGTTGATGGCAAAGAGGTATTTTTACCCCTTTGGCGGAAACTATAATCTTTTCAATATAACAAATTCAATTAAATCAACAAAATCATTCTGGCATTATCTTTGCTTGCTTTAGTCTGAAAAAGGATATTGGAGGTGTCATATGAAAAAAAAGAAAATACTTCTTATCGATGACGATCAGGATTTTCTACTGGCAACAAAGCTGATATTGGAAAAGGGCGGCTATGAAGTATTCATGGCGGAGAATGGGAAGACGGGCGTGGAGATGTGGAAATCCGTCAAACCGGATTTGGCGATTATTGACATGATGATGGAAACATGGGGCGAGGGATTTTCCGTGTTAAACAAAATCCGCGCCACCGATACGGGCAAGACGACGCCGCTGTTCATGCTCAGCGCCGTTGATCTTCAGGGTCCCTATAACGCCTTTGAGCCGCCTCCGGATTTTCCCAAAGTCAATAAGGTGCTGCATAAACCCATCAAAGCGGATGATCTGCTCAAGTGCATTGCTCAGGAGCTGGGTGAACAAAAAGCATGACGGCGGAATGCGAAAAGCCTTTGATTTTGATTATTGACGATGAAGAAGCGCTGCGCGACGGATGCAAGCAGGTTCTGGAGAAATCCGGCTACGCCGTGTTGACGGCCGCGGACGGCATTGAGGGCGTCAGGCTGGCCAGGGAACATTCGCCCGACATGGCTTTTATTGATCTCAAAATGCCGAATATGTCGGGGATGGAAATCATTGAAATTTTATCCCACGACATTCCTGACATCGTTCTCGTGATGATCACTGGATTTGCGAGCATCGTCTCGGCCGTGGAGGCGATGCAAAAAGGCGCTTATGACTACCTTCCCAAACCGTTCAATCCCGACCAGTTGAGAGCCTTGACCAAACGGGGGTTGGAGCACCGTCGACTCAAGATCGAGACCCGGAAACTCAGAGAAGAAAAAGACCAGATGGAAAAAAACTTCATCACGTTTGTCAGCCACGAAATGCGTTCGCCGCTGGTGGTTATCCGGCAATATATCGAGGCTCTTCAGGCCATCGCCGGAGATCGGTTTGAAAAGGATATCACGGAAATTATTGAAAGATGTCAAAAACGCATCCAAAGTCTTGAAAGAATGATTGAACACTGGCTGGACATCAGTCGTATCGAAAACGGGACGCTCGCGCAGCAGAAAGTGCCTTTGAATTTAGCGTCCATTATTTCCCAAAGCGTGGAAGAAATGACACCGATTTGCCGGAAGCGGGGAATTGCTCTGGAAACACAGATTCCTCAAAGCCTGCCCCAAATCAAAGGGGACGCGGAAAGCTTGGTCAGGGTGTTCAGCAACATCATCGGCAACGCGACCAAATATACGCCGGAAGGAGGAAAAATCACCGTTACGTGTCAACATGACGAATATTATGTTCACGTGAGTATCTCCGACACGGGAATAGGCATTCCGTCGGACAAGCTTTCGTTGATTTTCGAACCTTTTTTCCGCTGCGGTGGAAAAAGTGAAAAACAAAGCGGGTTCGGGCTGGGATTGACCTTTTGCAAGAAAATCATGGAGTCCCATAACGGCAATATCACTGTATCGTCAAAAGAGGGCGAAGGAACCACATTTGTTTTGACCTTTCCTTCCTTGATGGATACGACGTAAAAAACCTTTGGGGAATTTTTCATCAAGATCTGTTGAGGTTTGCCCCCAAAAGGCATCGTACTATGGCTATGAAATATTATGATGAACAAAGTTATCGTTTTCATGAAAAAGATGTTGCGGATAGATGCTTTTGTTGCGGTCAGACCGTCCCGAAATTATTGATTGTCCGGCATATTGAAAGCCAGATGATGGTCCATCTCTGTCCGGAATGCATGCTGGAATACAAGGATGATTATCTTTTGGACAATACCCGAGCTTGGATTGGTCCCCGCAAAGACAAATAAAACGGTTTTGGTTTGAAGCATCTTCGGAGGGGGACGCTAACTCTTATCAGGCGGGAGCCGGCGCAGGGCATGCTTGCTTGAAAGAAATCCCCGATAAAAAGGACAAATTTGTTTTTTTTCTGAATACACAAAAAATAAAATCCATCTACAATATCTAAAATTATAGTCAGCTGTATTTTTACATCCCAATGGCTATTTTTTGCCGGGCGTATTTCTGAACGGCGGTCAATGAACGGCAGTCATAAAATAATCCTTTAATTTTAATAACTTAACAAAAAAAGATAAGCAAGCCAAGTTAATTATCCTTGACAAGATAATGAATTTATGCTAGCCGAACAACACGTGACCGGCGATGCTGGGCAGTGTTTTGAGGTTCTTTGCAGGAAGTCTTAAAAACAACGAGCGCAAAGTTCGTAAAAGAAGCGACGCTTACAAGAAAGGAAAAGAGATAGAAAAAATTTTCCCCCGCCGCGTTTCTTCCTTGAGATGTGACTTGGCTCGGAATCATAAAATAAATGAGGCAATGTTCTTTGTACTTTATTTTTGAACGGCTTTACAAGCACAGGAGATGTTGAATGTCACAAGCAGTTACGCCTTACCTGGAAATGTCCCAAGCGATCATGGATGCCGGCGGCGAAGCGCTGAAAAAGTGTTATCAGTGCGGAACGTGCTCGGGAACCTGTCCCTGGACGCCCATCACCCATTTCAATATCCGCAAATTGGTGCGCTACGGCCAGTTGGGCCTGGACGGTATTGAAGAATTTATGTGGGGCTGTTCCACCTGCAAATTCTGCGTGGACCGCTGTCCCCGGGGCGTGGAACTGATTGATATCGTCACGGCCATCCGGAATGTTTACAGCGGCGGCGGCATGCTTCCGCAGAGTCTGCGCGCTTTTGTCGGTTCACTGTCGGCCAGAGGCAACCCTTGGTCCGGCGACCAGGCCAAACGCAACGATTGGGCAAAAGAGAAATATCCAACCTACAGCCCGGAGACGGAATATCTTTTCTGGACCTGTTGCACCGTCTGTTATGATCCGCGCAACGTCCGACTGGCCAAAGCTGCGGCCGAAGTGCTGAATCTTTCCGGGTTGAAATGGGCCCTGCCTTCGGTGGAGGTGAATTGCTGCGGAGAGAGCGTCAGAAAAGTCGGAGATCTCGAGCTTTTCGAGCGGCTCAAACAAAATAATCTGAATTATTTTAAAATCAATCAGATCAACAAAATGATCACCGTGTCGCCGCATTGTTTGGCGACGTTCAAGAAGGAATACGGTGAAGACTACGACGTTTTGCATATCTGTCAGTTGATTGACAGGCTGATTCAAGAGGGAAAACTGACGCCGAAAAAGGATTTCGGCGGATTGAAAGTCACTTATCACGATCCCTGTTACTTGGGCCGGCACAGCGGCGTCTACGAACCGCCCCGAAATATTCTTAAGGCGATTCCCGGTATTGAATTTGTGGAAATGGGCAGAAACCGCCAGCAGAGCATGTGCTGCGGCGGGGGCGGCGGTGGATTGTGGATGGAAAAGGCCAAAGGCGAGCGTCTGAGCGATCTGCGCATCGAAGAAGCTCTGGCGACCGGCGCAACGGTTTTGGCCACGTCCTGTCCGTACTGCATCACGATGTTTGAAGACAGCACGCGGACCCTCAACGTGGACGAGCAGATTAAGATCAAGGACGTGACGGAACTCTTTCTGGAGAGTCTGGGCGTTGATATGGAAGCCTTGACGGCGGGCGCAGCCGACCAGAATTTCACCTGCGAGGCCGAGTGACCTTTTGGAAAAGGGATGCAGAGCGTTAGACGAGATTTTTGAAAACATTGGACAGAACGCCGGCGCTTGCCGGTGAGACGATCAAGGTCAGATTTTAGGAGACGCTATGAGCAGAATCGGTGTTTTTGTTTGTCACTGCGGTTTGAATATCGCGAAGACGGTTCAGGTCAGTGAGTTGGCGCAGTTTGCCGCCACGCTGCCGGATGTGGTCATTGCCAAAGATTACAAATTCATGTGCTCGACGCCCGGCCAGGAAATGATCGCCCACGATATCAAGGAACACCGGCTGGATCGCGTCATCGTGGCGGCCTGTTCTCCGCTGATGCACGAGCAGACCTTCCGCAAAGTGATCGAAAACGCCGGGCTGAACAAGTACATGCTGACCATCGTCAATATCCGAGAACAGGTTTCCTGGGTGACGCACGATATCGAAGAGGGTACGTCCAAGGCCAAGGCGGTGCTCAACGGCGCTGTTTACCGCGCCAGACTGCTCGCGCCGCTGACTTCCCGCATCATTGACGTGTGTTCCGACGTGATGGTGATCGGCGGCGGCATCGCCGGCATTCAGGCCGCTCTGGAACTGGCCAATAACGGCAAAAAAGTTTATCTCGTGGAGAAAAACTCCACCATCGGCGGCCACATGGCGCAGTTTGACAAGACGTTCCCCACATTGGATTGCTCCGCCTGCATTTTGACGCCCAAGATGGACGCGGTTCTGCAGCACAAGAACATCAATTTAATGACCTATTGCGAAGTCACCGAAGTGAAAGGTTACGTCGGCAATTTTGAAATCACCGTCAAGCAAAAGGCGCGCTATGTCGATCACAGCAAATGCAACGCCTGCCTGGCTTGTACGGAAAAATGCCCCGGCAAGGGGGTTTCCGAATGGGATGAGGGCCTGACCAAAAGAAAGGCCATTTACATTCCCTTCCCGCAGGCGGTGCCGCAGAAACCGGTGATCGACCGGGACGCCTGCACGTATTTCCAGAAGGGGAAATGTAAACTTTGCCAGAAGGTTTGCGAACAAAAGGCCATCGACTACGAACAACAGGACACGTTTGTGACGGTCCAAGTCGGCGCCGTGATCGTCGCCACGGGTTACGATTTGATGAATGTGCAGCCGCTGGTGCAGTACGGCTACGGACGTTATCCGGGCGTATATCACGCGCTGGAGGTTGAAAGGCTCTTTAATGCGGCGGGTCCGACCGGCGGCAAAGTGACGTTGCGTGACGGCAAGGAGCCGCAGGCCATCGCCATTCTGCACTGTATCGGCAGCCGCGACAAAAATCATTACGAGCATTGCAGCCGCGTGTGCTGTATGTATTCGCTCAAATTCGCGCATTTGTTCAAGGAGAAAACGTCCGCGGACGTCTACAATTTCTACATTGACATCCGCGCCGCCGGAAAGGGATACGAAGAATTCTACAATCGGATCATCGAAGAAAACGTGAAATTCATACGCGGCAAAGCGGCGCGCGTGACCGAAAGCGACGAAGAGGCGGGTCGTCTGATGGTGGAGGCGGAGGATACCATCACCGGGAAATTCGTCCGCGTGGCGGTGGATATGGTTGTGCTCTCCCCGGCCATAACCCCGAGAGCGGATGCGAAGGAGATCGCCAGACTGTTCAACCTGAGCATGGACAAGCAAGGCTTTTTCATGGAGCGCCATCCGAAACTGGCGCCGGTTTCCACGATGTCTGAAGGCATTTTCATCGCCGGCGTTTGCCAGAGTCCGAAGGATATCCCCGACACGGTGGCGCAGGCCAACGGCGCGGCGGCGGAAGCGCTCACGATTGTCGTCAAAGACAAGCTGGAACTGGAAGCGACCACCGCGATGGTCAATCCGGCATCATGCTGCGCCTGTCAAAACTGCGTCCGGGTTTGTCCCTATGGCGCGCCGTTTTTCAATGAACAAAAGGGCGTCTCGGAAATCAACGAAGCGCTGTGCAAAGGGTGCGGTCTCTGCGCATCGGTTTGTCCGGCGTCGGCGATTATTGCGCGGCACTTCACCAATGACCAGGTGCTGTCGGAAATCGAAGGCGTCATGGAGTATTAAAAAGATTTTGCATCTTCCGTTTACGGAAACATGCATCAGGAAGGAAGTGAACGTCTATGTCATTTGAACCGAAAATTCTGGGCATTGCCTGCAATTGGTGCACCTATACCGGCGCGGATTTGGCCGGGACGACCAGGTTGCAATATCCGCAGAACATTCGTGTGGTGCGCGTCATGTGTTCCAGCCGGATCAATCCTTCTTTCATTTTTCGGGCCTTTCAATTAGGGGCGGACGGCGTGCTCGTCGGCGGCTGTCACCCGGGCGATTGTCATTACAACACCGGCAACCTTTATGCGCGCCGAAGACTGGCCGTGGCCAAGAAAATTTTGGAATTCGTGGGCATGGAGCCCGGAAGATTCCGCGTGGAATGGATTTCCGCTTCCGAGGGCAATAAATTTGCTGAAGTGGTCACGGAATTCACCGCCCAGATCCAATCATTGGGGCCCCAGACGAAATTCAAAATCCAGCCATAAAGACGGTGGGAAAGAACATGAGCATTGATTTTAGAAAAATTGAGGACAATTTGAAAAAGGAAGCAAGACGACTGCTGGAGGCGCAAAAGGTCAGCCTTGTGCTGGCTTACGGAAAGGGCTTTGACGAGAATCATCCCATGCCGTTTGTCGCGAGAAACGTCTCCGACGTGGACTGCATCGTGTTCAATGAATACTGCTCGGCCAACTTGGCGCGCTATCTGGTCCGTTATCCTCGGGGCACCAAAATCGCCGTCGCTGTCAAAGCGGCGGACAGTCGCACGGTCGTTCAACTGATCCAGGAAGACAAGGTCAAGCGGGAAGATCTGGTGATTCTGGGCATTCCGGTTTACGGGATGAAGGACCCCAAAACCGGGGAGGTCATCGACAATAAGACAACTTGCGGGCTTTACAATCCGGTCCTTTATGATGTTCTTCTGGGCGAAGAAGTCCACGGACAGCCCGTGTTGTCTCCTTATGACGTGCTGGCCGAGTACGAAGCGATGGATCAGGATGCGCGCTGGGCGTTCTGGCAGAAAGAATTCGAACGCTGTATCCGTTGTTACGCCTGCCGCAAGGCCTGTCCGATGTGTTACTGCGATCCCTGTTTCATCGATCAAAACAAGCCTCGATGGGGCGAAAAGTCGCCTGAACTTCCGGGCAACTTGATGTTTCATTTGACCCGATTCCATCATTTGGCCGGCCGGTGCATCGATTGCGGTGAGTGTTCGCGCGCCTGTCCCATGGATATTCCTCTGTATCTTTTTCACAAAAAGATCGCCAAAGAGTGCGAAGAGATGTTTGGTCAGGCGGCAGGCATGAAGATCGAAGACAAGCCCGTTCTGATCAATTTCCGCATGGAAGATTCCGATAAAATTCTGGAGTAATGAAGAATGAAGAAAACAGCGCTTAATCAAATATCCGAATTGGCCGCCGACCTGATGCGCCGGGGAACGCTCATCGCGCCGGTCAAGGAAAAAGCCGGTTTTGTTTTCCGTGAAATTTCCGACGCCGGGCGGGTGGATTTGAATTTTTACAATACACTGATGAGTCCCAAATCGGCCTTCTTTCCGCCGACGGAAGATTTCGTCCGTTACGATAAAAGCAAGACCGTTTTGGACGCCGAGGGCGTGGAGCCGGATTTGAAACCGGTTTTTCTGCTGGGCGTGCGCCCCTGCGACGTGAAAAGCTTTCAGATTATGGATATCCATTTTTCCGATACGGCTCCCGCGGATCCCTACTGGAAAAAACGCAGAGAAGCCGCAACGATTTTTGGTTACGCTTTCGATGTGGATGCGCCCGCCGACGCGGCGGATTTTTATTCGACGCTCAAGATCGGAGCGGCCGATCCCGAAGGCAGTGACATTTTCATGATCAAAAAAGGCGATCAGCTGCTCTTGAAGGCGGTGACGCCCAAAGGCGAGAGCCTGCTTTCCTCGTTGAATGGCTTGGCGCAGGCCGGCGCGGAAGACGAAAAATATTTTGACGACTATGTCGCCCGCGGCCGAAATTTCAAAACGCGCCATGCCTGCGTTGAGGACGGCGTGATCGCTAAAAAGCTGGAGGACCTTTTCCATAAGACGGAGTTTTGGGAAAAAATATCCGACGCGTGTTTAAGCTGCGGGGCCTGCACGTTTGTCTGTCCGACCTGTTATTGTTTCGACATTTGCGATGAAACCCTTTTTGGCAAAGGAATCCGCCGCCGCGTTTGGGACGCCTGCATGTTCACGGATTTTACCCTGGAGGCCAGCGGGCATAATCCGCGCACAAAGGTTTACCAGCGGCTGCGCCAGAAAATCTGCCATAAATATTCCTTCCACGTCAGGAAATACGGCGTGATTTCCTGTGTCGGCTGCGGCCGCTGCACGCGAAACTGTCCTGTGAATATCGATATTTTTTCGATCGTGGAAAAGGCTTTGAAAACGTGACGCCTTAAAAAATACAAACGCTTTGAGGGAAACCATGAGTTCGAATAATCCTTACCTTCCCATACCGGTGGAGATCATCAAAATCATCGACGAAGTGGACACGCACGATATCAAGTCGTTCCGCCTGAAGTTCATCAACCCGGATGACGAAGCGAAGTTCCAGTATCTGCCGGGACAGTTCGCCGAGCTGTCCGTTTACGGCCGGGGCGAATCGCCCATCGGTATCGCTTCGTCGCCGACCGACAAGGGTTACGTGGAATTCACGGTGCAGCGGGCGGGCGCCGTCCAGCCGGGACTGGTCACCTCGGCGCTGCACGAGATGGACGAAGGAGCGAAAATCGGTCTGCGCGGTCCCTTGGGCAATTCCTGGCCGATTGAATTTCTAGAAAAGAAGAACATTGTCGTGGTCGGCGGCGGTTTTGCCTTTACGACCCTGCGTTCGCTGATCCATTACATGTTGCATCCGGACAACCGCAAACGATTCGGTGAAATCACCGTGATCTACGGCGCCAGGACTCCCGGGCTCCTGCTTTACAAGGATGAGCTGGCCGCTTGGGAGAAAAGAGACGATATCAAAACGATCATCACCGTGGATAAAGGCGATGAAACCTGGAATGGCCGGGAAGGTTTTGTGCCCGCCGTCTGCAAGGAGATCGCGCCGTCACCGGACAACGCCGTGGCGGTGATCTGCGGGCCGCCGATCATGATTAAATTTACGCTGCCCGTATTTTTCGATTTGGGGTTTTTGAAGGAAAACATTCTGACGTCGTTGGAAATGCGGATGAAGTGTGGTATCGGCAAATGCGGCCGCTGCAATGTGGGCAGTCAATATGTTTGCAAAGACGGGCCGGTCTTTTCACTGGCGCAACTGGATCAGCTGCCCCGCGATTTTTAATGGAAAAGTGCGCCGTGAATTCGGCGAATTTTAGCATGACAAACGCTTTACCCAAGAGGAGAAAGAAAGTTGAACAAGATTCTTGAAAACAGAAAATTATCGGAACAGGTGGTCAAAATGGTATTCGAGGCGCCGGTGATCGCCGCGAAAAGGAAGGCCGGCCAGTTTATCATTTTGAAAATCGATGAGACGGGCGAACGGATTCCCCTGACCATCGTGGATTCGGACGCGCAAAAAGGAGCCGTCACCATCATTTATCAAATTGTCGGAAAGACCACGTCGCAGCTCTCTCAATTGAAAGCCGGTGATGTTTTGCAGGACGTTCAGGGACCGCTCGGAAATCCGACGCATATTGAGAATTTCGGACGCGTGATTTGCGTCGGCGGCGGTGTCGGCGTGGGCGTGGTTTATCCGCTGGCCGTGGCCCTGAAAAAAGCGGGTAACGAAGTGATTTCCATCATCGGCGCCCGGACGAAAGACCTGCTTATTCTCGAAGAGGAAATGAAGCAGGTTTCCGACAGATTGATTGTTTGCACCGACGACGGCAGTTACGGTTTCCATGGGTTTGTCAGCGTTGCGTTGCAGCAGGTCATTGATGAGGGCAAAAAGATCGATCAGGTTTTTGCCATCGGTCCGGTGCCCATGATGAAAGTTCTTTGCGATGTCACAAAACCGCACGGCATCAAAACCATCGTGAGCTTGAATTCCATCATGGTGGATGGGACCGGCATGTGCGGCGCCTGCCGGGTTTCCGTGGGCGGAAAAACCAAGTTTACCTGCGTGGATGGCCCTGAATTTGACGGCCATGAAGTGGATTTTAAATTACTGTCCGACCGCCTGAAAACGTATTGTGAAGCAGAGCGGACGGCATATGAAAAACATAGGTGTGGATGTCATGGAAACTAAGGAAACGAAGGAAAGGAAAGAGAAAGTGCCGCGGCAGAAAATGCCGGAGCAGGATCCGAAAGAAAGAATTCATAATTTTCAGGAAGTGCCCTTTGGGTATTCCGAGGAAACGGCCATCATCGAAGCGAAGCGCTGCATTCAGTGCAAAAAACCCTCCTGCGTTGAAGGCTGTCCGGTGGATGTTAAAATTCCTCAGTTTATCAAACAAATTGCCGACGGCAATTTTATGGAAGCGGCAAGGATACTGAAAGAGACCAACAGCCTTCCCGCTGTCTGCGGTCGCGTTTGTCCCCAGGAAGATCAATGTGAGAAAACATGTATTTTGGGGAAAAAGGGCGAACCGGTGGCTATCGGCAGACTGGAACGCTTTGCCGCCGATTACGAACGCAAGAGCGGAAAATTCACCGTTCAGGACGTTGCGAAACCCAACGGCAAAAAAGTGGCTATTGTCGGCGCCGGTCCGGCTGGATTGACGGCTGCCGGTGATCTTGCCAAACTGGGTTATGACGTGACCATTTTCGAAGCCTTGCACAAGGCCGGAGGCGTGCTGGTCTATGGAATTCCGGAATTTCGTCTGCCGAAAGCTATCGTGGAAGCGGAAGTGGAAGGTCTCAGGAGGCTGGGCGTAAAGATTGAAACGAATTTCGTCGTTGGCCGTACCAAAACCATCGATGAGCTTTTTGAAGAAGGGTTCAAGGCGGTTTTCATCGGCGTAGGGGCCGGCGCGCCGGTGTTTATGAATATACCCGGTGAAAATTTAATCGGTATTTATTCGGCCAACGAATATCTGACGCGTTCCAATTTAATGAAGGCTTATTTGTTCCCCGAATACGACACGCCCATCGTGCGCGGCAAGAGAGTAGCGGTGATCGGCGGCGGAAACGTGGCGATGGATTCGGTCCGCACCGCGCTGAGACTCGGCGCGGAAAAAGCCATGATCATTTACCGCCGCACCGAAGTGGAAATGCCGGCGAGAATCGAAGAAGTTCATCATGCCAAAGAAGAAGGCGTTGAATTCCTAATGCTGACCGCGCCCGTAGAATATATCGGAAACAAAGACGGATGGGTGACCGGAATGAAATGCATCAAAATGGAGCTGGGGGAACCCGACGAATCCGGCAGAAGAAGCCCGGTGCCCATCAAGGGCTCCGAATTCGTCATTGATGTCGACACGGTCGTGGTGGCTATCGGGACGGTCGCCAATCCGATTGTTCCCGCGACAACCCAAGGATTGGAAACCAACAGAAAGGGATATATCGTGACCCAAGATGAATCAGGTCTCACCAGCCGTCAGGGCATTTATGCGGGCGGCGATATTGTGACAGGCTCGGCGACGGTTATTTTGGCGATGGGAGCCGGACGCAAAGCGGCCAAAGCCATTCACGAGTATCTTTCCGGAAAATAACGTCCCCTCCGTGGAGGTTTTTGAAGGCTGTGTCGTCCAAAGAGGCGACACAGCCTTTTCTTTGGAAAAATCGTTTCGGACGACCGATCAACCCAACGGGGACCGCAAGAAGCAGGAGGTCTCTTATCCGGATCCGATCTGATGCGACCACGTCAAAAGACATTCTTGCTCGGAGAAGCATCAGAGCTTCATGACCGCAAAGCCTCGATTTTTTGCGATTGATTTTTCATGAAGATTCCTCTAACGTTCGGCAACGATTTTTCCGAGGTTTGGTTTATGCAATACACAAAAAATCCATTGTCCCGCGGTTACGCCAATCAGATCCTGACCCTTGATTTGACGACCGGCAAAATCGAGCCGCAACCGCTCGAGGAAAAGGTTCGCGATTATTTTATCGGCGGCCGCGGTTTGGGGCTCTATCTGTTGCATCGAAGAATCGGCGCGCAAACAAAAGCGGACGACGCCGAAAATCCGCTGATTTTTTCGCCGGGGCCGCTGGGCGGCGTTCCGCAGTTTCCGGGAACCAGCAAATGCATGGCGGTTTCGCTGTCTCCGCTGACACATCTTCCGGGGATTTCGAACTTTGGCGGCCATTTCGGCGCCTATCTGAAATACGCCGGCTTTGACGCGCTGGAAATCACCGGAATCAGTAAAACGGCCGTCATGGTTGTGATTGATGATTTCAAGCGTGAAATTTACATCACCGGCGCGCCGGAGGCGGATGAGGTTTTTGATTTGGAAAAGGCCGTTGTGCAAAAGTTTTGCGACGAAGGTTATGAGAAAAAAAACATGGTGTTTCTCACGAGCGGTTTAGGGGCGGCCAATACGGTTTATGGTTGCATCAACAGCCATTACTATGACGCCGTCAAGCCGGTGGAAGGAACCAAAGGGATGTTCAGGACGAAACAAGCCGGACGCACCGGACTGGGCACGGTGATGATGAACAAAAATCTCCGCGCGATTGTGGTGCTGTCGGATTATCCGCGCGGGGAAAACCCCTACGGGGCGGCGGATTGGAACAAGGTCAAAGAAGCCGGAGCGAAACTGCATCAGGTTATTAAAGAAGTCGATCCCCAATCGCTTAAAATGCACCGCAAGGGCTCGGCCGGACTCATCGCCTTTATGAACAAGGATGATTACCAATCGTTGCCTGTCAAAAATTACCAGTATGGTTCGGACCCGCGGGCGGGACAAATCTGCGGGAAAAACTACGCCGAAACGCTTTTCGATCACCGGGGCATGGACGGCTGTTTCCCCGGCTGCAATCTCCGATGCACCAAGGGCGGCTGGGTCACGCTGACTTCCGGCGCCCACAAGGGCCGGCGGGTATGGGTGGATGGTCCCGAATACGAAACCGCCGCAGGGTTCGGTTCCAATCTGGGAATATGGAATCCGGAATTCATCATGGAGGCGAATTGGTATTGCGACAATTATGGGATCGACACCATCACCGCCGCCGTCATCATGGCTTTTGTGATGGAATGCTACCAGCGCGGTTATTTGGTCAAAGAAGACACAGACGGTTTTGAACTGACTTGGGGCGACGAGCAAGCCGCGCTTCAGTTCATCCATGATCTTGCGTATCGAAGAACGGCTCTATCGAGCATCGCCGGACTGGGTATGACGGAGCTTGTCGCGTGGGTCGGCGAGAGGTATATGAGCCGCACCGGAGGTTCCAATCCCCGCAAGGAACTGGGAAGATTCGCCATGCAGGCCAAGGGGCTGCCTTTTTCGCTGTATCGCACGCATCGCTCTTTATCCATGCAGGCGTCGTATGCCGTCGCCAGCGATATCGGCGCGCATCACGCCGCCGCCTGGCTCATCAAAGTGGATTTGCTGGGCGCGTTTCCCACTTTTGAGGCCAAGGCCAAAGCGCTGATCACTTATCCGCGCGTGCGTTTGGGCAACGACAATCTGGGCTTGTGCAAACTCCCCTGGGTGGATGTCTTCAATCCCGATTCCGGCAACCGAAAGGACACCGATATCTACATCAATCCCGCCTCACAGGAGATCTATGCTGATTTTTACAATGGCATGTTGGGAACCGATATGACCTGGGAGCGAATTTATGAACAGACCGACCGCGACATCAACCTGCAGCGGGTGATGAATGTCATGACCTTCGGCGAGCGTACGGGCGAATTGGATTGGGTTCCGGACCGAGCGATCGGGCCGACCGAAGGCCGACTTTATGAAAACGAAAAAGATTACAACGACGCTCAGGTCGGCGCCATTCTCAACAAGTCGCTTGAGGAAATCCGGAACATGCCGACGTTTGAAAAGCGCCGCATTTTAATGGACCATCGCAAAAAAGAGCTGAAAAAACTCATTAGCGTCTATTACGCCGAGCGTGGCTGGAATGTGTCGGGAATTCCGAAGGTCGAGACGTTGAAACGAATAGGTTTATGGGAATTCCTCCATGAAGATGCCAAATCCAAAATCCTCTCCCTCAACGAAGAAAAGCCGACGCCCGGCGGCCCCATCCGGCGGGGCGCTTATCTTCATTGATATTGCCCGGTTTTTCATGAAGGAAGCATGACGCATCGGATGTGAGTATTTCGTCGTCCGGAGGTTTTCGGCGGTTTTTAAATTGCTCTTGCCTTGGATACCGTTTTGTATCATATTGATCACAAAAGTTTTGAAAGAGGTTTCGCGTAATGAATATCAAAGGCAGCTCTTATGTTACGACGAAAGCCATCGTTTCCGAAGCTTTCGGCGAAGAGAAGTGGGAGGCTTTCAAGGCCAAGGTGGCCGCAAAGGACAAGTTTTTCAACAATGTCATTATGTCCATCACGCTTATCCCCGTGGAGAAAATCATTATTTTTTTTGATGAGCTCTGCAGCGAGTTCTTCGGCAATGACAAAATGCAATATGTGATGTTCGGGAAGTCAGGCGCCAAATTTGTCCTGTCGCCGGATGGACCGTACCGATCATACATGCTGGCCAAGGATTTAAAACAATTTGTCGAACATTCCATGCCGAAGATCTGGGCCACCTATTTTGACGGAGGCACATTCAAATCTTGGTTGGAAAACAACGTCGTGCATCTCAAGGTCACCGGGTTGGACGTTCAAAATAATTATTTCGAATATCTTGTGATGGGATTCAATCAGCAGGCCCTCAAAATTTTCGGCAAAAAGACGGACGCGAAACGCATCAAGAGCGTTGCGGCCGGGGATGATGAGCTCTACATTCAGTATAAGGTGAAAAATTGATTTTTTCTCCGTGGGGGGCTGAACGAGAGATTTTCACGAATTCACGGACGCTGTCTTTGCCGGAGATGGCTCCAGGATAGCGCGCTGCCGACGGAAGAAGGTCGGCAGAATTTTCTGCCCGATGATGATTTGGACAAGATATTCAAACCTCGCGTGAAGAGCGTGGTGGAAACGCTCATCTGACGCTCGATGTTGAAATGCGACGGAGCCGGAAGCGGACAATTCATGTCAACGCGGCGCGGTCATTTTCATAAATGGATTTTCCGGTCAAATCAGGTAATGACAAAAATAACGCGGTATCGACCGTTATGGCTGTTGAACGCCGTCGCCTTTGCGCTGACGGCTGGGCTGGCGTTTGTGCAGCAATGGTCGCTTCAAGAGTTCTGCTGGGGCGTTTGGATCTGCGGTTTGTTTTATTCTTGGGCCTGCGTGTTGACGGCGGTGCCGCAGGTGATGCTTACGGCCGGAGCGCAAAAGGAATTTTACGACACGAAAATTCCCTGGCTCAAAAGGATTTCCGCGGAGGGATTCGCTCTGGGAATTATTCCGGTGAGCCTGCTGGCCGGTTTTTTCATGCTTTATCTTTATTGCTGGATTTTTTCCTTTTACGGTCTTTTCCTATCGGTGTTTGCCGAGATGAAACCCCTAAATCTTTTCGGCCGCAACGGCTTTATCAACTCTGATTTTTTCACGCCGGTGGCCTATCTGACCGATAATTTCTGGCCAATGATTCTTGCGACGCTGGCGGCGAACTGGCGCGATTTCCTGCGTCATCAGGCCCTGGAAAGAATGGTTTTCCCCTTCAAAAACCATGATATCCTCCACATTCATGTCATGATTCTGGTGATGCCTTTTTTGGCGATGATCACCTGGGCGCTGTTTAGAGACGCCTACCAGCAATGGACCGTTGTTTTGCTTGTCGGCCTTTTTTACCTATTGCCCAAAAAGCGAAAGAAGGAAGACCATGTCGTCGGTCAAAGCTTCGGCGGTCAATAAGACCATCATCAAAACCTCGGGTTTCGGTTCGGTCTGCCTCGTCTGGTCCGAGGGAAGCGGCGGCATCCGCGTTGAGCGCGTTTTACTTTCCCTGCCGGGCTATCCGGCTGAAAAAAGAGCGGCCGAACTTTATCCGTTGTGCCGTCCCTGTTCCTGCGAGTCTGTGGATGCGCTGGCTTATGCCATTGAGGCTTATCTTGAAGGCGGGGAAGTTACCTTTCCCCTTCGCTTGGTGGATTTGTCCGGTTTTTCTCCTTTTCAGCAGGCGGTGCTGCGCGCTCAACACGCAATTCCGCGAGGTTCGGTAAGCACCTACGGCCTAATCGCGGCGCGCGTGGGGACGCCCGGGGGGGCGCGCGCGGTGGGCCGGGTCATGGCGAAAAATCCCTATCCTTTAATTATCCCCTGTCACCGGACGATTCTTTCCGGTCTTCACCTTGGATATTTTCAGAGCGGCGCTAAGATGAAAAGGCGTCTTTTGGAACTCGAAGGGATTGTTTTTGACGCGAAAGGCCGAATGGTTTGCGGTCGCGTGCATGATCCTTTGACCACCGGGGGCGCAAAGACCGGATTTTCTCAACGAAATCGGTCTTGACATCAAAGTCCGAAATCCGTATTTTGATGTTCCTGAATAACGCGGGATATCCGCGGTAACGTGGACATGATAAAAAAGGAAAAGCCCATGCCGATAACAGAAATTCTTGAACGAAACGCCTCTCGGTACGGCGACGAAATCAGCCTTGTGGAAATCAATCCTCAAATTAAGGAAGTCAAGGCGACTTGGAAAGACTATGAACTGGTCGAGCCCGATCCCGAAAAACGGTACCGGAGGGAGATGACCTGGCGGGAGTTTGACGACAAGTCCAACCGACTGGCCAATTTTCTTCTGGGAAGAGGTCTGGAGAAGGGTCATAAGGTGGGCATCCTCTTGATGAATTGTCTAGAGTGGCTGCCCATTTATTTCGGCGTTTTGAAAACCGGCGCTTTGGCGGTGCCGCTCAATTACCGTTACACGGAGGAGGAAATTAAATACTGTCTTGATCTGGCCGAGTGCGACGTGCTGATTTTCGGGCCGGAATTCATCGGACGGATAGACGCGATCAGAGATCGGATGCCGAAAGTAAAATTGCGCCTGTTTGTCGGACAGAACGGCCCCGCGTTCGCCGAAAATTATTACGCGCTGACGGCGTGCTGTTCCTCCGTGGCGCCGAAAATCAGACTGTCCGATGACGATGACGCCGCCATTTATTTTTCGTCGGGAACCACCGGATTCCCCAAGGCGATTCTTCATTCGCACCGCGCGTTGGTGTTTTCCTGCGAAGTGGAGAGAAATCATCACGGGCAGACGCGCGACGATAATTTCCTGTGCATCCCGCCGCTTTATCACACCGGCGCGAAGATGCACTGGTTCGGCAGTTTTCTGGCCGGAAGCCGCGCCGTGCTGCTGCGCGGCGTGAAGCCGGAATGGATCCTTCAGACGGTCTCGGAAGAACGGGTAACGATCGTCTGGCTTTTGGTTCCCTGGGCGCAGGATATTCTCGACGCCGTTGAACGCGGCGATCTCCGACTGGAAAATTACAAGCTGGATCAGTGGCGTCTGATGCACATCGGCGCGCAGCCGGTGCCGCCGAGTTTGGTCAAACGATGGAAAAAATATTTTCCCAGTCATCAATACGATACCAATTACGGCCTTTCGGAATCCATCGGGCCGGGCTGCGTCCATCTCGGCGTCGAAAACATCCACAAGGTCGGCGCCATCGGCAAGGCCGGTTACGGCTGGGAGGTCCGTATCGTTGACGAGCAGGGCCGGACGGTGAAACAAGGCAACGTGGGCGAACTTTGCGTCAAGGGGCCGGGAGTGATGAAGGGCTATTACCGAAACCCGGAAGCAACCGCCGAGGTGCTGAAGGACGGCTGGCTTTACACGGGGGACATGGCGCGGACGGATGAAGACGGTTTCATTTATCTGGTGGACCGCAAGAAAGACGTGATCATCACCGGCGGCGAAAACATTTATCCCGTGCAGATCGAGGATTTTCTGCGCACGCACGACGCCGTCAAGGATGCGGCCGTCATCGGGCTTCCCGATCAGCGCCTGGGGGAAGTTGCGGCGGCGGTCATCGAATTGAAATCGGGGCGCTGCGTTTCCGAAAAAGACATCGAGGTCTTTTGCGAGGCCCTGCCGCGCTACAAGCGTCCGCGAAAAATTTTCTTTGACACGGTGCCCCGCAATCCGACGGGAAAAATTGAAAAACCGAAGCTGCGGGAAAAATACCACGTCGGCAGCCTCGTTGCGATGCAAACGGAGATTCACTGAAGACAAAGGAGAAAAACATGTTCGCTTATCAGCTTTCCATTTTCGCGGAAAATAAATCCGGTAAACTGGCCAAGGTGACCGGCGTGCTGGCGAAGGAAAAAATCAATATCCGCGCCACCACCATTGCCACGGCGGACACCTTCGGCATCATTAACCTGATTGTGGATAATCCGAAACGGGCGGAGAAGGCGCTTGCCGAAGCGGGCATGACGGTTCATCTGCGGGAGGTCCTGGCCGTTTTGATTCCGGATGTGCCCGGCGGATTGGATCGTCTCATGCAACTTTTGTATCAGGAAGGCGTCAATATCAACAACGCCTATGGCTTTGTGCTGGAGAGTTCGAAAAAAGCCGTTTTTGTCGTGGATGTCGACCAGATGCAAAAAACGGAAAAGATGCTGAAGGAAAAGGGATTTACGACGCTGGATGTCGAATCGCTTTCCAAAATGTAGCCCCACTTTACAACAAGAAGGGAGTTTCGTATGACGCATGAGGATCAAGGCAGGTTTTCCGATAAGCATCTCAACAAAGAAGTGGATGAAGAGCTGAAAAAAGAAATTCTCGAGCAGGTGAGAAACAACAGTATTTCCTGTAGAAAGGCCGAAGAAATCGCCGCGGAGATGGGCTTTTCCATGGAGGAGACGGGAAGGACGATTGATGTCTTGAATGTCAAAATAACGAAATGCCAGCTGGGGCTCTTCGGTTACGGCGAGACGAAGAAGATTGTTCAGCCCGCCAAAGAAATAGCGCCGGAATTGAAAGAAGCCGTGGCCGCCGCCCTGAAAGACGAAAAATTGCCCTGCGCCGCCGCTTGGGAAATCGCTCGGAAGTTAAATCTTTCCCGGACAAAAGTCGCTTCTGCCTGCGACGCGATGGGAATCAAGATCAAGCCCTGCCAGCTGGGGGCGTTCTAGTCAGTAGAATAATTCAAGGTAACTGTGCAGGATTTGAATGATCTTGTCGGCGTTTTTGCGCGTGCCGTCGAGAATTTCGTCCAGGCTCAGCGGCTGAGCGACAATGCCGTTTCCGTAATTGTCAATCGAGCACACACTCGCGTAAGGGAGGTTTAATTCCTGCGCGACGACCGCTTCATTGGCCATGGTCATGCCAACGATATCGGCAAAACGCGCCATCATTTTAATTTCCGCCTTGGTCTCCAGCCGGGGACCCGGCGTCTGCCAGTATGTCCCGTTTTTCTTGACATTCAGATGAATATTTTCCGCCGCCCGGATGATTTTTTCGCGGACGTCTTCGCTGAGTTGGGGCGTGATATGGACGGTGCTGTGATGAAAAATCGTGGGCGTCGCGGTCAGCGTCAGAAAATCGTCCGGAATTATCACGGTGCCGGGGCGCAGGGATTTCTTCAGGGAGCCGGCGGAGTTGACGGCGACGATTTCCCTGACCCCGATGTCTTTCAGCGCTTTGAGATTGGCGCGGTGGTTGATGATGTGAGGCAAAATGTGTTTTTTCGGCTGATGACCGTGCCGTAGAATTAAAGCGGTTTTGGGGGTTAAATAAACGGTGGCGCGGCCGAATTCGTTTTTCATTAAACGAGGCCTGCCGTCTTTCAGCAAGTCGCTGCGTTCCATCACCAATTGAGTCGAAATAATTCCCAAAAGATTCATCGCATCATCCTTTACAGGTTGTTCTATAGCAGATAAATTCCAAACCGTCAAAAATGAGTTTTATTCAGGGCAGGCAGATAGCAATTGACTTTCGTCTCCGGAATGTGACATATAGGCAGGCAACCCATCAATACTTTAAGGAGGATTTGATGATGAGCAACCCATTTTATGGTACGGCCACAGACGCCAACTTTGAAAACGAGGTTGTCAAAAGCGATAAGCCGGTGGTGGTTGATTTTTGGGCGCCCTGGTGCGGCCCCTGCAAAGCGCTGGCGCCGGTTTTTGAAGAAATAGCGGAAAAATATCAAGACCGCCTGAAGTTCATGAAGCTCAATGTGGATGATGCCCAGAAAACGGCTGTGAATTACGGCGTGCGCGGCATACCGACCGTCATCCTTTTCAAGAATGGAAATGTCCTTGATACGCTGGTGGGCCTTGTTTCCAAGGAACGCCTGGAGGATTTTGTCAAAAAAGCACTATAAATCAGTCGTCTGACAAAGGATGGCATGGATGAATCAAAACGGATTTCAAATAAAAAGAGTGTCAATGGTGGTTCTTGCCGCGCTGTTGGCTTTCACCTTCAGCGGTTGTTCCTGGTTGAATTTTTTCAAAAAAAGCGAACTGCCCAAAGCGACGCCGGAGGGCTTGTATTCCCGGGCGTCCGTGGAATTCAAAGACGGCCACTACAAAAAAGCGCAGGAGTATTTTACGCGGCTCAAAGAGGAATACCCCCTGCACGCGCTGGCGATTTTAGCGGAGATCGGCATTGCCGACGCGTATTTCAGCGATAAGAATTACGCTGAGGCGGAAAGTTCCTACGGCGATTTTGTGTCTTTGCATCCGGATAATGAAAACGTGCCCTATGCGATCTATCAAAAAGGCATGTGTCATTACAATCAAATCGGGGCGATCGACCGCGACATGACCGAAGCGCTGCTTGCCAAAAGAGAATGGGAAACGCTCATCGCCCGTTACCCGGAGAGCAAATTCCGCATCATGGCGGAAAAAATGTTGAAGGATGTGAAGCAAAAACTGGCGGAGCGGGAATTTTACATCGGAAAGTTTTATTTCAGTCAGAAAAAATATCAGGCGGCGCTGGCGCGTTTCGAAAAAATTGCCGGCGAATACGCCGACGTGGGGCTTGATTACAAAATCGAGTATTACATCAAGGAAACAAAAGATAGAATCGCGGCGGAAGAAAAAAAGAAACGAGAAAAGGAATCCAAGTCCTCAAAAAGTAAGCCGTAGGTTCGAATCAGCAACTCGATCCGATTGTTCATTCATCAAGTTTGATTTTTTCAATGATTTTCCTCCTGGTGATTTCGGGATGGACGGAAGTGTCAATCACGAAATGACTTTGCGGCGGCATTTCATTGATGGGGTCAAAATCGTTTTTTTGTAACTGAAACAACTCCCATCGCCCGTCGGAAACGCTGTCGTTTTCAAGAATCCTTTTTTCCAGCCGTTGACGGGCCGTTTCCTCCGAGCAGAGGCATTCCAGAATGTAAAAACGAACGCCGAGCTTTTGAGCCAATTCCCGGGCCTTGATGCGGTGCTCTCTTTTCTTGAAGGAAGCGTCAAGGATGACGGCTTTGTTTTGTTGGATGTTTTTCTCGGCCAGCTCAAGCATCTTTTCATAGACGATGGCGGAATGGTCGGGAGAATAAATTCCCCGGCCGAAATCTTCGCGCCGATGTTCCCGGAGCCGGACGTGGAAAATTTTTTTTCGCAGCGCGTCGGCCGGGATGATCTTCGCGCCCAAGGCGTCTGACAGGATTCGCGCCTGATAGCTTTTTCCGGATCCCATCAACCCCGCCGTCAAGATGACGGCCGGTTTTTCCAGCCTGACGGCATATCGGTAAGCAAGGTCAAAATATCTGCCGGCCGTCTGGATGATTTGATTTCGCTCGTCTTCTTCCAAACCCTCCTGACGCAGGCGAAAACTGGCGACCTTGCCCCGCACGTAAGCGTAATACAAGCGATAGAAATTCAGCAATTGGGGCATGTCGACATCGCCGGAGTGCCGGAGGTAGGCTGTCTCGAAACTTTTTGCCAAGCGGGGATAGCCGTTGAAATCCAAGTCCATCGTCAAAAAGGCGACGTCTTGGGCCACGTCTCCGCAGCGGAAGCGTTCGTTGAATTCGATGCAGTCGAAAATAACAATCTCGTCGGTCACGCAGATGTGATCAAGGTGCAAGTCCCCGTGGCATTCCCTGATCCGGTGCTCCAAAATCCTTTTGCGAAACAGGGCTTCTTTTTCCGCAAGGGTTTTTTCCGCGAATTTTTTGATGAAGGCGTATTGGGATTCGGGAATCGTGACGTTGATAAAATTTTTTGTTTCTTGAAAGTTTTCTTGCGTGTTGCGTCGAAGATGATGAATATCCCCGGCCGGATCAATTCGCGCGCCTGTTTTCGCCTGAAGGTGAAAACGGGCGATTTTTTCCGCCAAGCGATCCATGGTTTTTTCATCAGCGGCGCCCGCAGCCAAAACGTTCTTGAGCATTTTGTCTTCAGGGAGTTTCTTCATTTTAACCGCGTAGTCGACGATTTCCGGACCTTCGCCCAAAAAAAGTTTTCCCCGGGGATCTCGGGAGACGGCGATCACCGCCAAATAAGTATGAGGAGCGAGGCGTCTGTTCAACCGGACTTCCTCTTCGCAGTAAAATTTTCTCTTCTCCAGAGTGGTAAAATCCAAAAAATCAAACCGGACAGGCTTCTTGACCTTGTAGACGTCATCCCCGGCGATGAAAACATAGGAAATATGCGTTTCGATGATCCGGACATCGGCCGGGTGGTCGGGATAAAAGGAACTTTCCGACATCGCCCGGACTAATTCAGAAGGCATCACAAATCGTCCTCTCTCGCCTTGGGATGTTATTTTGACTTTAGAGCAGCGGCCGCGGATGTGCAAGAAAAAACATTTCCTTCTTGCGATAGCGGGGAAATCGTGTTTAAAAAAAGCGCGAAAGGCGGCACGATGATCAAAACGTTGCGTGACATGATGACGGGAAAAACGGCCGGGCGTTTTTTGTACGGAATGGCGCGTCTCTATTGCCGGACCCTGCGGCTGACGGTGGAGGACCAGGAGAAACTCGTTGATTATCTCGAAAGAGGCGGCAGGGCGCTTGTCTGCTTGTGGCATCAGCAGTTGCTTACGACCGTTCGGCTTTTCCCGTCATTCGGAAAATTCAATCCCTGCGTGATGATTTCCATGAGCCGCGACGGGGATATGGCTTCGCGGATGGTCGAGGCGGGGGGCTTGACCGCCGTGAGGGGGTCATCCTCAAGGGGAGGCATCGGCGCGCTGAAAGAAATGATCAGAAAAATAAAAAAGGGCTGTTTGGGCGCCCATGTGCTCGACGGGCCGCGCGGTCCGGCCGGAGTGGTCAAGCCAGGTGCGATTATGCTGGCGCATATGTCCCAAGCCGCCGTTTTCCCTGTGGTTGTTATCGCCGATCGGGCGTGGTATTTGAAGAGCTGGGATCGGTTCATGATCCCCAAGCCTTTTTCCAGAGCCGTCGTTCGTTTTTTGCCGAAAATCGAACTGCCTGAGACAATGAATGATGAAGAGATAGAGCAACAGCGGCGGGCGCTGGAGAGGGCCATGAGACCTTATCTGAAAGAAATTTAACCAAAATCCAGAGGTGACGCTTTCATCTTCTGTTTTTCCCGGCGCAAAGACCGTTGAGTTTTTTTCTCCTTTGGTCTCCGGACGTTGCGCCATCCGGAGATGACCTCTGCAGCCGAGAATCACATGCGAAAAAAAAAGACGCTTTGTCGTGAGGCTGGATTTTTGCTCCGGGGGGAAGCAATGGCGGGTCGGTGATTCCCCGCTTCAGACGGGCGTGAGAGACAGCCGTTTTCCGGCGCCGTTTTGCGCTTGCGTCTTCGGCAACCGAAAAATTTTTTCAAAAAATCTACGCGTCGTATTGGGCGAGGAATCTGTGCAGGGCCGCTTTGAGCCACGTAAAAGATTCCTGCTTGGTGATGATGAACATGTAGCCGCTGACGTTTTTCTGGTTGAATTCAAAAACGGTCCGCAACACGATCGCCAAATTGTCGGGGTCGTTCATATTGTCATAAACGACGCCCCGCAGGCTCTGATCAATCACCACACGAGGAGGCGAATAGGTGATGACGTCTCCCAGAAGTTCGGCGATTTTCCCGATGCAAGCGCTGATGAGAATGTTGCCGACCTCCAAAAAAGTGTCCTTTTCCACTTCGATGGAAGGTTCCACTTCGAAAAACTTGTTTTCGACGTCAAACAGCGAGATAATTCTTCTACCGGAACCGGCGGGGAAAACCAAAAAAGCGCTTCCCTTGAATTTGCCCCAAAAACTTTGTTGCACGACGGACACCCGGTCTCCTCCCTTGATTTCCTCGTGCAGATATCCGGGAAGATCATAGATTTGAAGCAGCTTGATTTGGGGGACGCTCAAGACGACGAAAATATCTATGAACTCCGCCAAATCGGCGGCGGCGCGACCGAAGGCGATATTCATGATTTCCTGCAAAAGACCGGTTTCTTCGCTGGTGATGATTTCGTATGCGCTTTCCTTTGTCTGCATAAATCAACCACGTTCCTTCAGATAGTCATTTGCTTCTCTGAGCGCTTGCTCGATCGATTCTTTCGTCGGCGGTTTCTTGACCACCGCAAAAGCGCCCAGCTGATGAGCTTTTTCAATGGCTTTTATCTGAACGTCCGCCGTCACGATGATGACCATCGCCCGGGGATCGATCTTGATGATTTCCTCTAAGGCTTGATAGCCGTTCATGACGGGCATGGTTAAATCCAAAAACGTGAGATCCGGTCGGACTTCCTTGTATTTTTCGATTCCCATCCGCCCGTCGGCGGCGTCGAATACTTCATAATCATTGTCTTTGGGAAGACAGCTTTTCATGATTTTTATGGAAAAAGGAGAATCATCAACAATGAGTATTTTCTTGATCATCATTTTCCTAATCTCAAGCGGTTACGGGAAATGTTGAACACACCGGCGTTTCGTCCATTCCCTGTTTGTAAAATGTTTCGATTTTTTTCATCAGCGTCCCCCAAAGCTTGTGGCCTTTTACTAAAAATATCTTGCAGAGTCAATACTTTTCGTCTTCGCCAAAGAAAATCGCCTAAAATAAAACGGCATCGCGATATGGTATTGACAAATCCCCTTAAAATAATTTATAAAATTTCAATAAATTTCCATAATTTCTGAAATACTTTGCGAGGACGAAGATGTTTGAGCGGGAAATGCCTTTGGGGGGAAAATGGATTTAAACAAAATTGCCGTTTCCTTAATCAACCTGGATGCGGATAGTGATCAGGAAATCGAGGCGTTCACCGAAAGTCTTTGCCGGTTAAGTGAAAAAGCCGCTCCGGTTATTCGGAATTTAATCGAAGAAGCTTGTGAGGAAGCCGGCATGCTGCGCGAGAAAAGTCCGGAGTCGCGGAAGGAAAGCGTCGCGCGGCTGGGGCGATTGATTGAAAAAGCGATGGAACTCTGCGAAGAGCCTGAGGAGACGGAAGAAAAATCCAGCGACGACGTTGAAGAAGCCCAGGGGGAAAATTCCCGGGTTTTCATCCTGTCGGATGAGTTTGACGCCGACTTATATAACGAATTCATCGTTGAAAGCATGGAATGCTGCAATACCGCCGAAGCGGCGATTCTGGACTGGGAAAGAGACCCGAACAATCAGGAACTGCTCCATACGATTTTTAGAAGCTTCCATACCATGAAGGGAACGTCTTCTTTTATCAATCTGGGGTGCGTCAAAGATGTCGCGCATCAGGCGGAATCCATTCTGGTCAGGGTGCGCGACGGTCAGGACGCTTTTACGGCCGCGCATGCCAATATTGCGCTGAAGTCTTTGGATGTCATCAAGGAAATCTTGGAAAGCATGAAGTCTTCCAGTCCCGGGAAACCCATCGTGTTGCCTCCCGGGTATGACTCTTTGTTGGAGAGGCTGCGCCGGTTCATTTCCGACGTGAAGGAATCGAAAGGCAAGGTCCAAGCGGTGACGCCGCCGGCCGATGCAACGCCGGAGGAACCGCGCGTGAAAAAAGAGAGCGACACATTTCCCCGTCCATCCGCTTCCTCGACCATGTCGGAATGGACCGCCGAGTCCACGGTCCGGGTGAAGACGGACCGCTTGGACAAGTTGCTGGACACCGTGGGGGAACTGGTGATCGCGCATACGATGGTCGCCCAAGACGACGTCATCGCGAACGGTCGGCATCATGAATTGAGCAAGAAAATATCTCATGTGGGTAAAATTGTGCGCGAGCTGCAGGACTTGAGCATGATCTTGCGCATGGTTCCCCTGAAAGGCACTTTTCAGAAGATGGCGCGGCTGGCGCGGGATCTGGCTCAACGGCACGGGAGGGCCGTTAATTTCATCATGGAAGGTGAAGACACGGAAATTGACCGCAGCATGGTGGATGTCATCGCGGATCCGTTGATTCACCTGATTCGAAACGCCGTGGATCATGGCATTGAAGATCCGCAAGAGCGTGAACGGAAGGGAAAGCCGCGGGAAGGCTGTATTTATCTCACGGCCGGAAGTTCCGAGGGGAGCATCCTCATCAAAGTGGGCGATGACGGCAGAGGACTGAACCGTCAGAAGATCGTCAAGCGGGCGATGGAAAAAGGACTGATGGAGTCGGCGGAAAGGATGACGGATCAAGAAATCTGGCAATTTATTTTTTATCCGGGATTTTCCACCGCGGATCAGGTGACGGAAATATCCGGACGCGGCGTGGGGATGGATGTTGTGCGTCAGGCCGTGGAAGATTTGCGGGGGCGCATTGATGTGCAGAGCGCGGAAGGTCAAGGCTGTACGTTTATCATGAAATTCCCCTTAACGCTGGCGATTACGGATGGCATGATCATCAAGATCGGTTCTCAGCGTTACATCCTGCCCACACTCAATATCCACCGTGCGATCAAACCGCGGGAGGAAGATATCCGCACCGTCAATCGCCGGGCGGAGATGCTTGTTTTGCGCGATGAGGTTCTTCCGGTGTTCAGACTGCATCATCTGTTCGACATTCCGGACGCTCAAACATCGATACGCGAAGGGCTGCTGATTGTCATCGGCGAGGGGAATCAGCGTTGCGCCCTTTTCGTGGACGATCTGCTCGGTCAGACGCAGGTGGTGACAAAATCTCTGGGCAAAGGAGTGGAAAGACTTCCGGGCATCGCGGGCGGCGCCATCATGTCGGACGGTCTGGTAGGTTTGATTTTGGATGTATCGGGGATCATTGAGATGGCCCGCCAGCAATCCTCGGCGTCGGCCTAAAGAGATGCCCTATGGATTCATCGGTTGTAACGCACAGTCCGTTTTCAAAGAGGAGGGAAAAATGAGCAGCATCAATTCGGGAAAGGCAAATCCGTCGGAGAACGCCGATCCCCGCGCCGGCAAGTATTTGACTTTTTTCCTGGACAATGAAGAGTACGGAGTCGAGATTCTCAAAGTTCAGGAAATTATCGGGCGCATGCCCATCACGCCGGTCCCCTTGGCGTCCCGCTACATTCGCGGAGTCATCAATTTGCGGGGGAAAATTCATCCCATCATGGACCTGAAAATCAAGTTCGGCATGGATGAAACGCGAATCACCGACAAAACGTGTATCATCGTCATCAAAACATCATCCTTGATGATGGGCGTTTTGGTGGATCGGGTGTCCGAGGTCGTTAATCTTTCGTCGGAGGATATCGAAGACACGCCGTCGTTCGGCGCGGACGTGAATCCCGAATATCTTTTGGGCGTGGGGAAGACGGGGGAACGCGTACGGCTGCTGTTGGATATCGAAAAGATTCTGACCTCCTCTGATATCATCAATCTTAAAAAAGCATCCGACGTTGATCAGAAGGATTCCGCAAACGTAAATTCATTTTGAGAAGGAGACATGAAAATGGAAAATATCAAAATTAGCGGTTTTTTTGATAATCTGAAAGTCGGCGTCAAGCTCACGGGCACGCTGGTGATTATTTTCATGGTGGGCGTGGTGCTGATTCTGGCGGGCGCCAAATTGAGAGCGAATGCGCTCAAACAATACGATGAAAGATACATCACTTACGTTGGAGAGATAAAAAATATCGGTCAATTTAAAGCACAGGTCGGGGCGCTTCAGGAAAATATTTACCGGTATGTCGCGGTGCCGGCAAGCCGAGGAACCCTTCGGGAAACGATCAAACAGGAAATCGCGGCGGTGGAGCAGACGCTGAAGGCCTATCAGGGCGGGAAGCGGACGGCGGACGAAGACAAGATCTTTTCGGGGATTTTTTCGGCGTGGCCGGAAATGCAGCGGGGTTACCGAGAGTTGATGAAAGCCGCGGAGGAAGGAAAACATGACGAGGTCTCTCGACTGTTGGGGGAAGGAAGCTATTTCGTCAAGGCCGGAAACCAATTTGCGGAGTCCGTCGGTCTTCTGGATCGATGGATCGTCGCCAAAAACGAGGCGGCGCTCAAACAGATGGCAAAATACAATGCCAGCGGCTCAGGCTTTATGTGGATCCTTTTTGCGTCGATCGTGATTCTGGTGCTGAGCGGTCTGGGTGTGCTTTTGCACCGATCGTTGACCGCGCCGTTGAAGCAGGCGCTGATGATGATGCAAGAGCTTGAAAAGGGTCATCTTTCGAAAAGAATCCATCTGAAACGGAAAGACGAAATCGGTGACTTGACGCATGCGATGGACAAATTCGCTGATCGCCTCCAGAACGGCATGGTGTTCGTCATGAAAAAGCTGTCGGAAGGTCAAGTCGACATTGCGCCGGATATTCAGGATGAAGAAGATGAGATCGGTCCCGCCTTGCAGAGGATGACGGAGACCTTGAAAGATCTGGTCAGGGAAATGGAGATGTTGACCACGTCGGCCCTGGAGGGTCGATTGAGCGTCCGGGGGAATGAGGAAGCGTTTCAGGGCGCCTATCGGGACATTGTCCACGGCGTGAACAAGACCCTTGATGCCGTGATTGGACCGATCAATGAGGCCGCGGATGTCTTGGAACGCATCGCCGCCCGGGATCTGACGGCGCGCATGCAGGGGGACTATCGCGGCGATCATGCGAAAGTCAAAAATTCGCTGAACATGGCGATTGAAACTTTGGACAAGGCTCTTCAGCAGGTAGCGATTGGAGCGGAGCAGGTGGCTGCGGCGAGCGTGCAGGTGAGCACGGGAGGGCAGTCGTTGTCGCAGGGGGCGAGCGAGCAGGCGAGTTCGTTGGAGG
>Ga0123519_10001298_pt1 | contig 42844 bp, 32 predicted proteins | sample YelNatPaOPRAMG02_FD_87396 | JGI IMG/M metagenome (GOLD analysis project Ga0123519, IMG submission 87396) | Hot spring microbial communities from Yellowstone National Park - Yellowstone National Park OP-RAMG-02 (version 2) | ecosystem: Environmental > Aquatic > Thermal springs > Hot (42-90C) ...
CTCTCCTGAAACAATGTCAACATAAATCCCCTCGCGATGATTATTCCAGAACTCATTCTGAAACGGAGGCTCTGTTCCGCAATTCTGAGTAACCTCATATTGCAAAGGGCTTAATGCCTTTTTTGCTGAAATCAGCTTGAGAGCACCAGAAGCATCCCCCAGCAAAAGTCGCCACACTGAATTTACTATTTTTATCCATTTCTTTCTCCCCTGCTTTGTTTATTTCAGAAACCCCAGATGAATTACATCCAGATAAAATCAACAGCAATGTAATAATCATAATTTTCATCATCTTCCTTCTTCGCCCCTCAGGCGAAGACTCCTTATTTGTAAATATAATCATCTTTAAGAGAATTGTTGAAAAAACATAATAAATATAACTGGTGCAAAGGCACGCCAGGCAAATATATTGCACGCCCATTTATAAAAACATTTTGAAATTCAGCCATAAGCAGTTAATATATTTTGCATTATGGGTCAGGAACAGGGTAAAGGGTTAAATAATCATCCAGCACGAAAGCGGATTTTGCTCATTTTAGCTCTGCTTCTCCTATCTGGATTTGTATATGGAATTTATTGGCTGAGCGCGATCAGGGGAACGGTCTATACTGATGACGCGCAGATTCAGGCGCTGGTGGTTCCGTGCAGTAGCCGTGTTGGCGGACGGGTTGAAGAGATTCTGGTCTGGGAAGGTCAGATGGTGAAGAAGGGGCAGGTGCTGGCGCGTTTGGATGATATGCCATACCGGGCGCAGAAGGAAGAAGCAGAGGCAGGCGTGGCTTCTGCCCAGGCTCAACTTCAACTGGCAAGCCTGAATCTTCAAAAAGCGCGTTCATCCTTGCCAAAGGAAATTGCGATTGCAGAGGCGGAATTAAAATCAGCAATGACGCGGGAGAGCCTGGCAAGGAGGGAAAAGGAGCATCTGGAGCGTTTGCCAGGGGTTGCGACCAGGGAACAGCTGGATCAAGCTAACACAGCCTGGCAGGTGGCGCAGAGCAATCTGATTGCCGCGAGACAAAAGCTGAGCCTGCTTACATCTCCTCAAGCTAAAGCCGAATTGCTATATGACCCTGCGAAGAACCCGCAATTTGGCTCAACTGTGAATCTCCCGCCCAGAGTGATGGATATTCTGATTCTGGAAGGTCAAGTGGAAATCGCAAAGGCTAATCTGAATCTGGCGCAGGCACGCCTGGACCTTGCAACTGATAATCTCTCGGAAATAGAAGTTATTGCACGAGCTGATGGTCAGATCGCAAAGAGGCATATTGAGCCGGGACAGGTGGTTGCTCCGGGACAAACAATTTTCAGCATCAGCGTTATCTCATCTCCCTGGGTTGAGGCGAATTTTGAGGAAACAGATATTGCTGGGATCAAGCCAGGGTGTAAAGCTAGGATTAAGGTTGACGCATACAAGCACCGCACATTTAACGGATATGTGGACAATGTGCTCGGCGCATCAATTTCTCGCTTCTCTCTTCTTCCCTCCGGAGCCACCAGCGGTAATTTCATCAAGGTCACCCAGAGGGTTCCGGTCAGGATTCTTTTTGCGGACAAAGACCTTCCAGCGCTTTATCCGGGATTGAATGTGGAGGTGCGAGTGGAAGTGACTGACTCCAGAGCCCGGGGTAAAAAACTCGCCAAAACCACTAATACCAAATAATGCCAAACGCTCCAGCTGAGTCAGGCTTATATTCCCGGACCAGACCTTCCTGGAACCGGTGGGAAGTCCTGGCAGTGTTAATGACCGGGACTTTTATGGCGATCCTGGATTCCAGCATAGTCAATATTGCTCTGCCTCATATTATGACCTCTCTGGAGGTATCGCTGTCAAAGGCTCAATGGCTTTTGACCGCGTTTATGCTCGCCTCTGCAGTGGCAATGCCAGTCAGCGGCTGGCTTGGGAACCAGTATGGGGCAGGGAGATTATACCTTGCGGCTCTAGCGCTTTTCACCATCGGGTCCGCGCTTTGCGGTCTTGCCTGGAACATCAATTCCCTGATCTTCTTCCGGGTGATTCAGGCAATTGGCTCCGGGATGATGCAACCAACCGCGCTGGTATTGATCACCAAGGTGTTTGAACCGCACGAGCGCGGACGAGCTATAGGCATCTGGGGCATCGGCGCTATGGTCGGACCTACAGTGGGTCCCACAGCAGGCGCTTACCTGACCGAGTATTTTAAATGGCGCTCAATCTTCACAATCAACATCCCTGTCGGATTGGTCCTGTTCCTTGCCGGGCTCGGGGTTTTTGCGGACAAGGAAGAAACTATAAAACAGCCTCCTTTTGACTGGCAAGGCTTTTCCGCGCTAGCCATCTTTCTGGTCTGCCTCCTGCTTGGTCTGGACCGCGGACAGGATCACGGCTGGACATCAACTTTGATCTTAACATATTTCATAATCTCAGCTGTGGCTTTCATTTTCTTTATCGCAATTGAAACATCCACCAGCTATCCGGTAATACCGCTCAGGTTGTTCAAAGTACCTGACTTCAGCATTGGTATGATCCTGGCAGTGGTGCGCGCAACTGCGTTGTTCGGAGCGGTTTTTCTCCTTCCGGTTTTCCTGCAAAAATTAAGAGGGCTTTCTACGATACAGAATGGCATCATTATGATCCCGGGAGCGCTTTCCACCGCGCTTTTTATGCCTCTGGCTGGAAGATTGACTGACCGTTATGGCGCGCGCTGGCCCACCCTTGCAGGAGTGATTTGCGCTTCACTTGGTCTGTTCTTTTACCGCAAGCTGGATATTGGCTCTTCCTACTGGGATATTATTTACCCGCAATTTTTCAGGAGCGCTGGCATTGCCCTGATGCTCACGCCTGTAGCGACCGCGGCAATGAATGCAGTTGCTCCCCGCGAGGCTGGCACAGCTTCTGGTCTGCTCACAGTGGGTCAGCAAGCCGGAGGCTCGTTTGGAATCGCACTCCTTTCAACACTGCTCTCCCATCGCACCGTTATGCATGCCGAGCTGATGGGAGCGAGCCCTAATCTCTTATATGCAAGAGAGCTTTTTAGCCACATAACTGGAACTGCTCCTGACCCCAGGACCTCACAATCCGCAATTTTAATGCTCATCAATCAGGCCGCTTCGGTCCGGGCGTTTAATGATGTTTTTGCTATTGGCGCCACCATCGTTATTTTCGGACTGCTACCTGCGCTCCTGCTCAGCGCAAGCCCCCCAAAAAGAAAGCCCGGCGCCACAATGGAATAATCGTCACTAACTAAACTGAGGTTCAGAGCTGAAAATTCAGTTTTAAAAGTTTTGATGAATTTTACATTTTGCAGAAGCTATCTTCTCATAGCAGATAATTAAATTGCAATGTCCGGTATGGATATGATATAAATTATTGAGCAATGATTTCTCAGGAGGTGTCGGGATGAAAAAATTAAGTCTGGTTTTTGGTATAATGGTATTGATGATGGCAGGGAGTGGAAGGAGCAAAACGCCTGCGCTGGATGACCCTCTGTTAAAGGCAGATTTTGGTTCTGAGAGCGTTTCTGGAGGAACGAATGCGGTTACGGCTCTTGGTAATGGAAGGCTTACAGTTGGAGTGAGTCCCTGGTCAGAGCTAATTTATTTCCGCTGGCCTCGTCCCAGTTTCTACGATCATCTTCGCTACATCACTATCACTTACGGTCTGCTTTCTGGTCTTAATCCCAAGGATGTGCGTTATAGCGATGACGCTCCGGGTATTGACTGGATGAGATATGGCAGACCTTATGAGAGGTATCCGGGCTTGGGCGCAAAGGGAGGGATTTATTTTAAGGATGGCTCTTTAAGCTGGTTTGGGGACCCAAGCTGGCAAAGCTCAAGAGCTTATGAACCGGACTGGGGACCGGTTCTTTGCACAAAACTTGAGAACCAGAAATCTAAAGTGAGCGCGTGCCAGTGGGTGGACTGGGAATATGATCTCTTGGTTCAGCAGTTCACTCTAAATTCTGAAACCGCGGAAAAATTTTTCTATTATGGGACTTTTGACCCTTATGATGGCTTTGGACCTCTCTGGGGAGAGCCTGACCCGAAAGATGCTGGCTTTGCCACTATTTATCTTCCTTCAAAAAAGCTCATCCTGTATTTTTATCCCAAGATAAAGGATAAAATTCAAGGGGCGCAGGCGCTTTTGTCTTCGTTGAACAAAGAGCTCACGCCGGAGATAATTGACCAGATTTATCCTGAAGGCGGTTATTTTATCGCAATGGCTCTTATGCCTGATCCGGATGGTTTTCAGGTCGGAGCTGATTTCCGCGGGATAAAAACCAGAAAATCTGACCCGCCTGCCGCAAGCGAAGATGCAAAGGATGGCGCTCTTTCTGGCTCAAAAGTTTTTCTCGGCAAAGCTGATGCAGGTTTTCAGAAAAATATCGCAACTCGCGAGTTCAAAATAACAGTGCTTATATCAGCTGGCGGGTCTGCTAAAGAAGCGGTTGGGCTCATTGACCAGGCGCGCTTTCTGGGGGAAGACCTGCTCTGGAAAAAGGTTATCGCGGACTGGCAGAAGCTGGTCAAACGAGTGAAACTTCCTGAGCAAGCCACTTTAGAGGAAAAGCGAGTTGCAAGGCGGAATATTTTGAATTTGTTTATTGGAAGGGATAGAGAGAGCGGAGCCATTGTTGCGTCTTCTTCCCGTCAGCCAGCTTATCATTTTGATTGGCCTAGAGACGGTTCCTTTTATGACCTTTCTCTTGACCTTGCCGGATTTAGCGAGATTGCGTTTTCGCATCTGGACTTTTATCGCCGAGCACAGCGCAAGGAGGAAAAGGATTCCAGCATACTTTGGCTTCTGGGCGGAAAATCAATTTCCTATTCTCCAAAAGGGCACTGGTATTCAAACATCTACACTGATGGCTCCCCAGGAAAGCTCAAGGTAATTCCAGTAGAAATTGATGAAACCGCGCTTCTGCTATGGGACTTATGGAGACACGAGCAATTTGTTCCGGTTTCAGAGCGCGCGCAGTATCAAAAGCAATTTAGAGAGATGCTGATTCTTGGAGCAGACGCGCTCCTGGAATATGTTGATGTAAAAAATGGATGGACAAAAAAGGTCTTTGAGGATGATAACTATATGCCGAGCGCAACTCTTCACGGAGCGTCATCTGTGCTTGCGGGACTTGCATCAGCAATTGACCTTGGAACCAGATGGGGGGTTGAACCTGAAAAGGTGGCAAAATGGAGACAGGCCGCAGTCTCGCTCAGGAACGGAATGCTGAAGCGCATAAATGATGATAAAACTCTGGAAGCTGGCGGATGGAGAGGGATTCAATGGTCATTGTTCCCTGCGCCATTGTTTGAAAGCTATGATGACCCATCCGCAAAGAAGCTGATCCAGAAGCTGGCAAAACAGGTTGAGGAAGAGGCAATGAAGAAGCGACCTGGATTTGCATATCTTGGCGAGAAGGTGTTTATTCTCGCGATTGCGACCCAGAATCAGCCTGAATATAAACCGCTTCTTGAAAAGGCGCTCAAAATTTTAATCAATGAGGTTCCTATGCCTGGCACAGATTGCTTTGGTGAGGTCACGCTATGGATAAATCTTCCGGGTAAGGATAAACCTGTGGCTCAACAGCGAACATCCATTCCGCATCTCTGGACAGGAACCACTGCGTATCTTTCTGTAATAGCATTTTATCAGCCAGAGAAATTTTTAAGCCAGATTCCGCCTATTCCAGAATAATTATGAAATTCGGAATTCGGCTAATGTTAAATTCCCAATTCTGAATTTCATCTCTGAAACTTTTTCTCTAATTCTCTGAGAGAGAGCTTCCAGATGCTAGGCCTTCCGTGCGGGCAGGATAAAACATAAGGAGACTGGTCCATCTCCTTGAGCAGAGCTTTTATCTCAGGCTCTGATAAAGCCTGTCCAGCTCTCACCGATGAATGGCACGCAATCACGCTCAAGATATGGTCTATTTTTTCTTCCAGGGTTTTTGACCTGCCCAGCTCAGCAAGCTCGTCTGTAAGATCAACAAATAACGGCTTCAAATCCGATTCCCTTAATAGATAAGGCACTGCTTTCACTATAAAGCTGGTGGGTCCGAAAATTTCTATTTCAAACCCGAGCGCCCTTACCAGGTCAAGATTTTCTGTCAGGAGACGGGTCTGGAGGATATTCAATTCCAGGGTCTGCGGGAACAGAAGAATCTGCTGGCTGATCTGGCTCTGGCTCAACTGGCTTTTCAATTTTTCAAAATTTATCCGCTCGTGAGCCGCGTGCTGGTCAATGATGATAAGATGCTCAGATGATTCAAGGATAATGTAGCTGGAATGAAACTGTCCGATCACGCGCAAAAGCGAGAATGGCTCTGGCTTTTCAGCGTAAGTCAAGCCAGAAGGCTCGGATTTAACTGGACAAGGCTTCTCCTGCTCTGGCAATGGTTGGCTGAATCGCTCTCTTGATGGAAAAGGCTTTGCAGGTCTCTGCTCTGCTTTTTCAGAAACTCTCTCGCTAAAAAATTTTCCAACCGCGTGCTCCACTCTTGCTTTATGCTCTTCTTGAGGCTTAATCTCAGGGATAAGCATTTGTGGCTTTAACCGAAACGCTGATTGTGTAAGCTCAAAAATCGCCTGATGAATTTTTTGAGGCTCCCGAAACCGGACCTCCAGCTTTGTGGGATGAACATTTACATCAACCGCGCTTGCTGGCATTTCCAGAAATAGCGCCACAGCAGGATAACGGTTCTTCGGGATCAATGTCCGGTATGCCTCCAGCAAGGAATGCGTCAGGATTTTATCCCGCACATATCTGCGATTGATGTATAAATAGAGATGACGCGTGGTGGAAAAAGTAAGTTCCGCAGGCGAGACCATTCCAAAAATTCTGAGCGGCCCATCCTCGCTGAAATCCGGATACTCGTTTTCTATTTTGATCAATCTGGAGGCAAGATTTGCTCCAAGTAGCTGATACACCCGGTCTTCAATACGAGTGGTTGAATTTGCAATCAGCAGGCTCTTGTTATGATGATACAATTCAAAGCTGACCTCTGGATGAGAGAGCGCAATTTTGGTCACAAGGTCTGTAATATGCCCAAGCTCTGTCTCCGCGCTTTTGAGAAACTCTCTTCTAGCTGGAACATTATAAAACAAAGAGCGCGCCTCAACTGAAGTCCCTACTTTCATTGCAACCTTTCTCACATCGCGGATAATTCCTCCCTCAACCCATATCTCTGAGCCCATCTCTGATTCCTTATCCCTGGTTCTCAGCAACATCTTGCTCACAGCGGAAATACTTGGCAGAGCCTCTCCGCGAAAGCCAAGACTTGAGATAGAGAACAGGTCAGCCTCGGTTTTGATCTTGCTGGTTGCGTGTCGCTCCAGGCTTAAAAGCGCGTCGTCCGGACTCATTCCAATACCATTGTCCGAAACCGAGACCAGCTTCTTTCCGCCAGTTTCAAGCTCAATGATGACCTTGCTCGCAAGCGCATCAAGGGAATTCTCAACAAGCTCCTTGACAACGCTCGCTGGCCGCTCCACCACCTCCCCTGCGGCGATTTTGTTGATCAGGTTCTCTGCCAGTAAATGGATTTTGCCTATCATTTTTTTTATGCTAATATAATGCAAATTTAAGCTATATGGAAACGATGTATCCCAGGGAGCGAGATTTTTTAAGGACTTACGCCAGAAGGATGGAAGAAAAAAATGGATTTTGAACAGATATTTTATACCGTGGTAATTGGGCTATGGATCGCTGGAGTGGTGCTTTATATCTGGTATTTCCGCAAGAGCTTCATTCAAAAGAGGAAGGAAAACGAGGAGCAGAGGAGCAAAAGGAAACTTGGCAAGCGTTGTCCCCAATGCAGGAACATCATCAATTACAAGCGCACTGTTTGCCAGCATTGCGGGTATCAATTTCCAGAGGTATCTACTCACGATTATCATCCGGGACAGAGAAAGAAGAAGCGCGGCAAGAGATGTCCGCAATGCGGGAATATCATCAACTATAAGCGCGAGGTGTGCCAGCACTGTGGATATAAGTTCGGCGTGGATAAGCCCGGAGCAAAATCCGGAGATACTCCTGAGCAGGAGCAAAAGGTGTCCAATTAAAAGGAATTGTTGAACAATCCAGCCAGCTATCCCTTTATGATCAAAAGACGAAAAACACTGGTCATCAATATAGGCGGAGTCAAAGTCGGAGGGGATAATCCTGTTTCTGTTCAGTCAATGACCAACACCGAGACATCGGATTTAAAAGCCACGCTTGCGCAGATAAGAAGGCTGAGCAAGCTAGGATGCGAGCTTGTTAGAGTTGCGGTTAATACGCAGGACGCTCTCAAGGCAATGCCTGAGATTTGCAAGCAGTCGCCTGTTCCGGTTATAGCGGACATTCAATTTGATTATCGGATGGCGCTTGGAGCAATAGATGCGGGCGTTTCTGGTCTCAGGCTCAATCCCGGAAACCTGAGAAAACACTGGCAGATTAAGGCAGTGGTTCAGGAGGCTCTTGCTAGAAAAATACCTATCCGGGTCGGAGTGAATGCCGGGTCTTTAGACCAGAGAATTCTTCAAAAACACAAAGGAGCAACTGCGGAAGCGATGGTTGAGAGCGCGCTTGAGGAGATCAAAATTCTGGAGGATTTGGGATTTGAGCTGATCAAGGTTTCTCTCAAGAGCAGTGATGTTCAGGACACTGTGCGTGCTTATCAGCTTCTTGCACAGAAGGTTCCATATCCGTTTCATCTCGGAATAACCGAGGCTGGAACACGCTTGCGAGGAGCGGTTCTCTCATCTTTAGGCATAGGAATTTTATTGGCGCAGGGCATTGGCGACACTATCCGGGTGTCTCTTTCCGCTCCTCCTGAAGAGGAAGTGAGAGTCGCATGGATGATACTTTCTGGTCTGAGATTAAGGCGTCGCGGCGTGGAGGTGATCGCCTGCCCCACCTGCGCCCGAGCAGAGTTTGATGTGGTTAAGACTGCGGAAACGATTGAGAGAAGGCTTTCGGGGCTAAAACAGCCACTCCGGGTCGCGGTGATGGGTTGCATTGTTAATGGTCCTGGAGAAGCGCGACTTTCTGACATTGGAGTGGTTGGCACGAAAAAAGGCGCGCAGATTTATGTTAATGGCAAAAAATTAAAATTGATCCCCAAACAGGATATTCTCTCAACCCTGGTCAAGTTGACAAAAGAGCTTTCTTCAAATTATTCAAAGTCCTGATTTGAGGAACCGCAATATACGGATTCAATTTTATAAATGACATAGGGATTGCCATTCGGGCTTATACCCCGGAAAGCCAGTTTGATTCCGGGAAAAGAAAAATCCGGTTCAAGTATGATGTTTAGTGGGATATAGCGATTCGGGAAACTGCTGGGATGAAAAATTAAGTATTTAGCTCGTTTTTCCCGCGCGTAAGAAATAATTTCTGGCAGGGAATTAAAAGGAATGATTATTTGTTTCTCAGGCGCAAATCCCGCAAGATACCATAGCGATTGATTTTCCAGTTCTGCCATAAAATTGCATCCAGGAGGAAGCATCAATTTCACTTTTTCCGCGATTTCTTTGCGATACGAAACCTCAGACCAGTAGTTATTATCTCTGGGAGAGCTTGCTATGAGAATTATAGCAGAGACCGCGAGCACTAATGTTGTGAGGCAAATATCAAGGGGGATGATAATTTTACGGATTTTTATCTCTGCAAAATTAGCAAGCCGAAAAATTCTCTCTGTGCCTCTTCCAACTATCATCATAAACCATGGGATCAATGTGAAGAAGAATCTAGGAAACCCGGATGCGAATAAAGGCACCAGTAAGATAGGAATTAGCGCAAAGGAATGAAGATATAACTCCCAGCCGTATTTTTTATGAGCCTTTGATGGCAAAAGCCCGGAGGGCAACAAAATTAACCATAGCCAGGGGGCAATTGCTTGAAGAAAAAAACTAATGATGAAGCGCCGAAAATTCAGCCAGAAACGCTCAAGATAAATTGCTGGAAACTGCTTTCTATTTTTCCAGATAATCCCGGTAATTGTTTGCTTGAGCGGAATTTTATCTCCCTCAATAATCCGCTGGATCAAAGTGTAAGTCCCTAACTCATCTTCTTCAATATAATACTGGTATCCTCTTGGATGATAAAGATTGTGGAGAACAAATAGTGTGTGCGCCTTGGGATTAAATGAGAAAACCCCGGTGTCCCGATAGTAAGAAGCCAGATAAAATCCTGAGACAAGAAAGTAGCCAATGGTAAGCAAAAGCAAGGAAAGGAGCGTCTTTTTTAACCCGAGCCTGAGCCATAGATTGTAAGCCAGAGCAATTATGCTGAATGTCAGGAAAAACGCCCAGACCTCTGGCTTGGTCAGAAAAGAGATCCCGAACAGAGCGCCGGTTAGGAAAAAAAGTATGGGCTTGCGTGACTTGAGAGCGTAAACTCCGGAGAGGATGGCTGTATAGAGAAAAAGCATCTCAACCTGCTCTGCCAGGTCAGACGCTGAATAATTGAAAAAGCGAAAGGCAAAAAATAGCGCGCCTAGAATCGCGGCTCGTTTTCCGAAAATAGTCAGGGCAAGAAAATATAGAGGGAAAATGGTCAGAGCATTGGCGCTGATGGCAACCAGCCGGCACGCGCTTTCAAAATTGCGCGTAAGGAATTGAACCAGTAGGACGAGGAAGGAAGAGAATGGCGGGTAATGATAATGAATAGCGTGCTTAAAATCCAGCGCTAGAAGCGAGCGAGCCACGAATATATATCGCTCATCATCATTGCCCCAGGCAGGATTGGTATGAAGCCAATAAATCAGTCTTACTAAAAAACCGGCAAGAAAAATGCCCAGGGGAATAAAAAAATCCTGACTGGAGCGTTTCTGTTGAACACCAATTTCAGGCATCGGTTAAATAATCATAGAGCCTGAGGCTATCCTTAATAGCGTTAACCGTCAGCCATCTGAAGGGTTCTGGCGGGAGCGCGCCCACGAAGTTGCGCACGAATAAAAGTTTTGTAAGCTCGCTCTCAGGATTGAAAAGAAGGTCATTTATTATAAGACCCGCGCTTGTTGAGAGCGCGACCCCGTGTCCGCAGTATCCCATTCCATAAACTATGTTTTTATGGTCTTGAAAATAGTCAAACTTGGGCACAAAAAATGGCGTGATCGCAACAGGACCTCCCCAGCGATGCGTGATCTTAGTGTCAGCAAGCCCCGGGAAAAACTCTTTCATATCTTTTTCCAGCCCTTCAAAAATTTTCCGATGATGGTCTTTACCCTCAACTTGATTGCCATAATAATAAGGTGCATCTCGCCCTCCAAACAGGAGCCGATTATCAGCGGTTAGCCTTAGATAGTGCACCAATTGCCGATGGTCTTCAATACCCTCTCTTCTTGTCCAGCCAAGGCTCTGGTAATGCTTTTCATCCAAAGGCTCTGTCAGAATGATGTATGTGAACATAGGCACATACCATCTCTTGTTGATATTCAGCCGAACCGTGAAAGCATTGGTCGCAAGCACAAGATATTTTGCCTTAACCCTTGCCTTAGGCGTATAAACAATCACCTCTTTGCCAGGGTCAAATTTCGCCACTGGGCTTCTTTCAAAAACCTTTACTGCCATTCTCTCAACAGCTGTTTTTATTCCGCGCGCAAGTTTCGCTGGATTCAGGATTGCAGTCTCAGGGTCAAACAGCGCTCCAATATGAACAGCGGAATTTAGCCTGCCTTTAAGAGCATTTTTGTCCAGTAGCTCCACTCCCTTGCATCCGAGCTTAAGATAATTGTTATAATCACGCTCAATTCCCCGGAACTGCCGTTCCTGCCTCGCCAGAACCATCAAGCCATTGTATTCCAGATCACAATCAATCTTCTCATTCTCAACAAGCTCTTTTGTCCTTCGCACGCACGAGAGCATAAAATGATGCGCTGGTTTAGCGCGTTCCTCACCAAACGCCCACACCAGATAAGAGATGTTCCAGCCAAGAAGCGGCATACTAAATCCGCCGTTCCTTCCAGAAGCGCCATAGCCCACAACCTCGTTCTCAAGAAGCGCAATGCTTAAATTCGGATGCGTCTTCTTGATATAATAAGCAGAGCTTAATCCTGTAAATCCTCCACCAACAATGCAAAGATCAACCTCAATATCTTCAGCAAGCGGTGGATTTTCCTGATACTCTTCTGCGCCCAGCCAAAAGCTCTTGTCTCTATATTCCGCCATCTTCTCCTCCTCTCTGCCGTCGCTAAAATTTGTTAGCGTAAATGTTCAATTCGTGTTTCAACCAGCTTAACCAATTTTATCAGTTTTATTTCTTATTGTAAATCATCATTTGTCTCTGGTATTCGTAAATAATAATTGCCGCAGAAGCAGATGCATTTAAGCTCTGAATTTTTCCTGAAAGCGGAATTCGGATCTGAAAATCAGCGGATTTCAAGACCAAAGGCCTAATCCCCTTTCCTTCAGAGCCAATCACAAGCGCGGACTTTGCTGAAAACTCCACATCCCAGAGAGAGGTTCGCGCTTCCGCCTCTGCCGCATAAATCCAGTATCCCTCTTGTTTAATTTTTTCAAGAGCGCGTGCCAGATTGGTCACGATGCAAAGCGGAAGCCATTCCAGAGCGCCTGAGCTTGCTTTCATCACCGCAGGCGTAATTCTCGCGTTCTTATGTTCAGGAATAATCACAGCGTCTGCTGAAGCGCATTCAGCGGTGCGAATGATAGCCCCAAGATTATGAGGATCAGTAATCTGGTCTAAAAAAATCAAAAGAGACTTATCTTTGGCTCTGCTCTTATCCAGAACCTCATCCAGGTCTTGCTCTTCAGGCAGTGGAGCTAACGCGGCTATGCCCTGATGTTCTCTTGCGCCAACAAGATGCTCAATTTCCGTTCTCGGAAGAAATTTTATTTTTATTTTTGCCCTATTTGCCAGTTCAATAATTTCCTGAGAATGAGCAAGCTCGCGACAGATGAGTAATTGCTCAATTTCATCAGCTCTGCGCAAGAGCAATTCTCGCACAGGTTGCATCCCATATATATAAGAGCTCATTTATTTTCTGCGTTCAAAATTTCTTCCTGAATCAGCTTCGCAGTTGCCACAGGGTCTTTGGCGTCCCTTATAGGCCTTCCAACCACCAGATAATTAGCCCCAGCCAGGACCGCTTCTTTTGGACCGCTCACTCTTTTCTGGTCTTCATTTGAGGCTGGCTCCCACCGGATACCAGGGCTCACGATCAGAAAATTTTGTCCAAGCTCTCTCCTGAGTAAAGGAATTTCCTTTGGACTTGCCACTATTCCATCCAATCCTGCGGAAAGCGCGAGCCTTGCGAGCCTTAAAGTCTGGGATTCTGCTTTGTCCCTGAATCCAATTTGCTCCAGCTCTTCATCAGAAAGGCTGGTCAGAACCGTCACGCCCAGAACCTTTGGCTTTGGCTGTCCTATCTCCTTCGCGCCTCTCTCTGCTCCGCGAACCGCTCTCTTCATCATCTCCAGTCCCCCGGAGCAATGAACATTAAACATCCAGACATTCATCCGCGCGGCCTCATACGCGGCTTCTTCAACCGTAAATGGAATGTCGTGAAATTTCATGTCCAGAAAAACCCTGCTCTGCACATCCTGAATCAGCTTCACTGCTTGAAGACCCACGCGTGTGAAAAACTGCGCGCCGATCTTAAACCCGCTCACATACCTGCGCAGTTTTTCCGCCCAGTCCAGAGCCTGATTCAAACTCTCCGCATCCAGCGCAAAAATCAATCCTTTTTCCATTTGATCACCAAATTTTACCAACCCACTTATATAAAACTTTTCCGTTTTTTTGTCAATTTGTTTTGGAGCATCTCAAGTATTTTGTCTCAGGCAATATATTGGGGCTTGGTTCTCATTATATCTAAAGAACACCCATAACATAATCCGCTCCAGTCGCTTCTTTGTTTCCCAGGCTATAATTTGCTCTGCTAAAAATTTTTATTTATGCTATTTTATTCAAAATTAAGAAGGAAAGGCTAAACTTAATGCCCCAATTTCCAGAGTTCAAGCTGATTGAGGTTGCGGACAGAGATTTGCTTCATAGCTTTTTCCATGCTTATCAGCCTGAGACATCGGAGCTAACTTTCACTAATATCTTCATCTGGCGGGAGCATTATCAGATTCATTGGTCAATTTTTAAGGACTGGCTGATTATTGCGTGCCATTCTGGCGGAGAAAAATGTTTTGCTCTTCCACCGATCGGTCCCTTGCCCAGGATGGAGGTCACCAGAAATATCTTGCAATGGCTAAAAGAAGAGCGCGGTATTAAAGACCCGAGCATTGAGCGCGCGGACTCAAGGCTCGTGAATGAGCTTGCAGGGAGTTCTGAATTTATAATCACTCCGACCCGTGAGCATTTTGATTATGTTTATCAAACAGAGAATCTGATCAAGCTGTCCGGGAATAGATATCACGCGAAGAAAAACCATCTGAATAAGTTCAGGAAAACATACAGGTGGAGCTATGAGCCAATGAGCGCGGAAAAAATCAAGGAATGTATGCAGGTTGCAGAGCTATGGTGCAGAGCAAGGAGATGCCACGAGGACATGGATTTGTCGGATGAGGCGAACGCTGTCAGGGAGATACTGGAAAACTTTTCTGCATTAAAAGTTCAAGGCGGGATGATCTTGATTGAAGATAAAGTTAGAGCCTTTGCTATTGGAGAGATGCTCAATCAAGACACCGCGGTTATCCATATTGAAAAAGCTGACCCGGAAATCCCGCAGTTATTTGTCGCTATCAATCAGCAGTTCTGCGAGAACCAGTGGTCAAAGGTACCCTGGGTGAACAGGGAGCAAGACCTGGGAGATGAAGGCTTGCGGCAGGCAAAAATGTCCTATCATCCCAGCAGGCTTATTCAGAAATTCCGGATCAAATTGCCAATAACCTGACAGGAAAAATACCTGAGCGGGAAATATGGCTCCAAACTATTTAAGGTGAGTTCTATAGAGGCGCAGAAATACTTCAAACTCTAATTCAGAGCCATTATCTTGATCCTTACCAGGGGGATACCATGTTTATCTTTTCCACCTTTTTTGAAAAAAAGACTTGACAAAAGCATTTTTTCCATTATACTCTTTTCCGCTTACAAAAGCCTTTGAGCTTAGAGGTGCGAATAAGGAAATTTTCCTTCTGCTCATTAAATTTGTTTTTGAGAAAATTGCGCTGTGCTTAAGACTTGCTAATCGCCCAAAAGTGATTAGCTTTATGAATGAGGCGCCGGTATCTGAAAAGAGAAATGAGCCTTGAGCAAGCTCTCGCCCCTCCTTTTTCCGAAATCCGGCGCCTCTCCATTTTTAAAGCCCCCGGGTTGAGCCAGTGTATCAGCCTTTCAATTCCTGCTTTTTTAGATTAAAATCGCCGTCAAATAAACTATGCACTTAAGCTTCCTGAAAAGATCGGCTATCATTCTGGCGCTGATTATTCTCAGCGCTCTTATTGTCTGGCTCATTTACGCCTGGTATTTCCACCCTCTTCCGGACAAAGCTATCCAGTGGCTCAGCCAGGTTCCCCCTCCCACAAAAGCAGACAGAATCCTGGTATTTTCTCCGCATCCGGATGATGAGACTATCGCCTGCGGAGGATACATAGCAACTGCTGTGCAGAACGGCTCCTCGGTCTGGATCGCATTGATAACGGACGGCAACAAGCACGGCAAGGAGCGGATCCGGTATGCGGAATTTTATAATGCCACTCGCACCCTTGGCATAAGGGAGCGCCAATTATTTTTTTTGGGATTTCCAGATGGGGGCTTGAGGAAGGAAAATCCGGACAAATTGCGCCAGAGCTTTGAACGCATCATCCTTACGGTTAAGCCCGAAATAGTTTTTGCGCCTCATCCTTTAGACCATCATCCAGACCATCAGATCACAGGTAAAATAGTGGAAGATTTAAGCTCATCAGGCTCTTTTGTTCTTTATCAATATCTTGTTCATTACAATCTATTTCCGAAACCAAGACAATATGCCCCGAATTTGTATCTTAAGCCTCCGATGCGATTATTGCGAATAAATTCCAGCTGGATGACTTTTCCTCTCTCGGAAACAATGGAGCAGGTTAAATTCCAGGCAACACTTCAGTACCGCTCTCAGCTTAAAGACCCTTTTGACCCGCTTCTGCCCGGACTGATGCTCGGAATGATCCGAAAGAACGAGCTCTTTTCAACTGGTGGGAAATGAAGATTTATTCCTTACTGCTGTGCGGGCGAGTTTAGTGTTTTCCGTAGCCTCGCGAACCAGGATGATCTTATCAGCCACTCATCCTTGACATACATCTCGGGTTGTGATTTATTCAGGGATAGCACTTTGAAAAGAAGCCTGTGGATAATAAAAAGGGAAGACCGGTGAGAAGCCGGCGCGGCCCCGCCACTGTAATCAGCGGTAAGTTCTGCTCATTTTGCCACTGGTTCCTTAAAGGGACTGGGAAGGAGAGCAGAAAAGCTGAGAGCCAGGAAACCTTGCCACAAGGCTAAGCGGATTTCCTCGCGGGAGGGGAAAAGCTGGAAATACCCCAACTTCCCATCCCGGAGGTTGGGGATTTTTTTTGAGATGAGATATTTAAAAACAATTAGCGCATTTCTGATGGCGCTGGCTTTTTTAGCAAGCGCTTTTTCAGCCTGCTCACAAAAACAGGCGAGAGAAGAAGTAAAAGCACGAAGCCCGCGCGTGGTGTCGCTTGCGCCGAATCTGACAGAGATAGTTTTTGCGCTTGGAATGGGAGACCATCTTGTCGGAGTCACTGAGCATTGCAATTATCCTCCGGAGGCAAAGACCAAGCCAAAGCTGGGCGGATTGAAGAACATCAATATTGAAGCGGTTCTTGCGCAGGAGCCTGACCTGGTGCTGGCGACAAGGGATGGAAACGAGCTTGAATTGCTGGATAAGCTCTCAGAATTGGGCTTAAAGGTCAGGAGTTATCAGCCAGAGAATCTGGACCAGGTTCTGGACACGATTCTGGAGGTCGGGATTGAGCTGGACAGAAAGGAGCAAGCGCAAAAGCTGGTTGCTGATCTGGAAAAACAAAAGCAGTTGATTGAGAAGAGCGTAAAGGATGCGCCAGCGGTGCCTGTGTTTCTTTTTTTCCAACGAGAGCCTTTGATTGCCGCGGGTGCTGGAACTTTTGCCAATGACCTGATTAAAAAAGCAGGCGGGGTGAATCTGGCAGAAGACGCTCGCATCCCGTATCCGCATTACAGCCTGGAGATTGTTCTGGAAAAATCTCCGGAGGTGATCATTGATGTTTCAATGTCAGAATTCCCCGGGGCACAGGCAGAGGCGGAGCGCTGGTGGGGCAAATGGAGAGACATTCCTGCAGTGAAAAATCATCGGATTTATGTTTTGAACTCGGATTTGATCACCCGTCCGGGACCAAGGCTTTTTCAGGGTTTGCTTGAGCTTGCGAAAATTCTTCATCCGGAGAGGTTTCAGGGGAATTGAAATGCCTGCTCTTAATAAAAGCAAATTATTCCTCATCCTCTCGGCGCTGATGGTCATGCTCGCGCTCGCGATTTTGCTCACTCTTTTTTTCGGTCCGGCAGAGGTGCAAATCAATTTTTCTCTTCTCAAGGAGCAGTTTCTGGCTCTGGTTAAATCTGAGCCAATGAGTCAATCCGGCGCCATAATTTTCCGCATCCGTGTTCCGCGCGCTTTGTTAGCGGCTCTTGTTGGAGGAGGGCTCGCAATAGCAGGCGTGGGGTTTCAGGCTTTGCTTAGAAATCCGCTTGCGGACCCGTATATATTAGGCGTGAGCGGAGGTTCCGCGTTTTTTGCCATTATCGGGATGATACTCGCGGGCTCAATCGGGTTTGCACCGGTTCCTGGCTTTGCGTTTGCAGGCGCTTTGATCGCGATTGCGCTCGTGCTTTTAGTTGCCCGGACTGAAGGCAGACTTCCTGTCATCACTCTGCTTTTAGCAGGCGTGGTTGTGAACGCTTTTTTCTCAGCGCTGGTGATGTTCATCCTGAGCATAAGCTCCACAAGACATCTTCCAGGCGCAATTTACTGGATGATGGGAAACCTGAGCGAGAAAAGCTATTCCACTCTTGCATTTGTTGCGCTTTATTATGCTCCTGCAATCGCAATTCTGCTGAGCCGGGCGCGGGACTTTAACCTGCTATCTCTTGGTGAGGAATCAGCTGAGCAGTTGGGAGTAAAAGTTGAACATAGCAAGCTATGGACATTTCTCTCAGCAAGCCTGATCACTGCTGTTGCGGTTTCTGTGAGCGGTTTAATCGGATTCGTGGGCTTGATGGTTCCGCATATACTCAGGCTGATTTTTGGTCCAGACCATCGTCTCCTACTTCCTGCTAGCTTCCTTTTTGGAGCAAGCTTTCTTGTGCTATGTGACCTACTTGCACGAGTTATCATAGCACCTGCGGAGCTTCCAGTCGGGGTCATTACCGCGGTCCTGGGAGGACCTTTTTTTATCTGGCTACTTCACAGCTCAAGGGAGAAACTCGGAAAATGAGCATTCTGGAGACCCAGAGTATCTCGTTTTGTTTTCCAAATGGAAACCTGGTTCTGGATCAGGTCAGCTTTCATTTGAATAAAGGAGAGATGCTTTGCGTAATAGGTCCAAATGGTTCTGGCAAGAGCACTTTGATCAGGGTTTTATCCGGGGTCTTAAAGCCAATGAGCGGAAAAATTTTCATCAAGGGAAAACCGCTCAATGAGTTCCGAAAAAAAGAGCTGGCGCAAAAAATAGCAGTGGTGCCACAGCAGACTGAGATAGCTTTTGCATACACAGTTCTGGAAATAGTTTTAATGGGAAGGGCTCCTTATCTCAAGAGCTTCCAGCTAGAAGGAATCCGGGATATGGAGATTGCGAAAAAAGCGCTTGCGCAAACCGATTGCGATAATTTAGCGGAGCGAAGGATTGATGAGATTTCCGGAGGGGAAAGGCAACGCGTGATTTTAGCAAGGGCTTTAGCGCAGGAGCCTGAGATTCTTCTTCTGGACGAGCCCACTGCTCATCTTGACCTTCAACATCAGGTCAGGTTTCTTCAACTGCTCACGGAGCTAAGAGCGGGTTCTAAACTATCCGCGCTCTTCACCACCCACGACCTTAACCTCGCATCCATATTTGCGGATAAAATCCTCATCCTGGACCGGGGCAGAGTCGCGGGTTTCGGAGCACCTGAGCAAATCCTGAGCGCGGAATTGATGAGCAGTGTGTATAAATTGAAGCTCAAGCTGATTGAGGGAATATATCCGGGCCGTCCCCTGATCTTTCCGGAACTGGACTGAAAATTTTTGAGCCCGCGCTGGAACCGGTCCCGTTTTTTACAAAACGACCAGGGATAAACCGCAACCTGCTCTCCGCGCGTCTCAAAGTCTTTGCCAATGCTCTCGGAAACATCTTTCCTCTATCTGCTAATTGAATTTTCAATGTTCAATTTGCAATTTCTAGGGCAAAGTCAAGTCAGGGCGTTTATACTCCTTATAAAAAGAAATTATACTGCGGATTCGTTGTTTGATTGGAAATCTATTTATCCTTATAGTAGATTTTGAATGAAAACGGAGAGAAGGGAATTTATGAAGAGCGCGGTTCTGGGCGTTGGTGGGATGGCTATGGGAGGGAGACTGATGGCTAGGAGAAAGATGGCGCCGGATTATATGCGGATAGTGAAAGAGCGAATGAATTCAGAGAACTATGTTTCTCATTATGTTGAGCCAGAGATTACTGAACCGGTTTTACTGTGTCTGGATGATGGGAGGCTGAATCCCAAAGCAATTGGCTGGTCGCGAATTCCTCTGGTAAAAGCGAATCTCAAGGGGCATTGGTTAAGAAAAAAGCGCTGGAATTTCTGGAACTGGATCAGCGATGATTTTGTTTTCTCGGTCACGCTTTCGGATATAGATTATGCCAGTTTCTGCGCGGTGTCTTTTATTGATTTCATTAGCAAGGATAGCGTAAGCACAATTTCCATCAAGCCGGGCGGTTATATAGATATGCCAGAGGAGGTTGAGAGCAGTGTTTTCTTTGAAAGCGGATTGATGAAATACAGCTTTGATCATAAGGGTGACCATATAAAGGTTGACTATTTCTGCAAAAATGCGAGCGGGAAGCCAGTTGTTGCTGATTTTATTATTCACAAGCCAAAAGGTCACGAGACCTTGAATATCGTGGTTCCCTGGTCGGATGAAAGATTCCAGATGAATTCCAAGCATAATAGCCTGCCAGTGGAGGGTTTTGTGAAAATTGGTGAAAAAAAGTATCTGATGAATCCTGAAAATTGCTATGGTGTGCAGGATTTTGGGAGGGGGATTTGGCCTTATCGCTCTTATTGGAACTGGGGGGTTGCTACAGGAAAGCAGGATGGGAATATCATCGGAGTCAACTTCGGAGCAAAGTGGACTACAGGCACAGGCATAAATGAGAATGGCATCTGTTTTAATGGCAGGCTTTATAAGGTGATGGAGGATTTAATCTGGGAATATGATCCGAACAATTGGATGAAGCCATGGAAAGTCCGGGCGGATTATTCCAGAATGATTGACCTTACTCTCACGCCTTTTTACGAGCAGAAAACCAGATTAAGTCTTGGCTTATTGAGCACTGAAGGGGTGTGTTGTTTCGGGAAATGGAACGGCATAATCAGGTTTGACGGCAAAGAGGTGAAGATTCGCGGTCTTATAGGCTGGGCAGAGGAGTTCTCTCATCGGTGGTGAACCTGCTAGTCTCCACTCTCAAATTTCATATCTCATAAAAAAAACGGCTGGGAGTTTTTCTCCCAGCCGTTTTGTATATCTGCTCTGTGATGAGAATGCCTGCGCCAGTATTTTAAGCTCAGTACATCGGCGGATGAGGAGCGTGTCCACCAGGGAATGATGGTTTTTCCTCTGGCTTTTCCGTGACCGCGCACTCGGTTGTGATCAAGAGTCCTGCTACGCTGGCAGCGTTCTGAAGCGCTGTCCTGACCACCTTGGTCGGGTCAATGATTCCTGCTTTAACCAAATCCTCATACTCCATAGTCAGAGCGTTAAATCCAAAACCGCCTTTGTTGTTCTTGATTTTATCCACGACAATTGAGCCATCCACGCCCGCGTTCTGGGCAATCCACTTCGCAGGGTCCTCAAGAGCCTTGCGCACGATGTTGATCCCGAATTTCTCATCATCATCCTGAGGCTTGAGATCATCCAGAGCTGAAAGGCAACGGATATACGCAACTCCTCCGCCTGGAACTATTCCCTCTTCAACCGCGGCTTTGGTCGCATTAAGCGCGTCTTCCACTCTCGCCTTCTTCTCCTTCATCTCGGTCTCGGTTGCGGCTCCAACTTTTATCACTGCGACTCCACCTGCGAGCTTTGCCAGCCTTTCCTGCAGTTTCTCCCGGTCATAATCCGATGTGGTCTCCTCTATCTGCGTCCGAATCTGATTCATCCGCGCCTTAATTTTTTCCTTAGAACCCGCGCCTTCCACAATCGTGGTATTATCTTTATCAATCACCACTTTTTTCGCCCTGCCTAAGTTATTGACCTTTATATTTTCCAGCTTAACGCCAAGGTCCTCGGTAAAAGCCTCTCCGCCGGTCAGGATGGCAATATCCTCCAGCATAGCCTTTCTCCTGTCTCCAAATCCAGGCGCCTTCACCGCACAGGCTTGCAGTGTCCCCTTTATCCGGTTCACTACCAGTGTTGCAAGCGCTTCTCCCTCAACATCCTCTGAGATCACCAGAAGCGGTTTTCCCATACGGGCAATCTGCTCCAGAAGCGGTAGCAAATCCTTCATTGCGCTAATTTTCTTCTCATGAAGAAGGATATATACATCCTCTAACACGCACTCCATCTTCTCCGCATCGGTCACAAAATATGGAGACAGATACCCTCGGTCAAATTGCATTCCCTCAACCACATCCAGAGTGGTCTCTATCGCCTTTGCCTCCTCAACCGTGATTACGCCCTCCTTGCCAACCCTGTCCATTGCCTCAGCAATAATGTCTCCAATCTGCTTGTCATTATTCGCTGAAACCGTGCCAACCTGAGAAATCTCTTCCTTGCCCTTAACAGGCTTGGATAGCTTTTTCAGCTCCGCAACCACTGCCTCAACTGCCTTGTCAATCCCGCGCTTCAAACCCATTGGGTTTGCTCCCGCGGCAACCAGGCGCATACCCTCTCGGTAAATCGCCTGAGCAAGAACCGTCGCAGTGGTCGTTCCGTCTCCCGCAACATCACTGGTCTTGCTCGCAACCTCGCGAACCATCTGCGCGCCCATATTCTCAAACTTATCCTGAAGCTCTATCTCCTTAGCAACAGTAACACCATCCTTTGTAACCGTGGGCGAGCCAAAGGTTTTCTCAATCACCACATTCCTTCCACGCGGTCCCAGCGTCACCTTAACCGCATCTGCCAAGAGATTCACACCTTTAAGAATCCTAGACCTCGCATCCTCTCCAAATTTAAGTTCCTTCGCAGACATTATCCTAACCTCCTATTCTTTTTGAATTAATTACTCTTCAATAATAGCTAAAACCTCTTCTTCCCGCATAATCATATACTCTTCACCGCCGATCTTAATCGTGCTCCCTGCATATTTCTCAAACAGTATCCGGTCCCCAACCTTAACCTCCATCTTCCGAACCGTGCCGTCCTCAAGAATCTTGCCCTTACCAACCGCAATAACCTTTCCTTGCGCTGGCTTCTCCTTTGCCGTGTCTGGAATTATTATTCCACCTGCGGTCTTTTCCTCCTCTTGCAACTGCTTAACAATAATCCGATCCTGCAAAGGCTTGATATTCAATCCCATCTATAAATCCTCCTTTCTTATTTGTCTCTCATTGTTCGCCCAATAGAATTTAGCGTTTATAAAATATAATCCTCTTTCCCCTTTTGTCAATACCCCCAGCTAAATTTCCCTCCATTCCAGACCTTGCCAATCTATGCCACCCAAAGCCCTGCCACGCCCATCCCCCCTTAGCCCACCCCCTTTGATCCGTTCCTTTTATTTTTTGTTGTCGCGGCACTCGTAAAGGAGCTTTTCCGCGTTTTCTGGACAATTTCCAAAAAGCATCAGCACCCTACTTTTGGGAAGGGAAAGGCTCTCGCGGGATTTGGGCAACACGCGCTTAATAAGTGGCACCAATGCTTATAAGCGATGATAGACGCCGCGAGTGTCAATGATGAGTTTTGCAGTGGATTTGAGCATTTGATAGTTAATGTTTGAATGGTCGGTTGCGATGAGCACACAATCTGAGTTGCGAACGATTGACTGAGAAAGTTTCACTGATTTAATGATTTTTCCTTCTAATTCAAGTCTCGGAATATAAGGGTCGTGGTATTGGACTTTTGCGCCTTTGTCCAGGAGCAGTTTCAAAATTTCCAGCGCAGGGGATTCCCTGAGGTCGTTGATGTCTTTTTTATAACTTACTCCTATCACAAGCACTCTGGCTCCGCATAGGGCTTTGCCTTTTCGGTTGAGTTGTTCTTGAGTTTTATTCACCCAGAATTCTGGCATCTGCGCATTGATTTCTGTTGCAAGCTCAATGAAGCGCGTGCGATAGTTGAGCGATTTCATCTTCCAGGAGAGATATATAGGGTCAACAGGGATGCAATGTCCGCCGGTTCCTGGTCCGGGATAAAATGTCATAAATCCAAATGGCTTGGTTGACGCGGCGTCAATCACTTCCAGGACATTGATTCCGAGCTTGTCGCAGATGATAGCGATCTCGTTGACGAGTCCGATATTTATCTGCCGGAAGGTGTTTTCCAGGAGCTTGGTCATCTCCGCAACCGTGGGCGAGCTCACAGGGATAACTCGGTCAATAATCTGCTGATAGAGCATAGAGGCAAGCCTGGTGCTTTTAGGATTTATCCCGCCAACCACTTTGGGAGTGTTTTTAAGCTGGTATTTCTTGTTTCCGGGGTCAATCCTCTCTGGACTCATTGCAAGAAAGAAATCTCTTCCGGGCTTCAAGCCTGTTTTTTGCTCCAGCCGGGGTCCGATAAGTTCAGTGGTCATTCCGGGATAAATCGTGGATTCAATTATGACCATCTGTCCCCTGCGAAGCCGCGGGGCAATTGCATCCGTGGCGTCCAGCACAAAGGAAAAGTCCGGGTCTTTGGTTTTGTTTAATGGAGTTGGCACACACACGATAATGGCATCTGCGAATTTGATTTTTTCAAAGCTTACGCTTGGGAGCAGTTTTTTAGAATTAACCTGAGCCTTTATTTCAGAATCCGCGATGTCATTGACATAGCTTTTTCCGCGTTTGAGCTCATTGATGCGTGTTTTGTCCGGGTCAATTCCGATAGTGAGGAACCCTTTTTTTGCAAAGGCGAGCGCAAGAGGCAGTCCCACATATCCCAGACCAAGGATAGCTATGCGTGCGGTTTTGTTTTCAATAGCTTTTTCAAGCTCTATGCTTTTTTTATTTGAACTCATCATTCTCCTCTCTCCATAATGGCGGATAAATTTTTTCATCAGTCGGCTCCTCGTCCTTGTCCCAAGGCGAATAGATTATATCATCTGTCTGAAAAGCTTTCAGCTCATCCACTTTTGCCTTAATCCGTTTATCCTCCGGATGCATTTTGGAATATAGCTGATAGAACTTAAACGCTTGTGGGAAATTTTTTTCATTCTCCGAAATCTGGGCAAGATTTAAGATAACGCGTGATTTGATATTCTGGTCTTTTAGCCCGTGGTAATGAAATAGCCAGAGAAGATGCGCTTTTGCAAGGTTGGGCTGTCTTCTGAAGAGATATAGCAGAGATAGTCCATAACGGTATTCAACAGATTCAGGCTGAAGGGCAATCAAATTAAGATATTCCTTTTCCGCGGCTTCATATTGAGCGGTTTGTTGAAAGCAACTGAGCATTAGCCTTCGGGCTTTTTCCTCATACTGGCGATTTTTTAGTAAGGGCGCAATGACTGATTCCAGCTTCTCGCAATTTTTGTTTATCATCAAAGCTGATGCGTAGACCATAATAGCCTCCGGGTCTCCGGGTGCCATCTGGATTGCTTTTTCTCCTGCTAAAAGCACAGCGTCATAATGCCGGAATGCATTGAGAAATTCCAGCAGTTTAGCCAGAGATTTTATATCGTTCTCAAATACCGGGATCAATTCCAGAGGAGAGTAGTTATTTTCCAGCCATAGCTGTAGCGGATCAGAAACATAGAAAAGATCAATTTTGACAATTTTAGCGATCAAAGGTTTTGCCTGGTCAGGTTTTCCTTCCTGAATCAGGAATTTAGCCAGAAGCTCCAGAAATAGCGGATTATTGGGGTCAAGGATTGTTGCCTGATGATAAGCATCCAGCGCGGATTTTTTTGGAGTTGCGCCTCGTTTCTCAAGCTCTTCCGAGACCCTTCCGAGCAAAGCCCAGTAATAAGGATATTCAGGCTCAATAGAGATGGCGGTGAGAAGGTTGCTTTCAGCTTTCTTAAGCAAATCCAGTTGAGCCTGAGGGTTACGGTTTTCAACTAAGTGTATATATGTTTTTGCCAGCCAGCGATATACTTCAGGGTCGCGCGAGAAAAATTTTTGAGAATACTGAAACGCGGTTAAAGCATTATACCAATCCTGTTTTTTATAAAAATTTTTTCCGCGCTCAAATTGGAGTGCGGATAACCACTGGAATATCCCGCTCGTGATTGCAAAAATGATGATAAAAACGAGCAGTATTTTCGTCAGGAATTTCATTTCAATTCCTCTCTTTCTGCAACTCCACGAGGCTTTAGCAGAAAAGCTGTAAGGGCTAGAAAATAATAGACCAGCCCCGGGATATGGAAATGGAAGTCAACCTGGTCGTGAATGAGGAATCCTATGATTCCGAAGATGATTCCAATAGAAACCCTTCTTTCAAATCCTGACATCTCTTTGCGATAGTTTCTTAAATATACGCGGAAGCCCTGGATAAGGATAAAGAGAAAGAGCAGAGATGAGGGGATTCCAGTTTCTGCGGTAAGCTGAAGAAGGTCGTTATGGGAATGGCTTTCTCCGTGCTGTTCCCCCAGGATGCGATACCCAGGATATTCTGCCCAGAAGCCTCCGGGACCTATGCCCAGAAAGGGATGGGCTTTAATCATATTAATGGTGCTTTGCCAGAGCATCTTTCTGCCAGTAATGTCCAGACCGCTCTCCGGGTCAGTAAAAAATTCATTCAGGGGCTTTGCTCTATCGCGAAGAGTATCACGCTCCAGAATCAGGCTGATGACTAAGCCCAGCAAAACTGTTATGAGGATTATTGAGAAATAGGCTTTAAGTTTTTTGGCACGCGACCCGAGCGCCATGTATAGGAAGAAAGCGATTATGGTTATCAGAAAGGCGAGCCATCCACTTCGGCTGAGAGAAAACGCCAGTGCGAGCAAAAGTATGAGCAGGGGAAAAGTAAAAAGAACCCGCTGGGCTATATCCTCGCTAAGGGATTCTCGTTTAATTCGCCGTGCCATCATCAAGCCGATTCCCAAAAAGATGGACAGGATGACCAAGCCAGCAAAATTATTGTGATTTATAAATGTGCCAGAAACATTTTTGATATTATCCGGAATTATTCCTGTGCCGGGTTTTTTAAAGAAATAAAGCCCGATTCCAAGGATGGAGACCAATACGGGATATGCAAATAAGCACCAGAGCAGGACTTTTTCGCGAGTACGGTTTTCAAAATGCCAGAGGATGAGATAAAAGAAGAGCGTGCTGATCAGAATTCTTTCCAGGGCAAAGACGCTAGCCCAGCGGTGCGGTGAAAGGATACCAGAAAGAATTATAATAGATATCCACACGAGTAAATAAGGCTCCAGACCTGTCAGCCTTGGTCTTGGTATAAATCCCAGTTCCCATCCGAGCAGAGATAGCCCGAAGCAGATCACGATCAGGATAGCAAGCGGATACCAGTATACCTTAGCAACCGCTCCCTGAAGCAGGATTGCACTCAAAATTATAAGGATCAAGACAGCTTCTATCAGAGTCCTTAACCGCGATTTAGTTCCCCCTCCCACGCCATCCTGGCTTTAGGTTTCAACCGTTTAGCCCTCGTCTTTTTCCTCAGCGCTATACCCGTATGATGAGTAGTAATAATAGTAGTAATAATAGTAATGATAATGGTAATATCCGCCGTAATAATACTTTTCCTTCTTGATGTCAAAGTCGTTGAAAATGACGCCAGCAATTTTGAAATTAAGCATTTTAAGCATCTGTATATTTCGGTTCAGTATGTCCCTGGCGATCCGGTTGGCGCGAACCATAAACGCTATTCCATCCGCAACCTGAGAGAGCATACTGACATCGCTCAAAGGCCAGCAAGGGGCGCTGTCAAACAGGATGAGGTCAAAATTAGGCTTGAGCATATTAACTATTTCCCGCAGATGAATAGAGCCAAGGATTTCTCCGGGATTGGACGGGATTGGACCGCTTGGCATAACCCTTAATCCGTCTACAGCTCCCGGATGCGTATAATTTTGCATCAACTGGTATGTGAAATAGATGGGCTGGGTGAGCACAGGAAATTCGCTGAAGAAGTTCTCAATTTCTTCCTTTTTTAGAGCAGGCAGGATTTGATGATGTCCAGGGGACTCTGTGAATTCCAGCCGGATTTCCTCAGGTGTGATGTCCTCAAGATGGGCTTTGCCAGAGCTTCTCCAGTCTCTTAAATTCCCTGCAATGATCTGTCCGCTCTGATACAAAAACCGGAGCGGATACTCGGAGTTGAAGTGAAGCGCGACCAGGCCGTTTGATTTCTGGAGCTTGAGCAGGAGATTGAGGTCTCCGAAGGACAGTTCCGAGAGATGATTTTTCCAGTCCGGATTCTGGAACAGGTCAATCAGGGCGCGTGTTAAGCCTTTTTCTCTTTCCAGCTTAAAAAACTTATGCTGGACAGGTCTTCTCAAGTCCGCGTCAATAATCAATGTGCGGATTCCTTCCTGCGCCATAGAAACCCCCAGATTGGCAGTCACGATGGATTTCCCTTCTTTGGGAGAGCAACTGGTAATGACCATAGATTTGATGCCATTCTGTGTTATAAACATCCGGAGACCGGCGCGTAAATGAAGTATTCCCTCTGAATAAAGGGAACGGGGCTGATCAATCACCATTAAAGGATGCTGGTCTTTACTATGAGGCTCTTCAAGGTGAGGAAGCAGAGAAAGAATAGGCAGACGGGTATAAAATTCCACATCTTCTGGAGTGTGAAGAGAGCGGTCCATCATTTCCGCAAAGACCGCATACGCCATTCCGAAAAACAGTCCGAGAATGAGCGCGATCATCAGGTTAAAGAGCCGATTGGGCTTAATCGGCTTCTTGTTTGGCCGAGCGTATTCGTGAATATAAATGGTGTTCTTAAAAGAGCCGTTTGCCTGGATGTTCGCCTCCTTGACCGCGGCCAGGAGATTGTTAAACAGGTCTCTCGCAGAGTCAGCCTCACGCTCCAGAACCACATATTCCGCATCCTTGCTCGTGATCTCAACCGCCTTTCGGTTCATTTCCTCCATATCTGCCTGCAATTTTGCTTGTTTGGCAAGCAAAATGCTGTTCTTAAGCTCAAGACTGGTGATATTCTTCTTGAGCTCCTCTTCAAACTTCGCACGCAGAATCTCAATCTGATTTTTAGCCTCAATCACCTGAGGATGTTCTTCCTTATATTTCTTCGTCAAACTATCATAGTTGATCTCCGCGCTGACCAGTTCCTGATTCAAACGCAACAAGACCGGGTCCGCACCGCTCCCGGCAACATAACTGTCAGTTCCTGATTCAGGATTAGCTTTGCCTTCCGTGGATGTCGTGGAGAAGTCATAAATAGTCGGCGGAGTGTATTTACTGTAATCCTTACGGGCAAGAAGCCCGCGCAGAGCCTGGATCTGGGCATTGAGAAGCTGAATCTGAGTGTCCAGATTACGGAGCTCAACACTCAGGTTCCCTCTTTGCTCAGCTAACTGATTTTTGTCCACATTGGTTTCAAAAATCTGGTTCTTCTGCTTGTATTCAAATAACTTACGCTCTGCCTCGCTCACGCGCTGGCGAGCCTCTTCTAACTGCTGATTCAGGAACTTCAAAGAGTTTAGAGCCAGAATCTCCTGCTCCATCACATTATAGCTAACCATGGCTTCTGCTACTGCATTAGCGATTTCTGCGGCTCGTCCTGGATTGGAGTCCGTGGCGAAGATATGCACCAAATTGGTCTTTTCAACAACCTTGGATGAGACCCTGCCCTGCAGACCAGCCGCAACTTGCCGATAAACATTTTGTTTCTCTTCTTCGCTCAATTGCTCAAAATTGGCAGGACGGAAATACCCTTTTTCAATCAGCCGCTTAGCGGCTTCCAAAAGAATGGGACGGCTGGTGATGATGCTGGTCATGGTGTCAAAGTCGCTTCTCATCGCATACGGATTCGGAAAGGTGATCTCGCGTGATTTTAATACGCTTGATGGCGTCCCTACCCGGATGATGATGGATGCGCGGGAATTAAAGTATTCAGTGGCAACAAAATTATAAACCAGTGCGACCAATACCACGCCCAGCCAGATCGCAAGAATCGCCCATCTTCTGCGGGAAAAAATTCGGATGTAATTGCCAATGTTCACTTCCGGAGATTCTAAAAACATACCCGGCTCCTGAACATGATGACTAATTGGGCTCTCGTTTCGCTGATTAAGTTCTCCCATTCCGACCTCCCTCAATCTTTAACTCATCTTCCAGATTAACCCCGGAGCTATACTCGCTCACTATTTTCCCAAGCCATCTCCTCAACTCCTCCTCGGAATAAGCGTCCAGAAGATGAGCGTTCAAATCCTCCAGGGCTTGTTTAATATCATCAGTGATAAATCCGTTCATTCTTAACTGATGTATTTTTTCATGCTCGGTTCGGAGCATATCTTCTTCCTTGAATTTCAATTCCTCAAACAGCTTCTCTCCAGGACGGATGCCTGTAAAAATAATTTGAATGTCTTCCTCTGGCTTTAGCCCGGAAAGCCGAATCAGTTCCCGCGCCAGCTCAACTATCCGAATCGGCTCTCCCATTTCCAGGAAATAAATCTCTCCGCCTTTGCCAATAGAAGCCGCCTGCAACACGAGCTGGGAGGCTTCGGAAATGGTCATAAAATAACGGCGCATATCCGGATGCGTCACTGTCAGGGGACCGCCTTCCTGAATCTGTTTGCGGAAAATCTCCACCACAGACCCCTGGCTTGCAAGCACATTTCCGAACCGGACAATAATAAATCGGGTTTTACTTGTTCTGGAAATTATCTGCAGATATTTTTCAGCCGCACGCTTGCTTGCGCCCATAATGCTGGTTGGATTCACTGCCTTGTCAGTGGAGATGAAAACAAAACTTTGAACACCGAAGCGATGCGCGAGCTTCGCAAGTATCTTTGTGCCCAGGATATTATTCTTGATCGCCTCCCGGATATTGAACTCCATAAGAGGCACATGTTTATAAGCGGCGCAGTGAAAAATCACTTCTGGCTTATATTCAGCCAGAATCTGAGCCATTCTTCCCTCATCGCATATATCCCCGATTTTTGCCACAAGCCTACCGGGCAGTTCCGCATATCGGGTAAGCTGTCTCTCAATTTGAAAAAGCGCGGTTTCCGCCTGGTCAAGCATAATCAGAACTCGGGGACCGAACCTGATGACCTGCCGGCAAATCTCAGACCCAATGCTTCCGCCAGCGCCAGTCACCAGAATAACTCTCCCTGTAAGAAACCTCTCAATCGCAGAGCTATCCAGACGAACAGGCTCTCTCCGCAGTAAATCCTCAATCTCCACACTGCGGAGCTTGTTCACGGTCACTCTTCCATCAATCAAGTGATCCAGACCCGGAATAGTCCTGAAGGGTTTCCCTGTCTGCTCCGCTAATCTAACTATCCGGCGCATCTGCGCCCCGGTTGCAGAAGGAATAGCGATCAGGATTTCTTCAGCAGAAAGCGATTCTACGAGCTCAGGCAATTTATCAATCGGTCCATAAATTCTCACGCCGTGCAACTGAGTGTTGATCTTGGAAGGATTGTCATCCACAAAACCCACTGCCTGATAATTCATTGCAGGATACTTCTTTAACTCCCTGATCAATGTCTCTCCCGCATCCCCTGCGCCCACAATCAATACTTTTCTCCCGGGACCAGTCTTAGTAAAAATCGTTGAAACCTCTTCCCGCAGGATGCGTAAAAACAGCTTGGCTCCTCCAACAATCATAATGGTCAGAAACCAGTCAGTAAAAATTACCGAGCGAGGAAATCCGATTTCCAGATTTAGAAAATAAACCGAAATGCCCAGGAGCATGGTGCTAACAGTGGACGCTTTGATGATATTAAAAAGGTCTGAAACTGAGGCGTATCTCCAAGACGCTTTATATACTGCAAAGTAATAAAAGATCACAAATTTCATTGCGACAATAATAGGTAGAGATTGAAGGAAAAGCGTCCAATAGTGAGGAGGGATATTAAACTCAAATCTGAACATAAAGCTGAAAGACAACGCAAGCGCAAAAAAAAGCAGGTGAATCAATCCTGACAAAACCTCGCGATATTTTAAGATGCGCTTCATTTTCCGTTTATAATTATACCAATCTCTCGGATCACTTGGTCCTGCTCTTGGGTTTTCATTCCCGAATAAAGCGGAACCGCTATTGTCTCCCTGCTCAAAAGCTCTGCGTTTTTGAATCCGCCATTAGACAGCCCTTTATAAGCGGTTAAAAGATGCAGAGGCGGATAAAAATAGCGCTTGCATTCAATCCCAGCTTGTATAAGTTCCTCTAGCAGATGGTCTCGCGTTTTTCCAGCTTCTGCGGTAACCCGGAATACAAAATAGTTATAGCCGCTCTTGCGCTCCGGTCCGAATTCTTGAAAAGCCAGTCCCTTAATCCCGGAGAGCTTTTCCCTGTACCTCTTGACAAGTTTTTCTCTTTCCAATCGCAGTTTATCAAGATGCTTGAAATTATGACAACCAAGAACCGCGCATAACTCGCTCATCCGAGCGCTCAAGCCCACTCCCAGCATATCTGCTTTGTCCGGACCCTTGCCATAATCTCGTAATTGGCGCAACTTGAGAGCAAGCCCGGAATCGTTAGTGGTGATTATGCCGCCTTCTGCGGAAGTGATCACTTTGCTCGGACTCAAGCTGAAAACCTCCGCAATTCCAAAACCACCGCATCTCTTTCCCTTATATTCCGCGCCCAGCCCTTGCGCAGAATCAAAAATCAGCTTCCAGCCGCGCTTGGCGCAGATTTTTTCCAGCTCTGAAATTTTCGGAGGCAGACCGAATATATTTACCGGGATCACCGCCTCCACTTCTGGATCATTTATCTCCGCAAGCGCCTCTGGAGAAATTGTGAAGTCATCCATATCAATATCACAGAATTTTACCTTTGCTCCAGCCCATAAAACCGCATGGCTGGTTGCAGGAAAAGTATAATCCGGAACAATCACTTTCTTTTTTATCTCCAGCGCCTTTAAGACAAGGATTATTCCGCTGGTGCAGGACGAAACCGCAATTGCTTCTTTAACTCTTAAGGTTTTTCTCGCAGAGGCTTCCAGCTTTTCCGTGTATAGACCCAGGCTAAGCTTTCCAGATGCCCAGACCTTTTCCATGTCTGGAATAAGCTCTTCCAGATCAACCAGCCAGGGCTTTAAAAGCGGTATTTGCCTCTTTGCGGTTCTTTTAATCGCGTGCGAATTTTTCAATTTTTCGGGGACCCCTATTTTTATTTTTTCGTAATTTTATATTATATCACAATTTTGTCTGGAATTAAATCTAAGTTCCCCAGGGGAAATAAACCTTGACTTTTCGGTGAAATTTAGCAATTTGCCAGACCATCTTTAGAAACTGCCAGTCCAGGGTTCGGATTCTATAGGAAAGCAAAGCGAAAAATCCAGGGCGAGGATTTTGTAGATTTGTTTCGCCTGCTTGAACCTTTTCTCCAGTTCTTCTTAAGCCTGTCAATTCCAGGATCGCCTTTCGCCGATTCCTAGGATCGGTTGGGCTGAAAAGATAGATAAAATGGCTGAGAGAGACCGGTCTCGGATTTAGAAGACCATCCCAGACCACTCGCGCAGTTTGTTCAACAAGCGTTTTTGATTCCGGAATTCTGCTGGCAAGTCCCTCCCATAACTGCGGGAAAATCCCTAACTTTTCCTTTAACAGAAAAGCCAGCACCCCAAGGTGCTCTGCTAATCTATGCTCTAAAGCGAGATTGATGATCTCATCGGAATCCAGCTTGAGCCTGTCTGCAATTGCGCTCAAATCTTGGAGCGCCACCCAGAAATAGCCTGAGTCAAATGGATGATGCGCGCATCCGTGCAAGCCTGCCTGGTAAAATTGTAGCTCGGGTTTTGGAACATTAAACACACAGGAATTAAAAGCAATTGGTTCCGCTCCTTTCAGAATCGCCTGAGCCAGCTTTTCTCCTGAATGATGGTTGATAGGCCTGAATGTCCAGTGGAACTCCAGAAAAACCGCGCTAATGTCAGCAAGACCCTTACTCCCCTTTGATACAAAGCTCTCCTCACTCCAATCCTGCGCATCTGAATGATGCACATTCAAATAGCCAAGTTCTAAAATCTCTTTTTGAAGCTGTTCCCGGCTGATCCCGCTGACCAGAAAATCCAGGTCAGCCTGAAAACGCTCCCCCTGCTGATACACCCCCCGGACCAGCAAACTCGCGCCTTTAAGAAGGATCAAATTGACCTGATGGCCCTTAAAATGTGTTGCAATCCGCTCCAAATCCTTGAACAGAATTTTGTTCTTGAGAGCATTGAAATAATAAAACTCCTTAACATTATTCAACCAGGGGTCTGGAACCAGATGGAGTAAATGGTTTTCTTTCAAACGCTTATAAAATCTGCCTGCGATTTTTCTGCTGATAACAAAATTCACCACATCTTGCCAGTGCAAAAGCCCTTCAATCAGCTCCGGCTTCGGGTCCTTGTTCAGCGCAAAAACCAATGCGGATTCTATCTCTCTTTTCAGCTTGTCCTTTTCTACACCCATTATTCCCTATTAGTCTATACCCTTTTCACAACCGACACATTTTATTTTACCAGAAATCACTCCTGAGAGCTATGCTGAATAATTTTTCAGAATGAGACAAAAAATAATTTTTTAGGTAAAGAATTTTAATCAAAGGGCATGGCTGAAGTTTATATTGGATTATTCTTTTTTCTCAGGCTTAGGATTGATTATCACCAGAGCATATCCGTTTCCGATATATTTTTGCGCAGTCTCTTTAATTTGCTCCGCAGACACCTGCTCAATCTTCTGCTGATACTTTAGCCAGTTGCCAAAACCCAGACCCATAAGCTCGTCAACAAAAAGATGTCCAGCAACGCTCATATTGCTCTGAAGCTCTATCTCATAAGCTCCGATCAGGCTGTTTTTCGCTCTCGCTAGCTCTCCCTCACTAACCAGCTCCTGCTTGAGCCTCTCAAACTCCTGTTTCATACCATCAATCGCTTCCTGCTTCTTCTCAGGCGCGCATCCAATATATCCTGCCAAATAACCGCTCTCCAGCCCCTCCAGATGATAAGCGCTAACCTCATAAGCCAGACTCTTTTTATCCCTCAGCTCCATAAACAGCCTTCCGCTCATTCCACCCAGAACCTCGCTCAGCACTTCTATCACCGGCTGGTCCTGGGCAGTGATAGTTGTCCCTAGCCAGCCTATCATAATTTGTGTCTGCCCCGCTTCCCTCTCAATCTCTGTAATTCTCGGCTCAGAAAATACTGGCTCTGGCAGAGGATTCGGAACAGATGCACTGCTTGTCTGCCAGTTTCCAAAAAGAGCCTCTATCTTTGCTTTAACCATCTCAGCATCCACATCCCCTGAAACCGCAATAACCAGGTTCTCCGGACTCGCAAAACTTTTATAGGTTTCCTGCAACTGTTGACTGGTGATTTTCTTTACGCTTGCCTCAGTCCCAAGCGGGTTCAGCCGATAAGGATGTTGTGAATAAAGGGTTTCCAGAAATAAATTACGCACAACTATCCTGGGCTGGTCCTGCTCCCGTTTAATCGCGGCTAGGATCAGCATCTTTATCCGCTTAACATCCTCAGCCGGGAACGCAGGATTTAAGAGCAAGTCCGAGAAAAGCTCCAGACCAGGCTCAAAATTCTGGCTTGGTATGAGCATAGAAGCTCCAAAGCTGTTTTTGCCAGAAAAGCCAGATACCGAGCCTGCCAGAGATTCTATCCGACGATGAATCTCTGTTGCGCTCAGGGTTTTAGTGCCCTCTGTGAGCATCTCTGCAATGAAATTGAAAACGCCATTATTGTTTTGATTCTCAAATCTGACCCCTCCAAGAAAGCCAGCGCGAACCGCGACAAGAGGAACATAATGATTCTCTCTGACTAAAAGTCGGACACCATTTTTTAGCACAAACCTTTTTGGCTCTGAAACCGGCTCGGATTTTTCGCTTACCAAAGGAATGGGCAACAGAGGATTTGAGGATATGCCTGATAATTTTTCAGCCACCTGCGGCTCCGGAGCTTTGACTGCCTGTTTAAGAAGTGCGTCTTTAAGCTTTTTATCCAGTTCCGGAGAAAAACTTTTTTCCGGGACCAATCCAGCAATTGCGAGCCTTGAGCTGGAAAGGTATTTTTGCGCAACTCTCTGGATTTCTCTGGAGTCCACTTTTTGTATCTGGTCCAGATACACCTTTTCATAATCCGGATTACGGGCAAGGTAAGCAAAGAATCCAAGCCGTCTGGCTCTACCATTCATAGTTTCCCTTGCGTAAATGGAGTCGCTTTCAATCTGGCGCTTGGCGCGTTCAAGCTCCCAGTCATACACCCCGAACTCCTTGATCCGATTGAGCTGTGCAAAAATCTCCTCGCTTGCTGGAATCACTTTTCCCGGGTCCATGGTCATTCCAATCAGGAACACCCCTGGACCAACTGGCGTGTCCGAATAAGCCCATATCTGGTCCACCAGCTTTTTCTTATTCCGCACGGTTTCAATCAGCCTTGAGCTTTCTCCTTGCCCAAGAATGGTCGCAAGTATGTCAAGCGCGGGCATATCGCTGTGCCCGAATTCAGGTATTTTCCACGCAAGGCTCACATACGCCCTCTCAAGCTGAGACGGGCTTAAACTCACTTTCATCTCAGTAAGCTCAGGCTCCGAGACCGCTCTTGGATTCGGACCCGTGCATTTAGCGGATTTCTCTTTTCCAAAATACCTCTTCAAAAGTGAGAGCGCATCTTTTTCTTCAAAGTCTCCTACCAAAACCACAATGATATTTTCCGGTGAATAGTGGCATTCAAAAAATCTCAAGAGATGCTCCCGCTCAAACTGCCCCACGGTGTTTTGATACCCGATCACAGGACGCCGATAAGGATACGCTTGATAGATAAGACTCATCAATTCCTGATAAACCCTGATTCCGGGATTATCTCCCTCCCTCCTAATCTCCTCCAGAACAACCTCTCGCTCCCGATAAAGCTCCTCAGGGTCAAAATTAGGATGAAGAACCGAGTCTGATAGCAAGTCCATCGCTATCTCAAGAAACCGCTTAGAAATAACCGTATGATAAACCGTGTAGTCAGTGCCAGTATAGGCATTGATCTCACCGCCTCTTGACTCTATCTGATTCGCAAGCTCTCCTACTCCAAATTTCTCACTGCCCTTGAATATCATATGCTCTATCAAATGCGCCACTCCCGCAAGGTCATCGGTCTCATCCGCACTTCCAGCCTTAACCCATATCTGAAGCGCAACTACAGGCGCTGAATGATTTTCCTCTATAACCGCCTGGATACCGTTTCCCAGCTTGACTATTTTCATCCCGTCCACCTTCTGAATTTTAGTCGGTTTGAGTAAAGAAAAATCCGGAAAAACTTTTTTAGAGCCCTTCCCATCGTCTTCTGGAGCGCTCCCCAGTGTCAGCGTGAAAAATATACTTGCCAATATAATAATTTTTTTCATCTCTCAAAGAGATTGCCATATTATTCCCTGATGTCAAACTCATTAGCGAGAAATAGATAAGACAAGCGTGCATGGTCAGATATTTTTTATAATCTTATAAGTTTTGAGAAGCTTCTTGAATTAGCGGAATTTGGATGATATAATCGCAGATAGAAGTCCAGAGGGATGAGGTTGGAATAAAATTGGCAGATTCTAAAAAAGAGCATAAGAGCGAGTCAAAGATCAGCGAACTGATTTTGTCCGCAAAGAGTCTGAGCTTACAGATTGAGAGGCAGACGCGTGAGAAGTTCCTGAGTGAGAAAGTGGTTGACCTTGACGCTTATCGCGCATTCCGGAAGGCTCACTCGCAAAAACGGGTTCTTGTGATAGACGATGACAGTGAGTTGAAGGACTCTCTGCGCAAGGCTCTTGAGAAAAATGGCTATGTTCCGCTCTTTGCAGATGGCCTGGAGCGTCTGGCTGAGATTATGGAGACCATCGCGTTTGATCTTGTGCTGATTGACCCTGGATTAAGCTGGGTGGATGCGTTTGAATTCTGCAGGCTGATAAAAGGGAACAAGTTCTTAAGAGAGATTCCGATTATCTTCATCAGCCGGGCTGAGGACAAGAAGGAAATCCGTCAGGCGTTTGAAAATGGATGCGATGAATACATAGATAAGTCAGTTAAGCTGGACCGCCTTGTCCGGACCATCAGGTATTTTCTGGAAAATTATTGATGCCAAGCCTGCCTGCAAGGGTAATTATTCTTAAAGATAAATTTCTTTCTATTTTCGCTAGGCGAGATTTATTCTTTTATCTGATACTATCTATTTTCGCGTTTCAGGTGTTCCTGACCTTGCTTCAATGCAGGGATTTAGTTGATGACGCTTACATCTCCGCAAGATATGCTAGAAATCTCGCTAATGGCTCTGGCTTGGTCTATAATCGGGGAAATGGCTTGGAACCAGTTGAAGGATATTCCAATTTTCTATGGGTAATTTTGCTTGCGCTCGGGATCAAGCTCGGATTGAGCGCAAAGTTCATCTCACAATTTCTTGGCGTTGTTTTTTCTCTTGCCTCTTCGGTCCTGCTTTTTCTCTGGGTCAAAAGGGAATCTGAAAATAGATGGCTGGGATTAGCCGCGGTTTCTTTTCTAGCCACTAATGTTTATTTCGCCATCTGGAGTGTTGAGGGATTGGAAGCCCCGCTCTTCAGCATGCTTTTAATCGCAGTGGTATATGCGCTTAGCCTGGAGAGTAGATTGCCTGCGCTTATTCTCTCCTTGCTTTTTGCCTTAACCAGACCAGACGGCATTTTGCTATTTCTGGTACTGGCAATAGCGCAATTTCTAAGGCATAGCAAAGAGCCATTGCAAAGAGCCAGAACAGCCTTAACCTGGCTATGGTTTATCATTCCTTATCTCTTCTATTTCCTCTGCCGCGCAATCTACTATCACAGCTTTTTTCCAAATACCTTTTACGCAAAAACTGGTTTAGGCTTGGTTGGATTAAGGGAGGGGGCGATCTATCTAGGAAAATTCTTTCTTGCCAATCCATCAATGATTTTTCTCGCAATGATCATTCTTTCCGGTGTTTTATTGACGAAACAGTTATCGTTCTCCATCAAGGTCCCGCTCGTTTTTGCAATGTGCTATTTTTTATTCCTGTTCCTTGTAGGAGGAGACTGGATGCCTGGCTCAAGGATGTTGGTTCCGCTGATGCCTATTTTCTGTGGAGCCGGGATGGTCATGTTCGGAGCAAGATGGCTTTCTGGAAAGAATCCAAAGCGAGACCGGGGATTGCTATATCTTGTCTGCGCTCTGATTATTTTTGCCAATCTATTTCAGGTCATCCGCTATGAGGCGTTTGCGAGCTTTGACAAGACCTGGCATCGGAACCAGTCTAGGTTTTATATGAACACAGCGGACTTTTTGAAAAAATATGTGTGGCAGAGCCAGAGCATAGCTGTCGGAGATATTGGATACATCGGCTATTTTGGAGACCATAACCGGATCATTGATACCACTGGCTTGGTTGATCGGCATCTGGGAAGGCTACCCGGAATTTCCTCTATGACAACTGACCTGGATTATATCTTCTCACAGGAGCCGTTTGCGATTGTTAGCCTTGTGCACCGCTATCCAGAGGGCACAGAAATCGGTCATTCAGAATTTGACCGGCAACTGGCTCAGGACGCAAGGCTGAAAATGGAATATCGTTTAGTGGAGGAAATTTTTGGCTGGGACTCGGTAGAGATTTCCAGGACTGACTGGAAAAAACGAAACAGCAGGGTATATTTTAAAATCTATTTCAAAAACTATCCCTGAAACCCCTTATCTCTCAGAAAACTCCAACATTATCCGACAATGATTTATCTCTAGTCCCTTTGACAAATCTTCTGAGTCTCTCCGCTTTAAGCATATCGCACAAATCCCTCATTATGAAAAATAGCAGACACTTTTATTGCCATCAAGGTTCTGGCAAGCTGTCTTGTCCTGAAACTGGATTGCCCCCAGCTTTCTCATCAACTCCACACGCGCATATTGAGCCGCGATGTTGCGGATAGAGAGAACACATTGTGAATCGGGTTTTAGTAAAAAGCCTTATTATCAAAACCTGTAGGCTTCAGGCACCACGGTTAAATGCTTTCCGTCCGGCATATCAACGATTTTAAATCCGCGCTTCTCATCATCAGCGCGATTATGCCCAATGATTGTTCCTTCTGGAACGAACACATCCCTGTCCATAATTACCCTTCTCAGATTGCACCATCTTCCGATCTCGGTGTTTATTGCGCGTTTGCCCCCAAGGATTACGCATTCCTCAAGGTAAGTCCAGGAATTCACTTTCACATTATTCCCGATCACACACCGCTCCACATGAGAGCCACTGATGATTGACCCAGCGCACACAAGAGAGTTGGTCGCGTATCCGACCCGGTTCTCGTTCCGATTGTCGTGGATGAATTTTGCCGGTGGCAATGTATTAGGAAGGGTCCAGAGGGGCCAATCAGAATTATACAGGTTCAACTCCGGGTCTATACTGCATATGTCCATATTCGCAAGCCAGTATTGATAAATATCCCCAACATCTCGCCAGTAATAATGCCGTTTCCCTTCCGGAATCCCAGGGATTCTATTCCTCCGAAAATCATACGCGCATATATATAAATCCTTTTTCGCTACCTCTCCCTCAATAATATCGTTCCCGAAATCGTGCGTGGAGTATTGCTCGCGAGCGTCTTTATTCCTGGCAATCAGCTCCAAAAGCTCCTGCTTGCTAACATACTTCTTTTTGGAATCAGCCTCCAGCAATTTGAACAGCTTATCCTTGCTGAAAATATAATTCCCCATTGAAACCAGCGCCTTGTCCGGCTCGTTTGGAATAGGCTTTGGCTCCTTTGGCTTTTCCTCAAAACCCACCACGCGCCAGTTCTCGTCAACCTGAAGCACTCCGTATTTATGAGCCTCGCTGAGCGGGAACGGAACCGCGGCAATCGTAATATCCGCATTGCGTTTATCGTGGAACTCCGCCATCCTGGCTACATCCATCATATAAATATGGTCTCCTCCAAAAACCGCAACCATCTCTGCCTTTTTGTTGATCCGGTCCAAATTCTGATAAACAGCATTCGCAGTCCCAATATATAGGTCTTGGCTCGTAACCAGTCTGGGATGATAGATGGAGATGCTTCCACGCATCCCAAGATAGCTCGGATACGCCTTCATAATATGGTCGTCTAAAGAATGAGACTGGGTCTGGCTCAGAACCGCAATTTCATTGATCCCGGAATTGATCAGATTACTCAAAACAAAGTCAATAATCCTTAGACCAGCAAACGGCACAGCTGGCTTTGAGCGATTTGCTGTCAAAGGCCAGAGACGCTCTCCCTTGCCTCCAGCTAAAACTATCGCAAATACATTTCTCATATCCTGCCAACCACCTCCTTAATTTTAACCTATTTTAGAAAACTTGAAAAGTCAACTACAGAAAATTCAGGCGCTATATTGAAAAGTGTCGTGCCAAAGCGAAAATGTCATCCCCTGGGGGTAAAATTATCTTATTTTATTCAGGGGGTTGGGATGAAGGAGGTAAAACTTAATTTGGCACAGGTTAAAAGGCACGAGGTGATTAAGATGACGCTCCAGGGTCGGATGACCAACCAGGATGCGGCAAAAAAACTATTGCCAGAGTAATTACTTTCTCCCGGATTTTGCTCTCAAAAAGCATATCCAATTATAACCGCAAAGCCCCTGAGACGCAAAAAAATGGGTCAAGATACAAGTCCCTCGCACCGCAGAGGCACAGTGGCAGGACGCAGTCCTGCACCAAATTTGGGTCAAGGGTCTGCGACCCTTGTAGGGGCGAATGGCATTCGCCCAAAGAGCGCAAAGATTTTCATCCTTGTGTAGAGCCATACCCCTGCGTCTGCCCTGGGCCGCAGGCACTCTTGCCTGCGGCCCCACTGCTTTCAATGCGCGAGCGCCTTCAGCCGCGAAATTAAATTCTATTTGGCATAAAGCGCTACCCTGGAAATCCGGACCTCATCAATATAGCCCTTGCAATAGGCATTGGTGTTCTGGATTCTGCCTACATCTAGATGGTTCGAATCACCTACACCGGCGTTGGTGGCGACTTTATTATCCAATACCCCGTTAATATAAATCTTCAGATAACTGCCATCCCAGGTCGTGGCTAAATGATACCATTTCCCCAGCTTGAGGAGTTTGTTTGATTTCAGAGTAACCCCTGCCGGGGGTAGGCTTACAAAGACCTTTCGGTCAGTGTCAACGCCAAACTCAAAAGCATCACTAACAGTAGTATCACAGTCAGTATTAACACATGAATATGTGCTAACAATCCCGCAAGCAGAGCCACTGAAAAGGGTTACATTTACATAAGCCTCAACCGTGCCCTGGGGAAGATTTTTTAATCCATGGTAGAATCCGCAGCGGTTTCCGACAAGATAGTCCTTAATTCCATCAAATTTAAATGATTTGCCTGATGCAAAAGGAGTATTGGCGCTCAATTTAGCACCCCTGTACTCGTCGTAGTGGTACTCGCCGACAATAAGATCGTAGCCGCTGACAACATCACGCGTCCACCTAGCATACGGCCCACACGACCATGCCTCATATGTTTTATTGAAATGGTATAAAGAGACTGTGTTCGCGGTAATTTTCAAGTCGGACGAATTTGCATCCATTTCCGGGCTTGAAATTTCATTAGCATCATAGTCCTGGCTTTCATCGCTTGCCGGTCCGCAGGAAAGCATCAGAAGCAGGCTGGCAATCACTCCAATCATTCCAATTCCTTTAATCTTTTTTCTCATTTTCCTCCTCCTTTTTTTCTCTGGTTTGGAATTTTATAAGACCTGAAGCCCGATAAAAAGCGAATCCGATGGCGGGCCTCTGTTCTGCCCCGCGCATACGCGGGGTAGGGGCAGGGCTTGCCCTGCCCAAATGCGGCCGCGGCTTGCCGCGCCCCAACAGCATTGGTTTTGAAACCCGCCCCTATCGCAGGCGGTCCCCCGGATACGCGGGATGCGCCACAATTTATGGGACCGCAGACTGTATAAGGATAGACTTCTAAGAGAGAGAGAGAGAGAGTCTAAAACTATTCCGCTACTCATTTTACTTTCCAGATATTAGCATATTTTTAAAAAGTTTGTCAAGTAAAAAATGAAGAAAATGTCGTGCCAAAGCGAAAACTTAAGGTATAAACACCAGATTCCTTTTTCATCAGGCTTTTCAGGCAAACTGAAAAATTTGTTCAGTAATACCGAACAATGTAACCAAAAATCTCTGTCGCAATAAGCCTTTGAATTTTTAGAGGAAATAATTTTTTTGAAAAAAGTGTTCATTAAATATGAACAGATGCAATTTTGCAATTCAAGCAAAAAATCCTGGATTTCTAAATAATATCAGCAAGTTATAGTTGGCACTGGCATAAGTCCCTGCTGGGACAAAATGCTATATATGGGAGGGGTTGTGATGCTTTTTAAGAGTGTTCGGTTTAGCTGAACAGAAAGTTTGTTTAATGGTTTGGCTTAAAGAAGCGTTCAAGGAGACTAAAGTCTCCTGCACAAGGATGTAGA
>Ga0123519_10001299_pt1 | contig 42842 bp, 37 predicted proteins | sample YelNatPaOPRAMG02_FD_87396 | JGI IMG/M metagenome (GOLD analysis project Ga0123519, IMG submission 87396) | Hot spring microbial communities from Yellowstone National Park - Yellowstone National Park OP-RAMG-02 (version 2) | ecosystem: Environmental > Aquatic > Thermal springs > Hot (42-90C) ...
AGTAATACTTGCCACTTCACCCATTCACTCAGAAGTACCTGTGTTGCAGCAATGAAACTTCATGTAAACTACGTTCACGCCGTACGCAGCCCTAACTGCCGGATTAGATGCGTTCGCCCTGCTGAGGGAATTGCTCCAACCTCTACAAATGTTATAATAGGTTATCCCGCAGTGAATCTACCAGGAGGACCACTTGCACCCAGTCATTGAAATGGTAGCCAAATGGGTTATGGTTAACGTGGAAGCCCTTGGCTATTTTGGAATCGTCATAATGATGGGGATAGAGAGCGCCTGTATCCCGCTTCCCAGTGAAATCATAATGCCGTTCGGCGGTTACCTCGTATATTCTCATCCGCATCAATACTCGATCTGGGGAATGGGAATTGCCGGGGCGTTGGGCTGTGTGTGGGGTTCCGCGCTGGCTTATTGGGTAGGCAGATTCGGCGGGCGGCCGTTTGTTGTTAGATACGGCAAATATATCCTTATCCGGCAGAAAGATCTGGATAAAGCCGATGCATTTTTCGGGAAATACGGAGATGCGGCGATTTTCTTCAGCAGGTTGATGCCGGTGGTCCGAACGTTTATTTCGTTCCCTGCCGGGATCTCGAAGATGCCGTTCTGGCGGTTTATTATTTATACGTTCGTTGGTTCGCTGCCCTGGTGTATCGGTCTTGCTTACATAGGGCTCGCGCTCGGACCGAACTGGGAGACGCTCGGTAATTATTTCCATAAAGCCGATATGGTTATAGTGGTTGTGTTCGCAGCCCTGATCGCGCTCTACATCTATCATCATATTAAAAGCGATAGGGAGTATATAGAGAGAAAGAAGTAGATTACGGCTATCATCTACCAATAAAATAACAGCGAGAGCATCCGTGCCCTCGCTGTTATTTTATCGCTTCTTTTTCTCTGCATACTACGGTGCTTCGGCTTCCATTCCTAACTCCGCAATAATCTGGTCGGTCAAACTGTTATTGAATTCGTCCCAACGAGACTTGTTCCAAATTTCCAATTTATCGGTGAGTCCTACCACCCACACATTATCACCGGGCTTTATTCCCGCGTGATCCATGAGTATCTGCGGGATAGGCACTCGCCCCTGCTTATCCGGTATACATTCGCTTGCCGCTCCGAGGAAGTATCTTTCGAGCTTGATACCGCGCGCATCGAGGAGCGACTTGGGAGTCAGCTTTTGCTGAATCTGCGGCCATGCTCTCTCGGAAAACACCCACAAGCATCCATGCAGGCCGCGCGTAATGACAAACGACTCACCCAGCTTCGCACGAAAACGCGCCGGGATGACAGTGCGGCCTTTATCGTCGACAGAATGCTCGTAAGCCCCCGAAAACAACAGCAAACGCTCCCGAAGGGATAGCTGTCAGCTTTCAGCCCCCTTCATAATTCCCTAGATTCCCGCTTTGATCTTAAACCGGATCGGCTGATTGCGTGATGGACGTCTTATTAATTCCGCCTGCTCGATCCCACGAAAATTCTTCTTATCAGCCGCCAGCAGCGAGCGTACGAATTCCTTATTGCTCGGGGCGGTAGTTCTGGCCGTGCAGCTTCCGCAGTAGTTCCGGCAGATTTTTACCTGCCCGTTTTCGCCGGAGAGACTTACGACCATACTGGGAAACGGCTCGGTTCGGCCGCAGATATTGCAGTGGGACATCGGCAGCAGCTTGCTTCCGGTATCGGAACAGAGTTCTTTTACAATGCGGTAGATGATCTCATCGAACGAACGCTGGGTGACTACGAAGCCGCAGTTGCTCTTGAGGATATCCTCGACTTCATCGAGGGTAGTGGAATCGGATTCATGGGCCTGTACGACATAACTGACGAACTTCCCTTTGCTAAGCTGTCTGACCTGGATCTGCGACTTCAGTTCGTCGAAGAGCCGTGATATTTCAGCGGCTTCTTCAGTGGAGCGTGTCTCTACCATATAAACAGCTCTTAGCCCGCTGGGCTGCGGGTCGATACTGATTTCGCTGATCGATTCCACTGAGGTTTGGTCTTTCGGCATTTCAGAGCTCCCTTGGGTTGATGCTACCCAAAAATACCACCATCTACCACTCACTACCACCAGATTATAATGTAAGCATTCCATGCAGTCAAGCGGGCTTAGAAAGATTTTAGAATCTTTTTCGTAGGGCTCCTGTTATTGTGCTTATATTTGCCAGCCAGGCATCATTAAGTCTGGTGGTAGAAAGTGGTAGATTGTTACATGATGTGTTTCCTATCAGTATGCTAACGGGTAACACACTCCAGGTATAGTCCGGGCGGGTAGCCTCGGACATAAATTTTTGAGGTGAGGCGAGTTAAGATGAGTAATGTAAAGAAACTCTGTTTCATGGGCATCGTTGCGATGCTTGCAGCCGTACTCGCGTCGCTTGCTTTTGCGGCGACAAATACGCCTAATGAGTCAAACACAGTCCTGGAAGTTGCGCAGGGACAGTCCGACCTGAGCGATTTCACGCGGCATGTGTCTACGGCAGGGCTGGATCAAACGCTTTCCGGTACGGGGCCATTTACGGTGTTCGCGCCTACAAATTCCGCTTTCAACAAGGTGCCGAGGAACACCATGAACAAACTGATGTCACCAACCAGCAAGCCTCAGCTTCAGTCGGTGCTGAAGTACCATGTCGTGCGTGGCAGTTATCCCATTTCCGAACTGAAGAAGATGCGCAGTGGCTCCAAGTTGACCACAATCGAGGGCAAGACTCTCACGATCACCCGCAGGGGTAACAATATTTATGTGGACAGCGCCAGGCTGGTGGATAATGGAATCCAGGCGAAGAACGGCATACTCTACAAAATAGACACCGTTATGATGCCGCCAAGATAATATCTGCTGTTTTTACAAGCAAAGCGGCAGGCCCGGGGGAGATATTACCTCGGGCCTGCCGCTTATCACAGGGGAATGGATAATTCTCAATTTTGAATACTTTGATGGGTAGGGATCTTCGAATCCCTACCCCAAAGCCAATCCCGGATCTCTGAATCCGGTTAAATCATCATAGGCTGCGGGGTTCGGAGACTCCCAATTGACTCTGAGGTGGCGATTCGGAGATCACCACCTATCAAGTATCGCTACCTATCAGTACAATGCTGATCAGACTACCATTGCACGTGCATATAAAACTCTTGATTAAGCACTCCTTTTATCAGAGCATATCTGGTATCCGTTCTCGCACTTTCTTCCATGCTTCTTTTTCCAGGAAACTGCCGGGCACGTTATTCTCCATCTCCAGGAACATGCTCCAGGGTACGGTGAATGACAGGACATCCGGATCTACCATTGGCCTTGCGCTGATATCGGTTATTCCCACGACGGCTTTCGGCATTTCCTTTTTGGATTCAGCGAAGGGGATCAAGCACACGGTATGGCAGCCTGCTCCGAAGGGGATGATTACATTATCCGTGCCGGGGCGTCCGTAGTTCGCTAATACCACCAGCGCTGAGAGCTGGTCCGGTTCGGCGTAAAGCACGATCAGCACCGGTTTTTCTTTCTCCGGGTCGATCTCTTCGAGAGGCTTTACTACAACATATTTAGTAGGAATGCATGTCTTCGGCAAATTCTCGGCGAAATCCGCCGCAAGTTCAGGAGTCTTGAGGTAAGCTTCACCCTCGGGATAACCTTCACCGCGCCCGGTGGAGAGGAAATATTCGATGCCTCCGGGGATGTGGTCATATTGGTCCGTAAAGCCGAGGCCGATTTTACCGCCTCCGCAGCCGCAGGTATCAGCACTGAAAACGGCGGTCTTTCCCCTGGCTGCTGAGGTGAACATCGCCACAACGCATCCCCATCTGCCTTCTTTAAACTCCAGTGCGCCTGCCGGCTTCTCATTGGAAAGCAGAAGAGCAACCGGCTGGTAACGCAGTTTTAACTCGTCAGCAATTCGGCTGTGCATGATTTCCTCCCTTAAACTAGCTCATGGCTATAGATTATACGAAGCTTACTTATCGCGCATCCTGGTCTTACTTTACCCTCTTCATCCCGCTCTCCTTCTCCTTAAGCAGGAAGCAAACGTGTAGGCGTAGAAGGCGATCATAGATGTATTTCGCGAAAGCTTAATTTTCAAGATCTAAGCCTAATGCGGAATGGGAACATGTAGAGAGATGCTACGTCTAGGAATTATGGAAACTGTTGTGGCAAGAGGCCGTGAAGAGAGTTGCTCAAGTCAGTATCCCACAACCGAATAGCTTTGTTAATAGCCGCGGTATTTGTGGTACCCTTGTGCACGTCTCCCTGCGGAGCGGTTCCCGTTCAGAACGATTTAGGGATGACAAACGGGATCGTGGATAGCGTGGGAGGTGTTTCGGATGTTATCGTGGGTCACAACAACAAAGGGCCGTACTATCTCACGTGGACAAACGTCAGCCCCGATAGCATTGTCGTTACGGTCAATGGCCGTATGCTCAAGCGCGGCGATGACTATAACATCGACTTAAAAAGCGGCATGATCGCCTTTAACTCGATAGTCGAGAATGATGCTATCGTGCATGTGTCTTATCAGACCGTGCCGGGTAAGTCGCAGCGCACGGCCGGTGGACCGAGTGTTCCTGTTAATCTGAGCCTGTTCCAGGGACAGAGCGCGAGCCTCAATCTCACCGCGCTGTATGCTCATAACGATCCAAACAACCCCGACGCGGGGAAAACGATTATCGGCCTTGGCGGGAATAAATCGTGGGCCGGAACCAAGTTCAACTCGCAGTTCCTGATCAGCCAGAAAGATGATACCAATCCCCAGGCTGATAACGCGAACACATGGGAACGAGCGGCGATGAAGCTCGGCGGGGATACGAGCGTGGGCGCCCTTAAACTTACCGGTTCGTTCCAGCACGCGGGCGACGCGTTCAGTGGAGCGAAAGAGTTCGGAACGGGGCTCGGTAAGGATGTGACGAATCTCGGTGCTGCTTTTGCTCCGACTAAAACCATCCAGGCGAGCGCATCTTTCGTATCGAACAAGGACACAGCCGGTGCCACGAATGGTAACAGTTCGACGGTAAATCAACAGAGCATTGTATTTACTCCGGGTAAATCGACGAATCTTTCGCTGTGTCACACAACGAACGATACCGCCAATGCCGCCGGCTCGGAGACATCGGTCGATACGAAGTCGGTTCAATTCAGCCAGAAATTCGGGGCTGCGACATCGGCTCTCGCATCGTTTAATGATACGACCACTTTAGCCGGAACCGCGCACGATCATATTCGTGTCAGCGGATTTCAAATATCGAGCACCGCGCTCCGCAAGACAAGTCTGCAAACGACTCTCACCCAGAAGTATTCGGACTCGCAGGGCAGCGAGCAGTCGATCGGGTTTGGCATGAGCACGAAGCCTGTGAACCAGGTGAGTGTGGATTTCGGTTATGGGATGCTCGATAACCAGAGCGTTGGTCACCAGGCGAGCACAAACGTAAAGGTGACGGCTTCTCCGGTGAAACAGGTGGCGGTGCAGGCGGCTTACTCCGGGGTGGATTCGACTGTGCTCGGGCAGACATCCACAGCCAATGTGGCAGTCCAGGCAAGCCCTGTTCGCGGTATGCAATTCCAGGGGAGCTTCGCGGAGAATGTGCAGAACTCGCAGCAGCAGTTCCAGCGCAACTTCAGCCTTACGGGCGCTCCGGTGCAATTTGCGAAGTTCACCGCTATGTTTTCTCAAAAGGGCGTAAATAGTCTCGATGACGTTACCAAAGGGGCTCAACTCCAGCTTTCCCCGGCGAAGAGCATGACTCTCGCGGCTGGTTATAAGTATGTAGAGACCGGTCCGCAGGTGATGACGATATGGGACTATTCCGCGGCGACTAAGCCGTGCAACTTCTTCAGCCTGGCTGGTGATTACCGGCAGCGCGATCTGCAGGACAGCGATGCGCCTGATACGACCAATATGTCGCTTGCTCTCTCGCCTGCGAGGCTTTTCACGCTGACTGGTGAGTATCATGTGAACCCTGAAGACAAGAATGGGGTGGTGCAAAATTATAACAGCACCGTCCTGGGAATGACGACGCACATAGGGTCGATCGGCTTACAGACCAACTATTCTCAGAAGGATGAATACCTGGCTTCGAGGTTTTCGGATGAGCGCGGGCTCGGGTTCGCGCTGCCGTTCTTCGGCCATGGGCAGCTGACAACGGGATGCAAGCTTGCAAGGTATCTGGATGGCTCCGATTCCACGACTCGCACCTATTCGCTTGGTTATACCCATTCGATCGGTTCTGATTTCAGCCTTACGCTGACCGGGTACTACACCCAGTATCTGCAGAATAACACGCTGCAGCCGGACAAGACTGAATACAGCGCCGAAGCAAACCTCGGTGTGAAGTTCTAGCCGCATCGTAATCCACCGCTTTGAACTCTCTCGCATATACAGACGTATAAAGCAATTGGTATTCCACTATCCGACAGGAGTATGTGTGCTCGGTGTGGAAAAACCTTATAACTGCTTGAAAGACAGGGAATATACGATCGAGAGCCGGTGAAAACACCGGTATACGAGGAGGTTCCGATATGCCACAGACAGAAATCCACCCGATTCAAGGTGCTTGCCAGCATTTAAGAGGTAGATATAAACTGCAAACTTCGCACAAGTCTCCATTCCCCGAGAAGCGCTTCGTGCGTTATGAGTGTGAAAAGGGTCATGAGATCGCCGATCAGAGCGAAGAAGACATGGAGAAGTGCATGAACCAGCACACAGGTTGCTGGAGAGAAGAAGCCGGCGAGGAGTAGAGTCTTTTATTTTCAGCAACTGTAATAAAAAAAAGCGGGCGGCCTCGGTTAGGGGCCGCCCTGAGATTAGGTTTAGTGCTTGCTTGGTTTTGTGCTTGCTAGGCTGCTGTTTCCTGGTTTAAAGTTGAACCCTTCGCCAATCCGGCGAGAGTATTGGTTGCCGTGTTGATTACGGGAGCGAAAACTTTTCTTTCTTCGCTCTGCATGCTGGCGACGAGCGTTCGGTCGTAGATGCTCTCGCTCTCCATCACCGAGTAACCGCTTCCGATTATGCAATCGGTGATCTTTGTTTCGCGGCCGATGAACGATCTGCATCCGATGACGCTGCGGGTTACGTATGCGCCCTCATCGACGAGCGAATCGGCGCCAATGATCGAGTGTTCTCCGAGGGTGGCGTTGCGCCTTATCGACGCGCCTTTTCCTACGAAGACCGGCGAAGCGAGCTGAACTGATGGGTGGATATCCACACCCTCGCCGACCCAAATGCCTTCGCCGACATGAATTGCGGGCAGATCAAGTTTTACTCTTCCGTGCAGTGCGTCAAAGTGGGCGTTGCGATACTGCAGGAGGTTCCCCACGTCGCACCAGTACCCCGGCAGCTTGAAGCCATACATAGGCTCCGAATTGTGAAGCAGCCTTGGGAATAAATTCCTGGCAAAATCGTGGACTTCGTTATATGGAATGCTGCTTAGAACTTCGGGCTCGAGGATGTATATCCCGGTGTTGACTGTGTTGGTAAAAATTTCACTGGTCTTGGGCTTTTCGAGGAACCTGGTGACGCGATTATCTGAATCACATTCAACGAGGCCGAACTGTGTGGGGTCTTCCACTTCATAAAGCATCAGGGATGCGACTGATGAAGCTGACCGGTGCATTTCGATTGCGGCAGTCAGATCGACGTCGGTGACAGCGTCTCCGGAGACAATTACGAACGTATCGTTGATCATCGGCTGAATGAGCTTCACACCACCGGCGGTCCCGAGAGGTTCGGTTTCGACCGAATAGCGGATCTTTACACCCCAGCGTGAGCCATTGCCGAAATAGTGCATTATATCTTTGGCAAGGTAAGATACGGTAATTATGATATCTTTGATGTCGTGCTTGGCCAGCAGCTTGATACAGTGTTCCATCACAGGCCGGTCGAAGAATGGGACCATGGGCTTAGGAATATTTGTGGTTAGTGGGTGGAGCCGGGTTCCCTTTCCGCCCGCTAGAATTACTGCCTGCATACGGAAAAATGCCTCCTTGTGTCAATCTGCCCTGAGCGGTATTCCATCTTCAAGGAGAATATCGCCTAATTCGGGGCCGGCTTCTTGCCGGATGTCTCTGCCAGAAATTATCGGTGGGGTGGGGTAGGAACTTGAGGGCTTATGTGGACGTAAGGCAAATGAGTTTTATACTGAGCATAAAAAAAGATCTATTCTGCGTGCGCTTGCCGAACAGATGGGTAAATGATATAATCCCGCCGGCTGCTATGTGCGAATCGAGGCATGGCAGATAGCTCGGGAGGAGCTTAAGCATGAAAAGTATTCGTCGCTATATTGGACCTACAATAATCGCCGTCGTGGCTCTGCTTGTTATCTTTGGCGGAGCACTGGTTACGATTTACACCGACTGGCTCTGGTTCAAAGACCTTGGGTATCAAAGCGTATTCTCTACGATTCTCTTCACCCGGATAAAGCTTGGCCTGCTCTTCGGTATTTTATTCTTCGCGGTGATCTACGGTAACCTGTGGTATGCCCGCAAGATAGCTCCACCCGCACCGCCGATGGGCCTGGAGCAGCAGTTCCTCGAGCGCCTGGGCAGGATAGCGCGACGGGGAATCGGTGTGCTCCTGTTCCTGGGGAGCATTGTAATTTCGGCTATGGTCGGACTCGAGGCTACCACCCACTGGCAGGAATGGCTGATGTTTTTCCATTCGACCCCGTTCGGTGGAAAGCCGGACCCGGTGTACGGCAAGGACATCAGCTTCTACGTGTTCAAGCTCCCATTCCTCAATTATTTATACCATTGGCTGTTCTTTGCAGTTGCCGCGGCGGCTATAGCGGCAGTTGCGCTGCATTATGCCGACGAAGCGATCGAGACGTTCGGCAACAGGCTGCAGTTCGCGCCGAAGGTGAAAGCGCACGTCTTCACGCTCGTCGCAGTGCTGTTCCTGTTGAAGGCATGGGGCTACAGGCTGGCTATGTATAATCTGCTGTTCACAAGAAGCAGTCTGTTCGATGGCGCCGGCTATACCGAAGTGCATGCTAATTTGCCCGCTTACTGGATACTGTTGGTGCTTGCGGTTTTCGGCGCGGTGCTTGTGCTCCTCAATATAAAGCGTCGCGGGATCAATCTTGGCGTTGCGGGATTGGTCGTGCTTATTGGGGCATCGGTGCTGGTGGGGAGCATTTATCCGGCTATGGTGCAGCAGTTCAATGTTACTCCGAATGAGGTGCGAGACCAGTCGCACTATATATCCAGAGCAGTGGAATCGACCCAGAACGCTTACGGGCTTACGGAAGTTGCGGCGAAACCGTTTCCGGCTGATTCTAACCTGACGGCGCAGCAAATATCGGCTAATCGTCCGACGGTCGATAACATCAGGCTATGGGGCAGGGATCAACTCCAGGCTCAGTATAACCAGCTCCAGACCGTCCGGCAATACTACCATTTTTCCGATCTTGATGTAGATCGCTACTGGCTGACCAATCCAGCTACGGGCACTAAGCAATACCGGCAGGTGTGGCTTTCGGCGAGAGAGCTCTCGCAGTCGCTGCTGCCCGAGAGATCGCAGACCTGGATCAACAAGTACCTGCAGTATACTCACGGCTACGGCTATTGCATGAGCCCGGTGAACGAGATCAATGCCGAGGGCAAGCCGCAGTTTCTCGTGAATGATATTCCTCCGCAGGCTTCGGTGGACCTGCCGATCAAGCAGATGGGGATTTATTTTGGGGAGCTTACCGATGATTACGCACTGGTAAAGACCAGCGCGAAGGAATTCGATTATCCGGTGGGCAGCGGGAACAAGGACACGACATATAACGCTTCGAGCGGTGTGCGTATTGGAGGATTCCTGCGGAAGCTAATATTCTCGCTCAGGTTCTCCGATATCAACTTAATGCTCAACGAAAACATCACGCCGCGGAGCCGGATCCTGTTCAAGAGGCGGATCGATGAACGGGTGGGGACACTGCTACCGTTCCTCACATTCGATCACGATCCTTACCTGGTGACGGCGTACGGAAAGCTGTATTGGATACAGGATGCCTATACGACCACCGATGCGTATCCTTATTCTCGTTATTCGATGTGGTCCGATGTCGGATCAGAATTCAACTATATAAGAAACTCGGTGAAGGTAGTTATCGATGCGTATACGGGCAAGGTGACGGCTTATGTGATCGAGCAGCCGCTCAATGATCCGATCATCCATACCTACGAAAAGATATTCCCCGGCATATTTAAGCCGATATCTCAGATGCCCGGCGAGCTGCGGGCGCATATCAGGTATCCGGAGGACCTTTTCCGCGTCCAGACCAGCGTCTATACTCGCTACCATTACAATAAGAACAAGCCCGAGGATTTCTATGGTAATAACGACCTCTGGGAGATTCCTAAAGCCGCGAACCTGACCGGAGATACCGGCGATCAGGCGCAGCCGATGGACCCATACTACGTAATCATGAAGCTGCCGAATGGAAAGGCTGAGGAATACATCCTTATGATGCCCTATATCCACTCGGGGGCAAGAAAGAATATGGTTGCGTGGATGTGCGCGAAGTGCGACGCTCCCGATTATGGACGGCTTGTGCTGTATCAGTTCCCGAACAAGAACGTGAACGGTCCGCAGCAGGTGGCTACGTTTGCAACGCAGGACCCGACGATCTCGTCGCAGATCACCTTGTGGAACAGGGAAGGATCCAAGGTCGATACAGGAAACCTGCTGGTGATTCCGATCGATTCTTCGTTCCTCTACGTGATGCCGCTTTATATAAGCTCGCGGACAACGGGAACGGAGATCCCTGAAATCAGGCAGGTGATTGCGGCGCTCGGTGACAGAGTGGCGATGGCTTCCACGCTGAACGGAGCTCTGTCTTCTCTGCTGGGAGAAACAATAGCGGCTCCGCAGCAGATGGGTGTTGAATCTTCAAGCCCGGGTAAAGGTGTAACGGCTAAGCCTGGGGCAGTGGTTATATCGGGTGGAGATGTTGCGCGTTTGGTCGAGCAGGCTAACGATCAGTATCAAAAAGCCCAGGACGCGCAGAAGAGTGGCGATTGGGCTGCTTATGGCCAGCAGATAAACGCGCTGAATAAGACCTTGAAAGAATTGCGGGCGAAGGTGCAGTCTGCCCCCAGGTAACTTCCAATCAGTTACCATATAAACCCATTAAGATAAAGCAAAACGCCGCTCCAACTGGAGCGGCGTTTTGCATATCGGGGTTAATTCGGGCGGGCAATCGAACAATTGTTCGTCATAGTGTATCATAAATCTGCATTAGTGGGCGTCTTTAGCCGCTAAAGAAAAAAATTCCAACAAATTCGGCCTTGGCCATTGACAATCTGACGCCTGCCTGCTATCCTCTTGTTACGATTCCATTGGTGATTTGCTGGTAACTTTGTGGGGATCATAACTTAAAACCGGCCTACAGAGGTATTATACATTGACCCGATAGCATGTGTATAGTAACTTGCTGGAAATATGGCCGGAGGATAGCACCATGTTCAACGGGACGTACAGACATAATCTGGACTCAGCCGGAAGATTCGTGATGCCCCTGGATATGCGGTTCGGACTGGGTCCGAGATTCTGCATTACCAAGGGGCTTGGTTGTCTGTGCGTCTTTACTCGTGAGTATACGCACGAGATCGAGAACGAACTCGACAGCATGGGCGGAAGACTTTCGTTCCTGCTCGATCCCAGCGTCGCTAAGCTGCAGCGCCACTTTCATTCGGGCTTACAGGAATTAGGCACGGATAAACAATTCCGCGTGCAGCTTACTCCGGAGCAGAGGCGCTATGCGGATATCAGGGATGAAGTTATAATCTGCGGCTGCGGACCTTACATCGAACTGTGGTCCCCCGAGGCATTTGAAAAAGTCGAGAATGGTGAGGACCAGGTCGAGGGCTTCGAGCGGCCGGTAGTGACATTCCAAGAACCGGATTCTACTGGAGAAGAAGATGCCGGAGTACCACCAGCCGGTACTGAGTGATGAGGTTATAACACTGCTCGATCCGAAAGAGGGCGGCGTTTTCCTCGATTCGACGCTTGGCGGAGGCGGTCATTCGGCTGGGATTCTCGAAAAAATCGGACCCACCGGAACTCTTATCGCAATCGACAGGGACCCCGAAGCTATCGAATATGCGCGGGAAAGACTGAGTCGATTTGAGGGCCGGAAGATTCTGGTGGAAGGCAACTTTAAAGATTTAGGTTCGATTCTGGTATCGGAGGGCATCGGCGAGGTTGACGGAGTGCTCTTCGATTTTGGCGTTTCTTCCCGCCAGCTCGATGCGCCGAGGGGCTTTAGCTTTATGCGCGATGAGCCGCTCGATATGCGGATGTCACCGCGGCAGGATGCACCGACCGCTGCTGATATCGTGAACGGATATACGGAAGCTCGGCTTGCTGATGTGATCTGGAAATACGGCGAGGAAAGATATGCCAGGCGAATAGCAAGGGCAATTGTGAGTCGCAGAGAACATAAGCCGATCAGGACTACCAAAGAACTCGCCGATGTAGTTGTTTCAGCGATGCCGGGAGGACGTCGATGGCAGGATATCCATCCCGCAACGCGCACGTTCCAGGCGATCAGGATCGAAGTGAATGGGGAACTGGAAGCGATCGAGACCGCGCTCCCGGCGGCGGTGGATGCGGTGAAGATCGGCGGCAGAGTCGCCGCGATAAGCTTCCATTCGCTTGAAGATAGAATTGTAAAAACAGTTTTCAGGCGGCTTTCGGGGCAATGCGAATGTCCGCCAAGAATGCCGATCTGCCAATGCGGCGCCAAAGAAGTGGTGAAGGTTCTCACCCGAAAACCTATCATCCCGAGCGTCGGGGAGATCGAAGCTAATCCGCGAAGCCGGAGCGCCAAACTCCGGTGCGCGGAGAGAATAGGCTAATCATAAAACACGCTGGCAGGCGTTAGTGAAGGTTTAAACTACTGGAGGGAATGGGGATGGCTGCTACTGCTCGTGCCGCTACGGCTGAAAGAGAGACCTATGCTCCGCGAAGAGTGCGAGCTGCGCGGCCCCGCTCAAGACGACGAGCGAGGACACGCATATCGCTGCTTTCGCTGACGGTGATTTTCGCTGTGGGATTGATGCTTCCGTTCGCCTATACCGGCGTCTATGCGAACCTCAAGAAAACCAGTTATACGAAGAGTGACCTCGATGCGATGTATTGGAGAGAGAAGATCGAGAACCAGCGTCTTCAGCTCGAGATCGATCGCCGCTCCAGCCCGCAATACGTTACCGAAGCTGCGAAGCAGATCAAAATGGAAACCCCGACACAATACGACTATCTCGATAAGCACGACAAACTGGCAAGCGCGGGGAAGATCGATAGATAGTCCCAGGACTTATCACGCTTAGAAAGGTGAAAGCGGTGGGAACCGGGCACAGAGGATCCGTCAGGAAGAGGACGGGATGGCTCTTCATTATATTCATATTATTGTATGTGGCGCTGGGTGCGAGGCTTGCTTACATCCAGTTGGTGAGAGCTGACGAATATAAGGGATGGGCTCATCAAATCAGGTTCAGGCCGATAGTCGATCCGGCATCAAGAGGATGTATCTACGACCGCGATAAGCGTGTCCTCGCGCTCAGTATCGAAACGGCGTCTATATTCGCCAATCGTAAAGAGCTCCGTCGCATACCAGAGACTGCTGATATGGTTGCGCGGATTCTGGGCGCAGACCGGCAGGTGATCCTTGATAAGCTTAACGGTCCTGGAAGTAAGATTTGGCTTGCGAAGAAGGTCGATCCCAGGATAGGCAAAGAGATCGAGAAAGCCTTCATTACAACGCTCGTTAAACAGCCCGGTCATAAGCCTAAAAAGCAGAGAGAGCTGCTGGCTAGCTTCGGTATTGGTGTGGAGTGGGATACCAAGAGGGTTTATCCCGCGGGACCGTTAGCCGCGCAGCTGCTGGGGTTTGTGGATTTTAAGAATAAAGGCGTCAGCGGTATCGAGTCTATGATGAATGATGAGCTGACTGGTCAGCCGGGGTTTACGACGGCTGAGCTCGATGGGCGGCGCAGGATCATACCGGAGACCCAGCAAACGATCAGGGAGCCTGAGGATGGAAAGGATATTGTCCTTACTATCCATACCGGCATTCAGCATATCGCGGAGCAGGCGCTGGCTAATATGGCTCAGAAATTCCATCCCGCGAGCGCTGTGGCGGTAGTTTTGGATGCGAATACGAGCGAAGTGCTCGCAATGGCAAATTATCCGGCTTTCGATCCGAATAAGCCTGGCGGGTCCGACGCGAAACTGTGGCGCAATCGCGCTGTTGCCGATCTGTATGAGCCTGGAAGCACATTGAAAACTGTTACCGTTTCCGCGGCGATGAATGAGGGGATCGATCCTCATGAAGTTGTTGCAAACTGCACCGGTCGTGAGCAGATAAAAGGCGGCCATATATCCTGCACCCTGCATGCGCCGTATCTGCATGGACATCAGGGTGTAGATATGTATAAGATTATCCAATATTCCTGCAATATTGGCGCGGCGCACCTGGCGTTCAAGATAGGGGCGGAAAAGTTATACAAATACGAACGAGCATTCGGCCTGATGGATGAGAAAGTGAGCGGCAGGCAGATACCTCCGCAGGACTGGAGCCAGATGAGGCTTGCCAACATCGGGTTTGGCCAGGGGATACACGTTACCGCCCTGCAGATGGCTGCCGTATACGCGACCATTGCAAATGGGGGCAAATATACCCCTCCAACGATAATTAGAGAGATTCGTAACGCCGATGGCTCTGTCTACCAGCCGTTTAAAACAAGCGCTCCGAAGCGGGTTGTATCACCGGCGACTGCTGCTGAAGTTAAGAAGATGCTGATGGTGTGCGCTAATGAAGGTACTGGTAAGCCCGCCTTGATCGAAGGTCGCACGGTCGCGGGTAAGACAGGGAGCGCGCAGATGGCTAAGCCCAAGGGTGGTTACGAACCCGGAGCTTTTGTGGCTTCATTTATGGGCTTCGCACCTGCGTTGAAGCCGAGGATCGTGATAGCGGTCTCGGTTACAAAACCGCAGGGCTCACATTGGGGAGCCACCGTCGCGGCGCCTGTCTTCAAGGAAATTGGTGAGAAGACGCTTCTGTTGCCGGATATGAGAGTGCCTGCCGATGCGCCAATCGAACCAAAATCAGTTCCAAAATCAGGCGCTCCTAAGGTTGCGGCTTGATTTAGTAAGAATATCGAGTTTGGGGCAGCGGGCAGATCGGGAGTCGATGGAACTTGGGCGAACCTGACACTCCCACCGCGGTCCCATTTCTATGGGCTCTAAGCTTGCCTGTTTTACACGGCTGCTAAGAGCCGGCGGTCGGTCAGCCGATTGATCGGTCGTGTTATTATGGGGGTTGTGTTTTAAGCCGGACAAGATGAATGGGCGAATCTTGTGCTGTGCAGCACGACCCCTTTTTCTTTTTAAGTCGATTTCGAGTGTCTCTCAGCACTTTGGCGCGTTATAATAAGAGATATGCTATTATCTGAGCTTGCAAAACATATAATGGGCGTCCGCGTCTTGAACGATACCGACGCCGATATCACCGGGATCGCCTACGACAGCAGGCAGATCAAGTCCGGCTTCGTGTTCGTGGCGATGGCCGGGGGCACTTTCGACGGCCACAAGTTCGTCGAAAGCGCGATCGAAGCCGGCGCCGCGGCAATTATCGCGGAGCGCGAGGTCGACGCCGCCATCAAACGTGGGGTCCCATATCTTATCGCCCCGAATGGCCGGATTGCGATGGGCGAGATAGCCGCGCCGTTTTATGGGTATCCGGCGCGCGAGATGAAGCTGATCGGGGTAACGGGCACGAGCGGCAAGACCACGGTTACTCACCTCATCCAGTCGATTTTTAATAACTGTGGTGAAAAAGCCGGTCTTGTCGGCACTCTTGGGGCAAGGATCGGTGGTGAGCTTCTCGATACGAAGCATACGACTCCAGAGTCCGTCGATCTGCAGCGTTTACTTCGATATATGGCGGATCAGGGCGTTAAAGTCGTAACGATGGAAGCGAGCTCCCATGGCCTCTACCAGGGCCGCACGCTTGGCTGCGAGTTCGACTGCGGCGTCTTTACAAACATCGCGCGTGACCACCTTGATTTCCATAAGACCGTCGAGGCTTATCTCGATGCCAAACTAATCCTCTTCCGTGAATATCCGACGATGTCCGCCAAAACATTCCACGCAGCGATCAACGTGGATGACCCTTCGGCGGATAAGGTGCGAGAAGCGACTAAAGGCGATGTGATCACGTTTGGCGTCGATGTTCCTGCCGATCTTCAAGCCGCTAATGTCGTAGTTACCGATCGCTCGGTGCGGTTCGATATGACTTATCGCGGTCAGACTGTGCCTGTGATGCTGCAGATAGGCGGTTATTTTAACGTTTACAATGCGCTTTCGGCATCCGCGGCGGCGCTCGCTCTGGGGCTTGACCTCAATACGATTATGAAGGGGCTCGCGGTTGCGAGAAGCGTGCCTGGGCGATTCGAGTCGGTTGAATGCGGCCAGGATTTCGGCGTGATAGTGGATTATGCTCATACGCCCGATGAACTCGAAAATGTCCTGAGCACCGCAAAGAGCCTTACATCAAAGCGGTTGATCGCCCTATTCGGCTGCGGAGGAGATCGCGACCGGGGAAAACGTCCAATTATGGGCAAAATTGGTGCAGAACTGGCTGATGTAATCGTAGTAACATCGGATAACCCGCGCACCGAGGACCCTGAATTCATAGTTTCGCAGATTCTTGAAGGTATCCCTGATGAGGATAAAGCGCGGGTTACCGTGCGTGTGGATCGCAGAGAAGGTATACGCGAAGCCATTTCGCGAGCCGAGAGCGGCGATTTGGTGGTGATTGCGGGTAAAGGCCATGAGGACTATCAGATATTCGCAGACCGCACGATCCATTTCGACGATAGGGAAGTTGCGAGAGAGATATTAACGGAGCTAATCTGATGCAGACGATCAGTGTTAATGATGTGGTGCAGGCGTGCCGGGGAGAACTGGTGTCGGGTGATGTGGATATCCGCATATCGGGCGTCAGCACCGATACCCGAACGATAGACCCCGGTGACCTTTTCATCGCCCTTACGGGTGAAAATTCCGATGGCCATAAATTCCTGGCCGATGCGCTCATGAAGGGTGCGGCAGGGGTCGTGGTATCTCGAAAGGTCGAGGCAAAATGCCTTGCGATACGCGTTCCCGACACACTGCTGGCGCTTGGTGACCTTGCGGCGTTTTACCGGCTAAAATTCGAGCCTACCGTCGTGGGAGTGACAGGAAGCGTCGGCAAGACGACCACCAAGGAGATGATCGCGGCTGTAGCCGCGGCTAAAGGCCCGGTGCTCAAGAACGCCGGCAATTTTAACAATGAGATAGGGCTGCCGCTCACTCTTCTCGATCTTTCACCCCGGCATAAAACCGCGGTTGTGGAGATGGCGATGCGCGGAGCGGGCCAGATCGATTACCTGGCTAAAATCGCGCGGCCTTCGATTGGCGTAATCACGAATATTCATATGTCGCATATCGAACTGCTTGGTTCGATGGACGCGATAGCAGATGCGAAGGGCGAGCTGCTCGATCATCTTCCCGAAGATGGATCCGCGATCCTTAACGCGGATGACAGCTATTTCGATTACCTGAGCAGACGCGCGAATTGCCGCATAATCTCGTTCGGCGAGAGCCCGAGAGCCGCCGTTCGGGCGCATTCCGCGGGGATCGATGCGAAGGGCTGCTGCCATTTCGACGTCGTAACTCCTTCGGGCACGTTCGATGTGCATATTCCTGTCCCCGGCGAGCACAACATCAAAGATGCTCTTGCCGCGATTGCGGTGGGGGAGGAACTCGGGATCGGACACGACCAGATCCGCGAAGCGCTCGCGAGCTTCAAACCGCCGGAGAAGAGATCGAATGTAATTCCGAGCCGCAGCGGGTTCGTCGTGGTGGATGATACGTATAACGCGGGTCCGGCTTCGGTGAAAAGCGCCCTCAAAACGCTCAGCATGATGGAGGGCGACCGTAAGATCGCGGTGCTTGGAGACATGCTGGAACTCGGCGATCATGCCGTGGAAGCGCACTTGGAGATAGGCCGTACGGCGCGGGAACTGGGCATCGATATGCTTGTAGCTGTCGGAGAACTGGCTAGGCTGATTGCGCGCGGAGCTATCGACGCGGGAATGCCGATATCGGCGGTGGTGGAGTTCGAGGACAGCGCGCAAGCCGCCCATGAGGTCGCGAGCAAGGTGCGAGAGCGCGATGTGGTGCTGGTAAAGGGCTCGCGCGCGATGAAAATGGAACGAGTAGTGGAGGGGTTACTTGCCGCCTGAGGTTTTTTTAGTAGTGCTTCCGTTCGCGGCAGCGTTCATAGTGGCGATGGCTTTCGGGCCTGGTGTGATAGGCGCGTTGAGGCGTAAGAAGGTCGGCCAGACGATCAGCGAGGACGGCCCCGAGTCGCATAAGCCTAAGGCCGGCACCCCGACGATGGGCGGGTTGATCATCCTTGCCGGTATACTCGGTGCGGTGCTTATGATAGCGTATTTCGGGCGCCAGTATCTGCCGGCCGATACCTACGAGCCGGGGATAACCGATCTCTTTGCGGTTCTGCTCCTCGTGATAGCGTATGCGCTCCTCGGATTGGCCGATGATTACCTCACGATCCATCCTGTTCGCGGCGTGCGCGGGATTGCGAGCAAGCCTAAATCGGCTGCGCAGATTCTTCTTTCGGTGGCTTTTGTGATGTGGCTGGCTTCCCATAGAGCGGGAACCTTCGCACCTATGCTCACCGTGGATGGGGTAGTGGTCCTGCAGGGTGTGCCGTATTGGATATTCGCGGTGTTATTTATCACGGGGATGGGGAATTTCGTCAACATAACCGATGGGCTCGACGGGCTTGTATCCGGGCTCACAGCGATAGCAGCAGTGGCGTTTGCCATTGTCGTTATAATCGTACCGCCGCACATGGGGATCGATTCCCAGTTGCTCCTCGCGCTTTTAATGGGAGTTGCGGGGGCATGCGTTGCTTTCCTGTGGTTCAACACTAATCCCGCGAAAGTTTTCATGGGCGATACCGGCGCGCTGGCGCTTGGAGTTGTTTTGCCAGCGGTGGCAATTCTTACTCACCGCGAGGTGCTGATGATCGTCATCAGCCTGGTTTTCATTCTCGACGGCCTTTCGAGCGCGCTGCAGTGGGCGGTTTTCAAATTCACCCGAATTACAACCGGTACCGGCCGGCGCGTCTTTAAGAAGAGTCCGATTCACCACCACTTCGAGCTCTGTGGATGGATGGAGCAGGCAATAGTCGTCCGCTTCTGGATTTGCGCGATTATTGCCGCTCTCATCGCTTTCACGGGAGCTAGTTTGGGGTGGTGGTAATGCGGGATTACAATGGAAAGTCGATAGCTGTTATTGGAATGGCGCGAACGGGCCTGGCAGTTGCCGAGGTAATGGCGGAACTCGGCGCGCGGGTCACGCTCTGGGATAAGAAGAGCCCGGATGACCTTGCGGAGGCTCTGGAGGCTGCGAAGAAGCTTGAAGTCGAGGCTTATGCGGGGACTGACGCCGTAGATCTGGACGGCGTCGATCTTGTTGTTCCGAGCCCGGGGGTGCCGGCGTCGCTTCCGGTATTCGCGGAGGCTGAGAGGCGCGGGATCGCGGTTATTTCGGAGATCGAGCTGGCTTACAGGCTCTCGAAGGCTCCCATCATTGCTATCACCGGAACCAACGGCAAAACCACAACTACTATTCTTACCGGCCGCATAATGCAGGCTGATGGGCGCGATACCCACATCGCCGGCAATGTCGCCGCGGGTGATATCCGCTGTCCGCTTGTGATGGCTGCGCACCAGGCGCGCGAGGACAGCGTCATCGTGGCGGAGATTAGCACATTCCAACTCGAATGGATCCGCTCGTTCCGCCCAAAGATCGCTATGCTTTTGAATGTCACGAGCGATCACATGGACCGGCATTCAAGCGTTGAGGAATATGCGAACCTGAAAGCGCGTATATTCGAGAACCAGACCCCTGACGATTTCGCCGTCATCAATGCGGAGAACAGGTTCACTTCTTCGCTCGCGCCGAAGCTCAGGGGCAGGGTGCTGGAGTTTGCGCGGCGATCGGAAATCGAAGAAGGTGGTTTTGTGCGCGGTGACGAGCTTATTGTAAAGCTGAACGGAGCTGAGACCGTCGTATGCCGGCGTTCCGATATTCTCCTGCGCGGCGAGCATAACATCGAAAATGTCCTGGCGGCTTCCTGCGCCGCGATTGCGTTCGGTGTAAATCCCGAGAGCATAGTGAAGGCGGTTCGGGGGTTTAAGCCGGTAGAACATCGCCTCGAGCCGGTGGCTGTGATCGATGGAGTTGAGTATATCAACAACTCCATGTGCACGAACGTAGATGCGGCGGTAAGGTCGGTGGAAGCTATCGACGAGCCGCAGATCATGATCGCCGGAGGCAAGGATAAAGGCTCTGATTATGCTGAACTTGGTAAAGCTATTCGCCTGAAAGTTAAACACTTGGTGCTGATCGGCGCCGATGCGAAGTTGATCCGCGATGCCGCTGAGCAAGCAGGTTTCACAGCCATATCCGAAGCGGGATCGATGCGCGAAGCCGTCGATGCAGCCCATGGGCTTGCCGCGCCGGGCGATGTGGTCGTGCTGACGCCTGCGTGCGCGAGTTTCGATATGTTCAAATCGTTCGAGCACCGGGGCCAGGTTTTCAAGGATGCGGTAAGAGAGCTGGAAAGGAAAGGGAGTGTCGTTTGATGAGGAAGCAGACGAAGCTCGGGCTGATGGACGTATGGGTTCTCGGGTCGGTACTGGTGCTCCTTGTCATGGGTGTGTGGCTTGTGTTCGATGCCAGTTTTGCAAAGACCGCTGACGCAAAATGGGCGGGTAATGACCCCTGGTATTTTGTGAAACGCCAGGCTCTTTTTGCGGCTGCGGGATTGTTTGTGATGTGGCTGGTTTCGAGAATTCGCCTTAGCAAGCTTCTGAAGATTACAACGCCTCTGCTGGTTATGTCGGTTATAATGCTTATCGGCGTGATGGTGCCTGGGATTGGCTACAGGGTAAATGGCGCGCTCAGGTGGATCAAGCTCGGGCCGATTTCGGTCCAACCATCGGAGATCGCGAAGCTTGCGCTGGTGCTTTATCTTGCCAGGCTTCTTGCCGAGCAAAAGAATGCTGTCCGGCGGCTCGATCAGCGATGGCTGCCGCCGGCATGCATAGTCGGGCTGATAAGCGGCCTCGTGTTTATCGAACCGGACCTTGGCACTGCGATTGCGATCGTTTCGGTGTGCTTCCTGATGCTTTTCGCCGCGGGAGCGCGAAAGATACACCTGGGCGGAATGCTCGGTCTGGGCACTTTGTTTGCTATTGCTGCGATCAAGCTCGAACCATATCGTATGGACAGGATTCGCATCTGGCAGCATCCCTGGAAATACCGTTATGGTGACGGTTACCAGGTCGTGCATTCGCTCATAGCTCTGGGCACCGGCGGATGGCATGGGGTGGGGCTGTGCGAGGGCCGCGAGAAGACGTATATACCGGCTGCGTCGACCGACTTCATCTTTTCGACGCTTGCCGAAGAACTCGGTTTGATCGGATGCCTGATCCTGCTTGCGGCATTCATTTTCTTTATCTATCGTGGGCTCGATGTCGCGCGGCGCTCGAAGAGCAGTTATGCGAATCTGCTCGCGGTCGGTGTGACATCGATGATCGGCATGCAGGCTCTGATCAACATGGCTGTTGTGAGCGCATCGATACCGGCGACAGGCGTCCCGCTGCCGTTCATCAGTTATGGAGGATCGTCTCTGGTGCTGATGCTCGCGGGAATCGGCATTTTGCTTGCGGTCTCACGACAGACCGGCGAGGATATGGAACTTGGCTCAAAGAGATAGGATATAATCGTCAGCTATCTTGGCTGTTAACTGAAAGCTTATGAAAATAATTCTTACAGGTGGAGGCACGGGCGGGCACATTTATCCCGCAATCAGCATCGGGCAAGCGCTTAAAAGAGCTGCGCCGGATGTGGATCTGCTTTTCGTCGGCAGTTCACACGGCCCTGAAGGTGAAATAGCGCGTGAAGCCGGAATTTCGTTCAAAGCTATTCCGAGCTCACCGCTCACGAAATCCGTTTCCGTGCGGAATATGATCTCGCTTGGGAGATTGATGGTCGGGGTGCTGCGCGCGCGACGGCTGCTAAGAGGTTTTGGGCCTGATGTAGTGATTGGAACAGGCGGATATACATCGGCTGCGATAGTCCTCGCGCAGTGGACCTTGCGCGGCAGGATTGTCATTCATGAGCAGAACGCGGTTCCGGGCAAGACGAATCTTGGCCTCGCGCGGATGGCGGATAAAATCTGCGTGAGCATCGAGAGTTCGGCTAAGTATTTCCCGGCGGATAAGGTGGAAGTCACGGGACTTCCGATCCGGGGAGAGTTCGCATCTCTCGAAGATAAGCTCGATGCCCGCCAAAAACTGGGCCTGAATGATGAGCTTTTTACCATAGTCGTGGTCGGAGGGAGCCAGGGTGCGCGCGGAATAAATAAAGTCGTGTGCGCGGCATGGCCTGAGATCAACGACGGCAGCACGCAGATTTTGCATCAGGTCGGGAGCCGGAACATCGATGAAATGCGCGCTCGATGTGGTGAGGAACCCAATTATAGAGTAGAGGCTTATGTCGATACACCGCTGGCATTTGCGGCGGCTGATCTGCTCATAGCGAGGAGTGGAGGCACGATCGCCGAAATCACAGCTGCGGGCTTGCCGAGTATACTCTTCCCGTATCCGTATCACAAGGACCAGCATCAGAAGAAGAATGCGCAGTATCTTGTGGAGCACGGAGCGGCAGTAATGTGCGAAGATAATGTCACAAAGCCCGCGCAACTCGCACAGATCATAAAAGATTTGCGTTCCTCACCTGATAAGCTTAAAGCGATGGCGTCAGCAAGCGCCGCACTGGGTAAAGTGGACGCAGCAGATAGAGTTGCGCGAATTGCATTAGCAGTTGCAGCGCGCGGATGTGCGAAGGGATAGGTAACAGGGAATAGGTAACAGGTAACAGTCCCAGTCTGCGGCGGTCTCAGCGACAGCGCCCGAAGGGTGCGAGAGCCGGACTTGGCGTAGTTATAGCCGCGATTTCAATCGCAGTGGAACTACATTGGCAACTACCTATACCATTACAGACCTTCATCTACGTCCATTACTCATTAATCACTACTTAATACTAAATCTAACAATTTTCTTCTTTCGCAATAAGAAAGATCATCTGAAAACGCTACTGGGGCAGTACATTGGTTGATAAACTACATTACCATCTGATAGGAATCGGCGGGAGCGGGATGAGCGCTATCGCCCATATTTTACACGGCAGGGGTGAGGTTGTCTCCGGCTCCGACCGTCAGGAAAACGACGCAACTCGGCGCCTTCGAGCGGCTGGAGTGACCGTATCGATCGGCCATTCCGCCGAAAACATAAACGGCGCTGATGTTGTTGTATATACGGCCGCAGTGCCGAAAGATAACCCTGAAATGGCTGAAGCCCGCCAGCGCGGAGTTCCGCTTCTGGAACGCCCGGCAATGCTTGGACGTCTTATGGAGCCTTACGAGCACCGCATCGCGGTCTCCGGCACCCACGGCAAGACTACAACTACTTCTATGATCAATATGATCCTCGACCGCGCGGGGCTCGATGCGAGCGCGCTTATTGGTGGCGATCTCAAGAGCCTGGGCGGCAATGCCAGGCTTGGTTTTGGGTCGATTATCCTTACAGAAGCGTGCGAGGCTTTCGAGTCGTTCCTGCATCTGCATCCGTCGGTCGCGGTTATTACGAATATCGACGCCGATCACCTCGACTACTACGGCACCATCGAAAACATCGAAGACAGCTTCAGGCAATTCGTGAGCCAGGTGGATACGGACGGATGCGTGGTCGCATGCTGGGATGATCCACGGGTGCGCAAGGTGATGAGCGATTGCGGCAGGAGGCTGGTCCGTTTCGGTCTCAGTGAAGGATGCGATGTCTGCGCCCTGGATGTGGATGTATCCACCCCAGAGCCCAGCTACACGCTCGTTCGCGGTGGAACTGTTATCGGTGATGTTCACGTAGGAGTGCCGGGAATGCAGAACGTGACCGATTCGCTCGCGGCAGCTGCGGTCGCATTCGAGATGGGTGTTTCGTTCGATGCGATCAGCGCGGCGCTTTATGACTTTAAGGGCGCGGGGCGCAGGTTCGAGATACTTTTCAACGACGGAGAAGTTATGGTGGTCGATGACTACGCGCACCACCCTGCGGAGATCAAAGCGACCCTTTCCGGCACGCGCGCCGCATATAATAAGCGCATTATAGCGGTCTTCCAGCCGCATCTTTATTCGCGCACAAAGCTCTTTACGGATGATTTCGCCTCCGCGCTTTCGATTGCTGATGAGGTGATCGTTACCGCCATCTATGCCGCGCGCGAGCAGCCTATGGAGGGTGTGAGCGCGGAAAATATCGTCGATAAGATGAAAGCGAATGGCTTCGAGAACGTGCGTTACGCTCCTGATAAAAACGTTCTGCCTGATGAACTCGCCGGTCGGATCCACGGTGGCGATATGGTCCTCGTGCTCGGCGCGGGTGATGTAAGGATGGTGAGTGAACGGCTTGCCGCAATACTTTCAGGGAGGGCTAAGTGAGCCTCACTAATAAATTGCATGGTATCGTGAGCTCCGTTCGAGAGAATGAACTGATGGCTTCGCATACCACGCTCGGAGTCGGAGGCCCGGCTGATTACTTCGTTGAGGTGGCGAACGATGATGAGCTTGCGGGCTTGATGAAGTTTATCTCATCGAACGGGCTGCCGTGGATGGTGCTCGGCGACGGCGCGAACCTGCTTGTCTCCGATAAAGGGATCCGCGGTATCGTGATACACATGGGCGGCGAGTTCGAACGGGTGGTTGTCGATGGGAATATTATCACCGCGGGTTCCGCGGCAAGCATTGCAAGGGTAGCTGATGTTGCGGCTAAGCACGATCTGAGCGGGCTCGAGGGAGTCGGCACGGTGCCGGGGAGCGTCGGCGGCGCCATTGTTATGAACGCTGGCACTCACCGTGGTTATATCGACGAAGTAACACACAGCGTGGTGATCGTTACGAAGACAGGTGAGAAACAGGCGCTCTCGCGCGAGGAGTGCGGTTTTACTTACCGCAACAGCCGTTTTCAGGGTGATAAATCACTGATTATCGCGTCGGGCACGTTCGCGATGCGTCCGGGTGATGGAAAGGCGATCGAGGAGCATCTGGATAGCGTTCGACGACATCGCGCCGAGACGCAGCCGCAGGGCAAGAGCGCTGGATGTTTCTTTAAGAATCCGCCGAATCTCAGCGCGGGTAAACTCATCGAGCTTGCCGGAGGCAAGGGTCTTACCGAGGGTGGGGCAGTGGTCTCCGATGTTCACGGTAACTTTATTATGAACGCAAACAACGCTACCGCTTCCGATCTGCGCAATCTGGCGGATCGCGTGCGCGGGATGGTGCGTGAAAAGCATGGTATCGAACTGGAGTATGAGGTCAGGCTAGTAGGCGAATGGTAGAACAGAAAAAGATCCGAGTCGCCGTTATGATGGGCGGCATTTCCTCTGAAAGAGACATTTCCCTGTCGACAGGCAGACAGATACTCGAAGCGCTGGATCCTGAAAAATATGAAGCATTCGGCGTCGATTCGGCTCTTATGCCCGGCAGCCAGCGCGCGATTGAAAAGGGAGCGGGCAGTGATATAGATGCGGTCGCTGAAGCTCGCATTGCGCTTGCCGGTTCGAACAGGCTCGTGCCTGTTGCTCAGATCGTTGATACAGGCTCTGTTTGCAGGCCCGATGTCGTTTTGATAGCTCTTCATGGCAAGTATGGCGAAGATGGCACCGTGCAGGGTTTTCTCGATTTGCTGGGAATCCCGTATACGGGATCGGGCGTGCTCGCGAGCGCGCTTGCGATGGATAAGTCGATGACGAAGAAAATCCTCGCGGCTGACGGTATCCTCACGCCTAAATCGGTCGACTTTACCGCGAGGTTTGGCGATTGGGACAGGGATTATATCGAGAAAGAGGTGGAGAAACTCGGTTATCCCGTGATGGTCAAGCCAAGTCGCCAGGGTTCGACTATCGGAATGACGAAGGTGAACACGCCTGGCGGGTTGAATAGTGCAATTAATGATGCGCTTGCTTACGACGAACAGATAATCGTTGAGCAATTTATATCCGGCGTGGAACTGACTGTCGGCGTTTTGGGGAATGATGAGCCTTTCGCGCTGCCCGTCACTGAGATCGTGCCGGGGCATGAGTTTTACGATTATGAGTCGAAGTATGCGCCGGGTGGTTCCGAGCACATAATACCTGCGCGGCTCAGCGAAGAGAATACCGCGCGAGCCCAGCAAATTGCCCTGGCTGCTTTTAAATCGCTTGGATGCAGGGGAATTGCAAGGGTAGATATCATCCTCTCCGGGGGTGAGATGTATGTGCTCGAAGTGAACACGATTCCGGGGATGACGCCCACCAGTCTCGTGCCCGAGGCTGCCAAGGCTGCCGGGATTTCGTTCAAAAAACTTCTTGATATGCTGATCGGATTGGCGCTCGAGGAGGGGAAGTAGATTTGAAGCACAGTCGACGACAGCAGACTCGTTATGTGACGCGCACACCGCAGAGAGCTCCGCGCAATAAGCGCAAGCCTAATTACCTCCTGCTGATCACGGCTTTTACAACGGCAATGATATTAGCAGGGTCGATTTCATTTGCGCTTCGCACACCCACGCTGAGCATCGATCAGGTGCAGATAAAGGGGATTCATCTGGCTGATAAAAGCGCGATCACGACCATGGCGATGCAGGCGCATGGGCAGAATATCCTGCTTTTGCGCAAGAGCCCGATTATCAGGAAAATCCGCGAGATTAATGAAATTAAGAACGTTAAAATGGGCCGCAGGTTCCCTAATCGGGTGTGGGTCAGGGTGTGGGAGCGCAAGCCGGATGTTGTCATTACCGACAATTCCTGTTACTGCCTTGCGCAGAGCGATGGTTTTATGTTTCACCGGACTTCTGGCCCGGTGAAGGGGCTTCCGATTGTGGAACTAGGAGATTCCGAGCGCGTTAAAGCCGGTAAAAAAGTTTCTTCGATGATTGCTCAATGTGCGTTGGAAGTGTTTAAGTATGCGCGCAAAGATGGACTGAAGCTCAGCAAAATTTCGGTTGACCCTGATGGTGATATGTGCTTAAATATGGGAAGTGATTTCTACGTCAAGCTTGGTCAGCCGGACGATATTGCGCTAAAAATGTCACTATTGAGAAATACTTTAGCGCACAAACCGTCTATAGTTCGCGACGGAGCTTATATCGACCTTAGCTGCCCGAAATATCCCGTTTGGAAGCCAAAGGAAGTGGCACAAGCCGCATCGTGACCCGCTCTGGTCGTGGGAGTATCGATGGAGTTGCAAGCGCCAGGTGAGAAGGACGAATGTCAACAATAGCGCCTCCCGTTCGCGGAAAGTCATGGCTGTGGCAGGTTACTGCCCTATCAATTGTGCTTGGCGCATTGCTGGCGCTCTCACTTAAAACGCAGAGGCAGGCCGTTGAGAAGGGTGAACCTAACAGGCGCGATGTCCTTAGTGCTACCTATCTGGGCATTAAACGCGAAAATAATGACCTGAAAAAGCAGCTGACTGAGTCCAAGCTTAAGGTAGAAAAGTTGGTCAGACAGCAGGCGCGCGGCATTCATGGTAAGGATTACCTGCGGATGCTGGATGAGTCGAAGATGCTGGCCGGAACTGCGGCAGTTCACGGATCCGGAATAATCGTTACTCTGCATGACAGTCCCAAGAAGCCGGCTGAGATAAAGCAGGACGCGGTGAGCGATTATATCGTGCATGACCGTGATATCCGGGATATTGTAAACGAACTCTTTGCATCAGGGGCGGAGGCTATTTCCATTAACGACCAGCGCATGATCGCCACATCGTCGATCAGATGTGTTGGGCCTGTAGTCCTGGTGAATTCGACCCAGACCGCACCACCGTTCGTGATTAGAGCGATCGGTAAACCGGATGTGCTCGAAAATGCGCTAAAGCTGCCGATGGGGGTAGCTGATGGATTGTTCCTGCTGGATATGATAGAAATTACCAAAGAGCCTGATATCCGGATTCCTGCTTATTCGGGTGTGATGAAGTTTAGCTCTGCTAAACCTTCTGAGGCGAATCCTGAATAACCGGCTGTTTCCGGTTTTTTTTATCATTTTGTGTTTGTGATTGTATTGGGAGAAAGTCAATGATCTGGCTGCCCGTGATGGGGCTTGTTCTCGGATTTCTTATATACTTTGCGCCGGTTCAGCTGCCGTCGGGTTTAGCGAGCTATTTGTCCCTGGCTACGCTCGCGGGGCTCGATTCTATATGTGGTGGCATTAGGGCGGGGATCGAGGGCAAATTCCACGACGATATCTTTCTCACCGGATTTGTCGTTAATACCTGTCTCGCGGCGCTGCTTGCTTATCTGGGTGACCTGATCGGGGTGGACCTGCTTCTCGCGGCAGTGGTGGCGCTTGGTGGAAGGGTGTTTCTTAACCTGTCGCTGATTCGCCGCTACTGGCTGACTCAGACCGCGCTCAGCAAGAAGCGAGATCTCTGATCATTCGCGGGGCGCACTTGGAGTGAAAACCGTTGAGCCGAAAAGAATATATTGCTGGTCTTGATATAGGAACCACTAAGACGTGCTGCGTGCTGGCGGATGTCGACCTCGACTCGGGCGCTGTGGATATAATCGGCGTCGGGCTGGCGCCGTCTGATGGAGTGCGGAAGGGTGTTGTGGTCGACCTTGACGCGACCACCGAGGCGATCCGGACTGCAGTAGATAAAGTCCAGAGAATGGCTGGAAATGTACTGATTCGTTCGGTTGTTGTCGGCATTACTGGTGAACATATCTCCTCGCTTAACAGCAGGGGTGTCATCGCCATAACGAGCCCGGATAAGGAAGTGACCCATTCCGATGTGGATCGTGTTGTGGATGCGTCCAAGGTGATCGTTCTTCCGCCCGAACGCGAGATTATCCACTCGATACCTAGAGGTTTTACTGTCGACGGGCAGGATGGGGTTAAAGACCCGGTCGGTATGTCCGGCAGCAGGCTCGAAGTGGAAACGCATATCGTCACGGGTTCGAGTACTTTTATCGATAACGTCGTAAAGTGCGTCCAGCGCGCGGGGCTTGTGGTCGATACGACCGTGCTCGAGCCTATCGCCACGAGCGCATCTGCTGTTTTAGACGCGGAAAAAGAACTCGGAGTCGCATTGATCGACATCGGGGGCGGAACGACCGACGTTGCTGTCTTTACAAACGGTGAAATTTTCTACACCGCGGTGCTTCCGATTGGCGGGAACTATGTTACCAAGGATATCGCGGTCGGGCTTCGTGCGTCTCAGGAAGAAGCTGAAAAAGCGAAAATAAAATTCGGCTGCTCGATCGTGGATATGGTGGATGATGGCGATGTCTTCGAGATCGTAAGCCTTGGTGCCGATTCACCGAGAGAGCTCCCTGGGAAGATCCTCGCGAATATCATTGAGCCTCGTATGGAAGAAATTTTCGAGAAAGTGCGTGAGGAGCTCATTAAGTCCGGTTACTTCGGAATGCTCCCGGGTGGAGCGGTACTTACCGGCGGTGGGTCGCTGCTGCCGGGAACGATCGAGCTTGCGGAGAAGTTTCTGGAAATGCCGGTGAGGCTCGGACTTCCGCGCGAGATCGGCGGGCTGAGCGATACGGTCCAGAGTCCTATCTACACAACAGCGGTCGGATTGATAATGTATGCAACAAAACAGCAAACAAGCTTGCGAGAGGAAGAGAAAAGCGCTACACTTAAGCCATGGCTTAAAGATTTGTTCAGCTTCCGGTTCCTCCGCAAGTAATATACGCGGATGATGAAGCATCGGTGAGTGCAATTACAACCTTTACATACTTAACGTGAGAGGAGCTTGCAAGGATGGGGAATGGTTCTGATTATTACGCGAAAATAAAGGTAATCGGTGTTGGCGGTGGAGGTATGAACGCCGTCTCACGTATGATAGACGCCGGCCTCTCGGGCGTCGATTTTGTTGTTATGAATACGGATACCCAGGTGTTGGAAATGTCCGACGCCAAAAGCAAGCTCCAGATTGGCGGCGCGCTTACCAGAGGTCTCGGCGCGGGAGGTAACCCGGAAGTCGGCAGGGCCGCGGCTGAAGAGAGCCGACCGGAGATCCGCAGACTCCTCGAAGGCGCTGATATGGTATTTATCGCCGCTGGTATGGGTGGTGGAACCGGAACGGGGGCTGCTCCGGTGATCGCGGAGATGTCCAAGGATCTCGGCGCTCTTACGGTGGCGGTTGTGACCAAGCCGTTCGGTTTTGAAGGTCCCCGCCGCGCAAGGACCGCCGAATCGGGCGTGAATGAGCTGCGCGAACGCGTCGATACCCTTATCACTATCCCGAACGACCGGCTCCTGAGCGTGGTCGAAAAGCGAGCGACTCTCACTGAGGCATTTAAGGTTGCGGATGATGTGGTAAGGCAGGGTGTGCAGGGTATCTCCGATATCATCACCATTCCCGGTATGATCAACGTGGACTTCGCCGATGTGAAGACTATTATGGAGAACCAGGGCAGTGCGCTTATGGGCATCGGAACCGCGAACGGCGAGCAGAAAGCTGTCCATGCCGCCGAGATGGCCTGCGCGAGCCCGCTGCTCGAGACCACAATCGATGGTGCGCGAGGTGTTCTCATTAACATCACCGGTGGGCCCGATCTTACCCTTACCGAAGTCTACGACGCCGCTGATATCGTTTACAAAGCCTGCGACGCCGATAACGTGAATGTAATCTTCGGTACGGTCATCGACCCGTCGCTGCAGAACGAGGTTCGCATTACGGTTCTCGCTACCGGGTTCGATTCGGTCGAGAAATCAAACGAGCCGGTCAGAGCAAAGGCGGCTGCGGTGGTCGGTGAGGAGTCCGCCCCAAAGCCCGCGGCGACGGTTGAACCGAAAGAAGCATTCGTTCCCGAGGGCGAGCTGGATATACCGGCGTTCCTGCGGAGGCGGTAAGCTGTTCGGGAACTCTCGAACGTTGATAAGCATATAATGAGCCGGAGCAAGTAGAGCTTGTTCCGGCTCTACTCATATTGGGGTGAACTATGCATCTTAGCGCAATATTCGCGAGCACTGATTACTGGGATCAGTTCAAACAGCAGCTTACGGGTGAGTTTTTGCTGGCGTCGGTCAGGATCACCGTAATTATCATCGGCTACCTGGTCGCTCGTGTTGTGGCGTCCAGGCTGATAAAGGGTCTGCTGAACTCATCGCTGGTGAAGCTCAGCGGTGATCTTCTAAAGGCGCGTAAAGCCCGTGTGCGCGCGCTGAACAGCCTGCTTACAAGCGCGGTAGGATTTATCCTGGCTTTTATCACTGTGATCACGGTGCTCCAGGAAGCCCACATCCAGATACTCCCTCTGCTTACTTCCGCCGGTGTGCTCGGTCTTGCGATTGCGTTTGGCGCTCAGAAGATGGTGAAGGACGTGATATCGGGGTTCTTTATCCTGATGGAAGACCAGTATGGGGTAGGGGATATAGTCACGATCTCCGGGGTGACGGGTGTTGTCGAAGGGCTCGAGCTGCGCACAACCCGCATCAGAGATACGAGCGGCAAGCTCTATATCCTCTCGAACGGTGATATCTCGCAGGTCTGCAATCATTCACGTGGCAAGCTGACCATGTTTATCGATCTCCCTATCGCCGCTTCCGCCGATCTTGCCAAAGCGCGACAGGTGCTTAACGAAGTAGGATTTGCGATGGTGAAAGATTATCCCGAGCAGGTGAAGGAAGCGTTCAAGTGTGATGGCCTTGCCGCGATCAGCGCCACCGCGACCACCGTCCGCTTGACCGGTACGGTCTCAGGCTATGATCAGGAGAAGGTAAGGACGGAGCTTAACGCTCGCGTGAAGGACGCGCTGGAGAGAAACAGCATAGCATTGGGGTAAGTACATTCGAACGGGTCTGCCAGCACTTCCGGCAGACCCGTCTAGGTAACTTATCAAAGTCGCGGCCGCGACCGCACTAAGCCCGTGTGAAGAACCTTTTAAACGTCCCCCATATATCCGCCCAGATACTCGGTCTGGGAGGTGTACTCGGCAATACCTCCTCCGCGAACAGGGATTCGCTGAGACCTCCGTATTGTTCCTCCAAAGCCCTCATTGCTTCCCGCACTGTCTCTCTATCCGTGCGGAACATCCCATTCCAACCGCAGACGAAGCATTCAGCGTTCGTCACCGGGTTGAGCGCGTCGCAGAGGTCACAGACTTTGAAGTCCCGCTCGGTATAACCGAGTCTGTTGGGGCCTCTTTCTTGCCACTGCATCTTAGTACCCTTCTACGCGCTCTATTTGGACGGAACTGATCGCCCATCATGGGTATTCTGCCCCATCACAAATTCACGCTAAACCTTCTCAAGGTTTGCAAAGGATACTTGCAGTTTCTTTATTCCTTCTCCGTCAAATGCGACAGTTACTACCTCTTCATGTCCGCTCCCGGTGGAGTTCAGCACTATGCCCCTTCCGAACTGCTGATGCTTGACCTTAGTGCCGGGTTTATAGGTCGCGGCGCCGCTGGGACGATGCGGCCTGAAATCGCTTCTCCACTGCGTATCAGCCGATATTCGCCTGCGCCGTGGCAGAGCGCCCGCGATCATTTCAGCTGGGATCTCGGAGATAAACCTTGAAATGTCCGTCCCGATCACCTGCCCCATCAGCATCCGCTGGTGAGCATACGTAAACAGCAGCTCTTCCTGCGCGCGGGTCATGCCTACGTAGCACAGCCGTCGTTCCTCTTCGAGCTCCTCGCGATCGTCGAGCGAGCGGCGGTGCGGGAAGATGCCTTCTTCCATACCTGTAATGTAAACGACGGGGAATTCCAGCCCCTTCGCCGCGTGCAGGGTCATCAGGGTGACCGCGTTGCCTGATTCATCATAGGTATCGATGTCCGATATTAACGCGACCTGCTCCAGAAACGCCGGCAGGCTGCCGTTTTCGTTATTCCTGCCGAACTGCTCGGTCACCGAGAGGAGTTCTTCCACGTTCTCGAGGCGCGTCTGCGCTTCCATTGTGTTCTCATCTTTTAGCGCAGCGACATAACCGGAGAGATCGAGAGCTTCCTCCATGAGGCGCCTTACCGAAACCGTGGGGCTCATTTCGTGCAGATGATTGATGATCTCGCCGAATTTATCGATTGCTCCGCGCGCACGGGCCGGAATGTCAGTCGCCTCGCGCACCCTTCGCACGGCATCGTAGAGCGTGATCTGCTCCGATATCGCGAAGCTCTCCAGCTTAGCCATCGACGATTGCCCGATCCCGCGCGTGGGGACATTGATCACTCTCCTCAAGCTCACCGATTCATAAGGGTTCGCGGCAAGCCTCAGGTAAGCCAGGACATCCTTGATTTCCCTGCGCTCGTAGAACCGCACCGACCCTATGAGTTTATAGGGGATGCGGGAGTTGATCATCGCCTCTTCAAACACACGCGACTGCGCGTTCATTCGGTAGAGCACAACGATATCGGAGTAGCTCCTGTTTCCGAATCCTACCTTGTCCTGGATCGAGCGGGCCACGTTATTTGCTTCATCGAGTTCGTTCGCGGAGTCGATCACCTCGATGTCGCAGCCCTCGTCGTTTTCCGTCCACAGCTTCTTGTTCGCGCGTCCGACATTTCGTTGAACGACCGCATGCGCGGCCTCTAAAATTTTCTTCGTAGATCTATAATTCTGTTCGAGCTTATAAATCGCCGCATCGGGGTAATCGTGCTCGAACTGCAGAATGATCCCTACATCCGCTCCGCGCCAGCGGTAGATCGACTGATCATCATCGCCGACACAGAATATGTTCCTGTTCTTTTCCGCGAGGTTTTTTACGAGCGTATACTGCGAGTAGTTGATGTCCTGATACTCATCGACGAGGATATACTTGAACCGCTGTTGATAGTGCTCCAGGACCCTGGGCTCGTCTCTGAAGAGCATAACCGCATACATAATGAGGTCATCGAAATCCAGTGCCCGGTTGAGCGCGAGCTTCTCCTGATAGACACGATAGACGCTGCGCGCCACATTTTCAAGCGCACCCACGAATCTCCGACCGAACTCATCCGGCAGCACGAGCTGTTCTTTAGCCTTGGAGATGAGATTGAGGATGTCGCGGGGCTTCCAGACTTTCTGGTCGATATCCAGGCTCTCCATGCTTTCGCGAATGAGCGCCATCTGGTCGGCGTCGTCGAATATGGTGAAGCTGCGGTCTATCCCGATCTCGGGGCCGTATTCGCGCAGGATTCTCGCGCAGATGCCGTGGAATGTGCCCGCCCAAAGCCTGTCCGCGCCCTCGCCAAGCAGGCTTTCGATGCGTTCCTTCATCTCGTTCGCGGCTTTGTTGGTGAAAGTGACCGCGAGGATGTTGTGCGGGCGCACACCGCACTCCTTAATGAGATATGCGATCCTGTATGTGAGGACTCTGGTCTTTCCGCTTCCCGCGCCCGCGAAAACGAGCACGGGACCTTCCGTATTCTCAACCGCAGCCCTTTGCTGCGCATTTAACGTCGTAAGTATCTTCGTTTTCATCAAGTCTATTATATCAAAAAGGAGGGTAGGAGGGGTCATAACGAATGAATCTTAGCCGGCATAGACGCCTTCAACAGTAATAAAAAACGGCCCGGTAATTATTCGCCGGGCCGACGCTGGTAGAACAAGGTTATACTTTTTGCTCTAAGCTTTCTTACGTCTGAGAGCAAAGCCGGCAAAACCAAGGAGCGGACAGGCCAGGGCGAGGAGGGAGGAAGGTTCGGGGATAGGAGTCCATACTACGGTGGACTGCTCCCCCCAAAACGGACACTTTATTAAGCAGCTTTAGTAGCAGCAGCCTCAAATTCTACTGGGCTCATGTAGTCCAGGTATGAATGCATCCGCTGCCTGTTATAGAAGACTTCGATAAACTCGAAAATCTCCCTTCTTGCCTGCTCCCTTGATTCGAACTTCGTCCTCCAGACCAACTCTTTCTTTAGCGTTGAGAAAAACTCTCAGCTACCGAGTTGTCCCAGCAGTCCCCCTTACGGCTCATCGACGGTCGCATTTTCTCGCGCCTGAGGATTGCCTGATAATCATTACAAGCATACTGTACGCCCCGGTCAGAGTGGTGAATCAAACCAGCAGCCGGATTGCGCGCCACTATCGCCATATTAAGAGCATCTATCGCTACCTGGCGGCTAAGGCTCTCGCTCATACTCCAGCCCACCACCTTGCGAGAAAATAAATCCACCACCGTCGCAAGGAACAGCCATCCCTCATCGGTCCAGATGTAGGTTATATCACTCACCCACACCTGATTTGCTCCACTCACGCTGAACTCGCGCTTCAAAAGATTAGGATGCACATCATAAGGATGCTTCGAGTTCGTCGTTATGCGGAAACGCCGCCGACGCTTCGCAATCAGCCCAAGTCTGCGCATCAGCCTGCGAATACGCCCACGAAAAAGATGCTTATTCAACTTTCTCAGCGCTCTGCGAATCCTGCGGTTACCATAAGTCTCTTTACTATCCTTGAAGATGATGCGGATATTCTCGCAGAGCTCTTCATCTTCCTTTGCGCGCACTCCACCATGGGCTTTGAGCCACTCGTAAAATCCGCTGCTGGACACATTGAGCACTCTGCACATTGGCTTTACGTGGAACTGGCTTGAGTTATCCTTTATGAACTGGTATCTTACGGCAGTTCCTTCGTGAAGATACCCATCGCTTTTTTTAGGATGTCACGCTCTTCGGTCACGCGCCTGAGCTCACGGCGCAACCGGATGTTCTCCGAATGCTCCTCAGGGGTCATCGGACGGCTTCCATCCGGACGCGTCCCGAAATCCCTGACCCACCGGCGCAGCATCTCCGCATTCACGCCAAGCTCTTTCGCCGTCTGGCTTACAGGAACATTCTCCTGCTGCGCCAACTTCACTGCCTCTTCTTTGAACTCGTCACTGTACTTGCGTCGTCCCATCATATACCTCACTCAGATTATACTACTAACTGAGTGTCCGCTACAGGGGGTACAGTCCAAAACTGCATGGGTACTTATCATATCACTATGCACTATCCCAATCACTTATACTGTGTTTTATATCCAGACGGAAGACCAGGGTCGATGATATGCCCATATCGATCCCAACGCGTAGCATGAGTCTCATTTGCGCATGCTATACAAACTAAGGTAATAATTATAATCGTACCTGCTATTCCGATCGTCCAGGAAATCTGTGTTTGCCGCCGCCCCCGCCGCATCCTGCAACAGCAATTACTACCAGAACAACCAGCAAATTCCTCATCTGTTTCCTCCTGATAAAGCTCTCTTGCTACAGCACTACTAATATAGACTCCTGATAGTTAGACTTCTATACATGAAATTGCATCATTATTATTTGTGATTTCAATTCCATTAATATCATCAGTCCGGAAAGTAAGAATATCTGAACACGATGCATATTATTCGCCGTGGTCTGGTCGATACCTTTTCTCGTATCGAATGAACCCTTTATCTTATTTATGCAACTAACTCTGTGACAAGGTAAATCAGGCCGGCGAGGAGAACTTCTCGATTGATTATGGCATCTTCTAGCGACGAGCGGAAACTGGCAGCGGAGCTAAGGCGTGGGAGCCGCGAGGCTTTCGAGAAATTGCTCGACCTTTACGAGGACCGGGTCTACAACCTGGCCTATCGGATGGTTGGGCCTCAGGACGCCGATGATGTCGCCCAGGACGCGCTCATCGAGATATGCAAAGCGGTAGGTTCCTTTCGAGGAGATTCCAGCCTCTCCACCTGGGTTCACAGGGTGACTGTGAACGTTTGCCTGCAGCACCGGCGCAAACGCAAGCCGGAGGTTATTCCAATCGAGGACGAACTTCCCGAGCGCCAGCCTGATACGAAGCCGGATCCTGGGGATATGGCGCTAAGAAATGAGGTGAAAAGCCGGGTCGACGCGGCGATCAATGATCTGCCGGAGGCGCATCGGGATGTGGTGATCCTCCACGAACTACAGGGGCTCACTTACGCCGAATGCGCAAAGGTGTTGGGCTGCCCAGTGGGAACGGTGAAATCCCGGCTTTCGAACGCGTTTGGCAAGTTGAGGGAACTGCTTCGGAACTATGCCGCTGAAGGCGAGGTCGCATTATGAACTGCGCGGGGGTTAGGGACCAGATCAAAGCCTATATCGATGGTGAGCTCGGACCGGTGATGCGCCGGCGAGTAGCCAATCACATCGCCTCCTGCGCGGAATGCCGAAAGGAGATGCTGGAGATGACTGAGCTTATGAATGAGGTGCGCGGTACACGGGTGGTATCTGCCCCTGAAGGCCTTCGTGAAAAGGTACTGGGGAATCTCGATTTCAAACCGGCTGCGCGAAAAGCGTGGCAATGGTCCCTGTTATTAAAGCCTGCGAAAGTTGCCGCTGGGCTGGTGGGTGTGATGATACTGGCAGCCGTGCTGCTCCCGACGTTCCAGAGATCAAGAGGGGGGGCATCCCAGGATCGCATGGCGGAAGCTCCAGTCATTGCAAAGCATGCGGTTCAACTGATGCCGAAATCGGCGCCTGCATCGGTAGAACCTGGGCCTGGGTCTGGATATGCTCATCGCAGTGCCCGAGTGGCTCCATCCCCGGCGCCTCGGCAGATGATCATAAAATCCGCTGAGATGACGGTGCAGGTGAAGAGCTTTCAGAAAGCCAGTGACGAAGCTACCATAATCGCCAGCTCCAGCGGAGGTTACATCACCGATACTTCCGCCACGAGCGACTCCGGCGCCCCGACCGACGGTTCACTCACTCTCCGCGTGCCCGCGGACTCTTTCGAGCTCGCCCTGCACCGGCTGAGCGCGCTGGGAGAGGTGAAAGCGAAGAGCGTGAGCGGCGAGGATGTGACTGGTGAAACCGTCGATCTTGATTCCCGCCTGCGCAATCTTCGCGCTGAAGAACGGCAGTATCTGGACATAATGAACCGCGCGAAACGCATACCCGATGTGGTCACCGTAACAAACGAGCTCTCGCGGGTTCGTGGGGAGATAGAAGAATCGCAGGGGCGGTTGAAATATCTGAAGTCATCGGCTGCGATGTCGACCATAAATCTGACTTTGACACAAAAAAAGCCCAGGCCGGTTCCACAATCATCCATTCAGAAGACGTTCAATAATGCCGTCGGTTCTCTCGCGGCCATAGGAAACTCATTCGCATCTGTTCTAATCTGGCTTGTGGTTTATTCACCATTCTGGGGGCTTCTGCTGGTGATTTGGCTCTACTCACGCAAACACGCGGAGCCCACGCGGACATGATTCAGAATTTAATGCAGGTGAGTTCGATGACTGCCTGACCGATGTGGCGCTGGATGTTTAATACAAACCCGGAAGAGACATCTCCTCTTTCGGGTTGATTTCTTATCTCCGCTTTCGTTCCCTTCGCCACCAGCTGGTCATTCTTCGCGCGTATTGCTGATAACCGAGTCCCTGGCAAAGCGATTGCGACGCGGTGTTATCGGGTCCTGTCCAGTATATCGGGACCCCGTTCTGCTGCAATATCCATTCTGTCGCGTATGATACCAGTTCTTTGGCGAGCCCTTGCCGCCTGTAATCAACCTCGGTGGCCAGACCGGAAATTGCATAAGCACGCCGGCCCGACGGCATGCGCGGTCCGATCGGAGCCACTCCAACCGCGCATACGGCTTTACCATCGCGCGCTATCCCAAGCATCCGTCCTTCGCCCATTCGCTCCCAATCCGGAGGGTTTCTCTCGCAGCCGTCAAACAGACCTGCGTTATCAGGAGTCAATTCGATTATTTCGTTTCCCTCGACCTGCTGAAAGCGTTCAGGTGTTACTGTGAAGAACAGATCGCCTTCGGAGCAGGACGCGCCGGGCATTACTTTGAAGTAATCGCGAATGAGTGACCGGAAGAAGACGCATAATATTGTTGTGCCGTTTGGAAGCGCTTCGGTAATCGACTGCATTGCATTGTGGTCGAGGGCGTCCAAGCCGGCTTCGTATTCATATCCCGGATTCCACCCGGAGGGGCTCAGCCCGATTCTACCGATGCATGCTGTTCCCGTTATCTCGCCGCTTCGACGGCAGATCGCTACCTGCTTCCTGCCACTGAGCCAGTTCAAAGCTCCCTGTACGTCCCAAGTCAGCCATGCATTCTCTGCCAGCCCCTGCCGCTCCAGGAAATTCAGTATCTCATTCTCATCCTGCTTCGATGCGACTGTAACCTCGTCCAATATCTTACTCCTCGTAAAGACGGCGACATTTTAAGTCTAGCTCAATTAATACCGGATCGGGCGAAAGGACAATATATCATTCTTGCCGAATGTTGTTTCATCCTCTCAGGGAGATCGATATGCTCATTCGTGAAGCGCGAATAACTGATGCGGCAGGAATCGCCAGGGTCCATGTAGACACCTGGCGGAGCGCTTACCGCGGCATTATCTCAGATGAATTCCTGGACCACCTGTCTACGGAGACAGCAGAAGCAAGAACTCGCGCCCGTTTCACCGACCCCTGGCCCGGTACGATCACCCTCGTTGCCGAGAGCGACGAAGGTGAGGTGGTAGGATTCGCCATAGCAGGCCCCGAGCGCGAATATTGCCGCGCAACCGAGGGCGAGCTCTACGTGATGTATGTCGATAAAGATCACCAGGGTCAGGGAATTGGCAGCGCTCTTATGAAAACGGCAGCTGAGTTTCAGGTAGTGTGACAAAAGGTTTTGCGCTCAATCTGAGCCGCTAGTACGTTTTGATTATCAGAAACTTATTAGCCATTAGCACGTTTTTGTTTCTTCAAGCCTCTGATGAACTTCGCCGTGCTGCTCCATGCATTGAGCGCATGCCAGACCATACTTATACTACGGTCTTTGAAAGCGTAATCGTATTCCATTCCATTATCGCGCAAGAGCCCATCCGCTCGGACCTTCTCTATCAGCGGTACCCCCGGATACAATGTCATTTTCATTGGTAAATGCCCATCGGTTCCACCCCACAGCTGCGTCTCCCTGGTGAACTGCATATTCGCCGCGAGCTCGTCGAGGGTTGTATAAGGGTCGAATGGTATGAATCCCGGCTGCATGTGCAGGTCCAGTGAACGAACAATCTCTATCGCTCGCCTGTTCTGCTCGACGGTGATGCCCTTGTCGAACGTATCGAGCTGCCTTTGAATCCCCGATTCGATCCCAAGGAATACCCCGGTTAAACCGGCTTCTTTGAGAGCCTTTAAGATATCCTCATCGACCTCGTCAGCGCGACATTCCAAAGAAAATGTCAGCTTCAGCTTCCTCGCCCTTATCTCTTCCGCTATTTGAACAGCGCGCCTGCGTGTTTTTTCACCAGGGCCGATGAAATCATCGTCGCAGAACTTGAAGTGGCTCACCCCGGTCGCCGCGAGCGCCTGTTCCATCTCGTCAACTACATTACCAGGGCTTCGGAAGCGAGGAGCATGATTGCCGGAGAGCGCATAAAAGCTGTTAATCGAACAAAAAGAGCAGTGGTGGTAGCATCCGCGGCTGCTGTAAATCAGCACCGAGGACATGTTCCCAGCTTCGATCATCGCGTCATGGACCGGAAACGGCAGCGAATCCAGGTCTTGTACGGCAGGCGGAAGAGGATTGAGCACTGCGGCTCCATCTTTCATGAAGGCGATACCGGGACAATCGCTCCAATTCTCGCCGCGAGCTATCCTGCCGAATACATCCGAAGCGACCGTCTCTCCCTCACCGCGGACGATAAAGTCGATCTCCGGGCATGCCCCAAGCAGGTGCTCGGCGCTGAGAGTGGGAAGATAGCCGCCCGCGGCGATGACCGCATGGGGCTTTTGCTTGCGGATAGCGCGTGCAATTGGTATCAACTGGCGCCTGTGTTCGTGCATTGCGGTGATGCCCAGGCAGTCGAAGTCCCGTGAGACTACCTCATGAACTGTCGATTTTACATCCAGTCCACGAATGAGTGCATCCAGGATTTCAACTTCATGACCATCGCGGCGGAGCACTGCAGCGATATAACCCAGCCCGAGGCTCTCCGTCCTGTCCTCGACTTCCAATCCGCGCAGCGCAGGCAGGTGCAAAAGAATGACCTTCATTAACTACCTCCAGCGGGATTATACCATTATGCGTTTGGTCGGTAAAGTGGTATATTCGAGGTACCTAGAGATCGCCTTCTACAGAAGTGGGCATTTCACTGAGGGCTTTCAATCGATAACGCGTGCGAAGGACCAGATCCTGAGGATAGTTGCCGAAATGACGCCCGAAGAGGTTGACGCCGCCTATATGCGCGGCATTGTGCTTGTTTCCGATGCGAACGACGATCGGCCGCTGGTAGCTGAGCTTCAGATCGCTGAGCCTTACACCGCTGACAGGGTTCCCGTCGACGCGGCTTCCGTTCTCATCTACGCTCCAGGTCTTTAACATTCCATATTGCGTGCTGTTCGCCGGCCACCAGTCCGGGTTGAGGCGGCCGCGGGTGCCTCCGAAATCACCCGGCGACATCCACGTGCCGACTTCGATACCATTAATCCATATAGTAATATCCGACGGCCATTCGTTATTGTAAAGCGGGGTTTCGGAGCAGAGCTCCGCGACAAACTCTACACTCAATACATCGGCGTTAGGAGGTAGATTTCCGGGGAATGTATACTCGATCCAGCCGCTCGAAAACCACAGGATCTGTGCCTGTGCGCGCTCAGCCAGCAGGAACGATTGTGGATTATCGTTGAAACCGATGATGTTATTCTCGCTTGCGAGCCCGCATGGCTGTTCTACTGAGATCGAAGTGAACAAGCCGATAGGCATCTGGGTCTCATCGGTCAGCTCATCGCGCGCTTCCGGCTCCATTTCAGCTTCGAACACAAGCTTCTGGAACGTCGCCCAGCAGCGCTTCTCGGAACCCCTGTCCGTAGGCACATATTCACTTCCCACAAGCCCGGCTTCTTCCAATACGCGGATGTGTACTGAAGCTGTCGGTTGGGATATATTCAGGGAAGTGGCTATCTCATTGACATTCATCGCCCGCTTTGCAAGCAGATTCAGCAGCTTGACGCGCTGCTCCGCCGCGAGCGCGCGCCTGATCGCCGCGCCCTCACGGGAATCGAGCTTGAATGTAAGAGTCCCTGGGCGATTCTTCATAAGATGGATTACCTGTGGCGGTTCGAGCCTTGCTGCTGCGACCAACCTATTCTAGCCGAGACAGCACACACAAGTCAACCGTCCATGTTCTTGCATTCGCTACCCAAGGAACCGTATTGCCAGTGGATACACGTAATATTCTCCCTCGTTTGTCCTGATCGCCGCGATGATCGGAGCAATTACCATATAGGCCATCATCGGGATCAGAAGCAGATAGCCGATGCAGAAGATACAAAGAATACTCACTATAACGGAGGCTATCGCCATCGTGATTGCGAAATTGAGCGCCTGGCGTGCATGGTAGCCGACGAACTTCGAATCGTTCCCAAACACCAGCAGAAAGATGAGCGGTCCGATAAAATGAATTGGAATCAGTGAGATGTGACACAGTGTCGCGTAAGTCCGTTCATTACCCGGATTTACCGCGGCTCCGGGTCGAGGCATAGATGCAAACGGCGCTCCGCATCGTGAGCATGAATATGAACCGGCCATATTTACCGATCCGCAATTCAGGCACGACCACCCCGCCTGCGCTCCCGGCATCTGTGGCGGCTGAGAATACTGAGTCGAATACATCGTCTGCTGATAATTGGGCTGATATTGCCCTGTATACGTGCTTCCCGATGCCGTATGTACGATCATGATGCCGGGCTGGGAAGGATCAGGGCTTACGCTGACAACAGGCGAGCTTGTCAGTCGCTGGCCGTTTTTTATGAAC
>Ga0123519_10001300_pt1 | contig 42817 bp, 36 predicted proteins | sample YelNatPaOPRAMG02_FD_87396 | JGI IMG/M metagenome (GOLD analysis project Ga0123519, IMG submission 87396) | Hot spring microbial communities from Yellowstone National Park - Yellowstone National Park OP-RAMG-02 (version 2) | ecosystem: Environmental > Aquatic > Thermal springs > Hot (42-90C) ...
ATAATGATGTGACGTACTGGCGGATCGGATCGAGCACGAAGCCTTCTGCCAGGTTGTCACTACATTACCTGAAAGTCAGTAGTGTTGGTACTGCTGGTTTAGCTATGGATTGTAAGCCAGATAAAGCGCCGGACGCGGCGCACTCCAAAGGCGCTTCGCTAATTATTATTGGTATGGATCCTGAAATGAGTTCAGGATGATTTAATTACAAGTCTTTAAATGCCGGGTTGTATCTGGTTGGAGAAGAACATAAGATTAGCCAAACTTGCGGTTATGGTTTGTGTGCTGTTTGCTGTCGCGGCTTGTGTTTGTGCTGCCGAGCCTGTGCCCGTGGTGCATTTCAAGCTCGATGAGGGCAGGGGCGATCTGACGCGTGATATAGCGGGTGTTATGGCGCTGATTACCGCTCCTAAGTGGCTTCCCGGTGGTGGGCTTGCAATGGACGGCGGAACACGTATCGTTGTCGGTGACCGTGCGGAACTCGTGTTTCGCAATAACTTCACGCTTGCCGCTAAAATGAAGCTTCGGAGCGGTGCGTTCGGGCAAGTAATCGGGGCTTATGGTTCCGGTGGGCTCGTTGTCAGCCTGGATCAGATCAAGCTCGCGAGCTGGGGGAGCGATTGGATCGTCAATACCTTGCTTCCTGAGAATGAGTGGGTATTTGTCGCCGTGACGCTCGATTTTGCTAATAATGCCCGGGCTTATGTGAACGGCAGGCAGGTTGCATCAGGTAAAGTGAACCCTTGGCCGAAAGACCCGGAGCGCTGGACTATCGGTGGCTGGGAGATAGGTGAGGGTTTTGTCGGAGATATGCGCGATGTGATGGTCTGGAATGCCGCGCTTTCACCTGACGATGTGCTTGCGGTTGCAAAGAGGATAGGGCTCAGTGTTCCGCCGAAGATGGCTCCCGATGAACCGGAGCCGCTTTCCAGGACTCCCGCGTCGGTAAGCAGGCTCGCGGCGGAGATGAAAGACCTTGCGATCGAACCCGCGCAGCTTCCGCGTTATCCGTTCTCGGCAATGCTGGGGTTCGATCGGCTTGGGACGGGGCTTCGCATAAGAAGCTATAAGCAGAGGGCGGAGAGCGAGAAGTGGCTTGCGGATGAGATTCCCGCGTTCGATTGCCCCGATCAAATATGGAAGCGCTGCTGGTATTACCGCTGGTATGTCGTTTACGCAAATTACCAGGAGGAGAACGGCACTCCCGGGTTTTATGAGGGTAAGCGTGGAGGTTATACCCGTCATATCACCTACAGCGCACCGCATATAATGGATGAAGTCAGGTGGCTAAAGGATGGGAAGTATGCCTACGGCCAGGCTGAAATCCTCGGGCGAAGACCTGAGCCCGATGGCCGCCGGTTCGGTGGTTACACCCACTGGATCGCGTCGACTCTCTGGGGCACATATCTCGTTCACCCGGATAAAGCTGTATTAGCCAGGCTCCTGCCGGCGTGGCAGTCGGATACGGAGTGCGCCTTTCCTGGTAAGCTCGATGATACGCGTCCCGATGCTGATTATCTCCTGGCGCCGCAAAACCACTGGGTGACGGGGATGGAGTGGCAGCCGGCGTGGTTCTTCTTCGATAAATTCGATAAGAACAAAGAGACAAGGTTGTGGAGGCCGGATTATACGGCTTATTACTACGCTAACGCTCGCGCGGTGGCGAGCGCGCTGCGAGAGCTCGGTAATAACCCCGAAGCCGCGAGGTTCGACAGGCTGGCGGACCGGATCAAAGGCGCTGTCGAGAAACTGATGTGGGAGCCGAAGACGAACTATTTTTATTCGGTGAAGATGGGAAGCCCGAATAAAAAAGCGTATGTGAAAGAGGTTGTGGGGCTGTATCCGTTCGCATTTGATCTGCCCGATAAATCTATGGACGCGGCATATTCATGGATACTCAGTCCCAAATACTTCTGGGGCAAGTGGCCGGTTACATCGTGCGAAATGACCTGCCCGATGTATTCGCCCAAGGTTAAATTGTGCAACTGGAACGGTCCGGTCTGGCCGCACGCGAACAGCATAATTGCAAACGCACTTGCGAATGGTATTCGGACATATCATTATAGCCTCGTGACCCCGGAGAAGATATATCAGTTCCTGGATAGCTATACGAAGCTGCATTATGAAGATAAAGGCACGTGGAAGCAGCCAAATATCCATGAGGAAGCCAACGCCGACGACGGCATGATGTACGGCTGCCCGGATTATTTCCACTCCACATACAATGATCTGATTATAAGGTTGGTCGGCGGACTTGTGCCGCGAAATGATGATACGGTGGAACTCTACCCGGTGGTCGCTGTTCCGTGGGACCACTTCCGGCTCGATTGCGTCCCATATCGCGGGCATGTTCTGAGCATTGTCTATGATGTGCGCGCAAAGGGCCGATATTCCGGCGCTCCGAAGGGTTACAGCTTGTATGTCGACGGTAAGCTGGTTGGAAGCACGGACAGGCTTGAGCGGGTGGTGTTTACTAATGTGTTGAAAGGTAGTAAGTAAGCCAGTAATGAATAGCAGTATTCCTATGGTTGATTGTCACGTCCATATTTGGAAAGCCGATGACGCAGTTAATTTGAACTCGATCCGCGAGCGCATCGGAGCGGAACGGATGAACGCGGTCTCGATAATTTATCGGGAGCATGTGAACGATAACCCGGCTTGCTATGCGGTTAAGGCCTTATATCCGGATAAGTTTTACGTGTTTCCGGGGCTGGATCACTCCACGCATTTGAGTGGTGGTAAACTCGTTACGCCGCCGCTTGCCGAGCAGGTCGATAGGATGATCGAAGCCGGCGCTGATGGCATAAAGCTTCTCGAGACGAAGACTGCTGAGCGGAAAATGGTCGGTATTCCCGCCGACAGTGATTATTATGCGGATATGTTCGCGAGGGTCGAGGAGGCCGGGCTTCCCGCGGTATGGCATGTCGCGGATCCGGAGGAGTTTTGGGATCCCGAGCTTACACCGAAGTGGGCGAAAGAGCAGGGCTGGGGTTATGATGATACGTTCTGCACGAAGGAGCAGCTCTATACCGAGACTGAAAATGTGCTCGCGCGGCACCCGCGACTGAAGATCATCTTCGCGCATTTCTATTTCCTTTCGGCTGATCTTCCTCGCGCGGCGGCTCTGCTGGATCGTTATGAAGATGTTTATCTCGATCTCGCGCCGGGGGTCGAGATGCTTTATAACATGTCGAAGAATACTGATGAAGCTCGCAAGTTCTTTATCAAGTATTCGGACCGCATTCTTTTTGGCACTGATATCACCGGGGATCAGCCTCTCGAAGAAGCGGAGCATCGCGCTAGACTGATTACTCGGTGGCTGGAGACTGAGGACGAATATCGTGTTTCACCGGGAGCTGATTTCCTGCTCGGTCCGCCTGAGGATGGGATTATACGTGGTATCAAACTGCCGGAGGATGTGCTGGCGAAGATCTACTTAACCAATTTTGAGCGGCTGGTGGAGCCGAAGCCCAGGAAGCTCGATAAGAAGATTGCGATCGAGGAGTGCGAGAGGATCGCGAAGGAAGCCGAAGCGCTTGGGGGAGACGGCGCTCGTGCTATTACGGCAGCCGATATGATCAGAGGATAGATTATGAAAGTATCGCTCGTCTTGCTTATGCTGTGTTTGATAGCTGCGGGAAATTGCTCGGCTGGTCAGCGGAAGCTCCTTATGGGGGTGAACCATGATTTCGTCTGGACCGAGGATGCGGATATCCCCGCGCTCGTTCAGGCGATGAAGGATGCTCACGTGCAGTCAGTTCGGATCGGTATTCGCTGGGTTACCGTTGAGCCGGAGCGGGGTGAGTGGCGGTTTGATAAAGTCGACAGCGTCGTTAAGCAAATTCGCGCGGCGAAGATCGATATCCTCTGCACCCTGATGAGCGTGCCTGCCTGGGCGAGTGGTGTTAACCCGAAAGAGGTGAAGGGTTTCTGGGATACCTTTGCACCCAGAGACATAAGCGATTGGAAGGAGTATGTCCGCCGTGTCGTCAGCCGTTATAAGAACGACATTCGCTATTGGGAGATATGGAACGAGGAGAACGGTGAGGATTTCTACAAGCCGATGCCGGATGCCGTGGCTTATACCGGCATATTGAAATCATCGTATCGGACGATTAAAAGCATTGATCCGAAAGCGACGGTGATTCTCGGCGGGCTGCAGATGAACGGCATTATTCCGAATCCGTGGTCACCAATCAAGGTCGAAAACTTCCTGCAGAAGATCTATGACGCGGGCGGTGGGGCTTATTTCGATGTGGTGAATATTCATCCCTACGTGCTATCCAATAAAAACGAGGGCCCGGGCTATTGCGCTAAGCTCACCCGTGACACCGTTGAGGTGATGAAAAAGAATGGCGATGCGCATAAACCGCTCTGGGTTACCGAGACTGGGCTTCCTACCGGTAATGGTGTCACCGAGCAGATGCAGGTCGAACATTTCAACGGCATCTGCTCGGAGCTTGGCAAGATACCGGAGGTTAAGGCGCTATTCTGGTTTGCGCTGCGCGATTACCCGAAGACGATTTGCGGAGGCGAAGATTCGATGGGAATGATCGCCACCGATGGCCGCCGCAAACCCATATTCGAGGCATACAAGAAACTGGCCGGCGCGCGTTGATTTTGGTTATTAGCCCCAGTTTTTGATCGTATCGCTGATATCTACAATCCCGACCTGGCTTGTATTGGGGCCGTCGGCGGCGGTGAATGCGATCTTTGTGCCATCAGGGCTGAAGTTTGGGTGGGGATGGCGGGGATGACTTGCGCCCCTCATGAACCGGCACAGCAGGCGTGATTTACCTGTCAAGGTTTCGATCAGGAGAATCCCGCTCGGCCAGAGACCATCCGCATCCGGTTTATCTCCCTCCCACACATCCGCTGCTATCCAGTTCTCATCAGCGCTCACGGTGAGGTGGGCGACCCTGTGTTCCGACGGGGTGAATATCCGACTTTTTTCGCGGGTGGCGAAGTCGATAGCGCTGACGCCCCAGTCTTCGATGTAATAAATACTTTTACCGAGCGGGCCGATGACTTCATGCGTCTGCCATTCACCATTCATCGACCTAATTAGCGGCTGATCGATGCCGCCTCGATTTTCCCAGAGCCGCGTCATCTCCAGCGAACCGTCGGGCCTTAAACCCTGGAACTCGTGAGCGTAGCAGTAGTGATCCTGATCGATCGGGTTTACCTGGCAGTGGTTCACGACGATCCCGTCCGGGAGCCGGTCTTTGATGCATTCGACGATATGTGAATGATAAGATGTCACGGCTTTCGGTTCGCTCGTGGTTTTCAGTGCTTCAGGATCGAGGTCGAGCGCGTAGATAGTCGATTCGATGCCTCCGAGTGTGGGAGTCTTTTCAGCCGGTTTCAATACATAGTAGACTACTCGGCGTCCATCGGGAGTGATAGCGAGTGGGTCTCCGATTGTGCTATTTGTCTCGTGCAGAATCAGCTTCAATCCCCCGGTGCTCACGTTCAGGAGATACATCCGGTGTCCACTCATGTCGTAGTAGACGAGGACATCGGCTTCGGGAGCGTAATCGAAGTGGTATTGTGATGATGCCTTGACGTGGATATCGCTATACTGCCGCGTGTCTTCTTTTTCGATAGGAGCGAGCGGGATGGTGTCTCCGGTTTGGATGTCGATACTGATTATTTGCCGCTCGTGAGTGATCGTGGGCTGATTTACGCGCGGCTTCTCTGTTTCGACGAACACGCGCTTACCATCCCTGCTCCATGTGCGGCAGGTTGGATAAGTTGTCGTGCTCATGTATGGACCGGCTGTTATGTAAGATACGGGCAGTATAGATGCATTGGTCATTATAATCGGTTCTTTTGCTTGTCGAGTGAATACAGCAAGAGACTACACCAGTATTTTATGATAGTCAAGCCGCTACAGTGGTAGTCTTCTCTGACGCGAAAGCCTGAAATATAGAAATAGCGAAAGGAGAACCTATTTCTTTGCTGGGTAGTGATGTTTGATGGGTAGGGATCTCCGAATCCGGCTGTTTGAGAATAGGCTGCGGAGTTCGGAGACTCCCAATTGGCTCTGAGGTGGCGATTCGGAGATCACCGCCTATCAGTCACCAGACTCTGTTCCCTGTTACCTATCTTTTCTATCTTTCAGCCTTTCGTGTCAAAGAAGACTATAAATCCAGATCAGACCACCGCATCTATGGCTATTTAAAATTCCTCCATTCCTCGTTTCCTATAAAGAATTATTGTTACAGGGGGTTTTCTTTTGGCTCATCTTGTGGTAAAATGCGGCTTTGGTGCCCGTCCAGCCTCGTCTGCATTGCAGATGGGGCTATAAATATCCCTCGGCTATGAAATATGGCAAAAGAGGGTTATCGGCGGGCTATTATGCAATTTGACTGGAGTTACATTATAAGCAATGTCGGATATGGAATTTGTCCTCACGCCCCAGGGCTATCAGGATATTCAGCAGGAGCTTAACGAACTGCTGACGGTCAAGCGGCCTGAGGTTATAGAAAGAATCCGTCAGGCAAGGCAGTTGGGCGATCTGAGCGAAAACTTTGATTATGAAGACGCGAAGCGTGTTCAAGCGATGCTCGAAGCTCGTGTGAAAGAGCTTAAAGCTATTCTCTCTCATGCCACTGTTATCGAATCGACCTCACAGGATGGGTCGATCGGCATTGGGTCCAAAGTCGTGCTTAAGGACCTTGAAGAGGGATACGAAGATGAATATACGATTGTCAGCCCGGCTGAATCCAGCCCCGCCGAAGGTAAAATATCGCACGAATCCTGTGTGGGCGAGGCTGTTATGGGCAAGAAAGTCGGCGATATAGTTACAGTCCAGGCCCCCGGCGGCGCGATTAAATATGAGATAGTGTCTGTTGCTTGATGGCTGGCAGCTGAAAGCTGTCAGCTAAAAAGAAATCTGTCAGTTATCTTCCAATCAAACCTCGTGGTCTTCTCCGTCTACGCGGATGTGGCCTACGCACTTGTCGCCGTTCAGGAACTCGATCCGGCCGGCTTTGTAGCGCAGGCGAATCTTCCCCTCGCCATCCAACTCTATGCATGTCCCCTCGTTCACGCGGATGCTGTTATCATGAGCGTTGATGCCGACATCGAACTTTCCGCCGAGATCGAGCCCGACCTGCCCCTTGCCGTTCAAACCGATTGCCTTTTCCCAGTGCGAATCACCGTCATGGACTTGAATGCCATACTGGCAGGGATTGCCATGCGCAGCCTGGATGTTAAGACCGATGATCAGGGTGGGGTCGGAGCCGGTGTAATGATTGCTCATCTCTATATTTACACCCAGCGCAACCGCCCGCGCGTATGAAAATACTTCCGAATGAAGCCCCGCGCTCCAGCCCGGGCCGTTTTTTGTAAGCCTGGAACAAAGCACGCACGCATCACCTTCGACATGGCTGGTGGTGAGGTGTGAATAGATTGTCCAGGGGTATGACTTATTGCCCTTTTCCTCGTGAATGAGCGATAAGATCTCATGGGTCATCGCGCGCTCGGTATTGTTATCGGAGCGCTCGAAGAGCATCATCGTATCTAGTGGTTCCACGGGCGGCTTGCCCTTTACCATGTGGGTCTTCAGGGTATCTCCATTTGCGTCGAGCGATGATGGGGCTGTTTTTTCTTCCGCCGCCAATGCCTTCCCTCCAATCCACCCCCCAGCCAGCGCCATTAGCGCCTTTGCCAGGAAGCTTCTTCGTGTCGCAGGTGCAGTGTTCATATCCAATCTCCTCAGATCATGGCTGATAGCTCTTCCTTATTATATCGTGAATATCTTCCCTTCTTATATTGAGTAACATCTGCTGTGGTGCTACCGTCAAATGGAGATGAATGCCTGTTTCCCAGCATTATTACCTGTTTTGCCTGTCTGATCCTGGTAAATATCTCAGGATATGGAAGATTTCTGATGAGGGTAAATGTCCGGGTATATGCAATGCGCTTTCTCGGACGCGCCCCTGAACAGCAAGTGCAAGAGGTGAGGTATGCGGGTTATTTTATGTGGACTGGTCCTGATCGTTGCTTTTGGGGTAGCCGGTTGTGGCGGCGGTGGTGGAGGCGGAACGAGTTCTACAATTGCTCAGCTTCCATCGGATATGGTCGGCACCTGGCAAGTCCAGGGCCTGGGTTTACCAAACGATCAGCTAGGTGTGCAGTCTAATGGCGATGTGATAACGAATTCAGAGTCCGCGACAAAGAGTTCTACTGACACTCGTGTTAAAATCGGCACGTGCGCGCTTGATGGAACCTTGAACCTGAACGGAATCTGGCGCAGCAGTGGCGCTAATTATAATATCAATGCAACCGGTAAGCTGGACAGAACTTCGCACGTGCTCTCTCTGCACGCGACTGTTATGGCGAACGGCGGAGTTGTGCAGAATAATGAAGCTGTGACAGGCGAGAAACTGAGCGATGATGAGCTTCCTCCTCCTCCGCCGGCGGATTATGGTGGTGGTCAGGATGATCTGCCTCCACCTCCGCCGGGCGATAATTCGTCAGGAGGTGACGAACTTCCACCTCCTCCGCCTGTGTTTTAAGCATTCGAGCTTGACAACCACATAAAGCGAAATTATCATAAAGCCCGAGGTAGATTATGATATCGCCTCGGGCTATTGCCATTATAATGCCTGATGGCAGGATTCAGGAGCCACGAATGACCACACCCCGCATTATGTTCAATATGACACTTGAAGAAATTCGCGAAGGTATGAAAGAGATGAGCACCGTCATCCTCCCCATCGGCTGCACTGAGCAGCACGGTTATCATCTCCCTATCAGCACCGATATCCTCACCGCTGTCGAAATTGCCGCGCGCACTTCTGATCTTTGCGGATGCTTCGTTGCTCCTCCGATCAACTACAGCTACTCCGGTGGGCTCCTCTCCGGCACGATAAATATCAGCCCTCAACTATGTGGAATGCTGGTAAAAGAAATTTGCGGTAGCCTCGTGTTGATGGGTTTTAGAAATGTGATCGTCCTGCTCGGTCATGGCGGCTCCGAAAATACCGCGGCGGTTAAAGAGGCTATCGAGGATTTCCTGCGCGATCCCCGCATCGAGGGTGTGCGGGTCCTTCTGGTTCCGTTTTGGGAGCTTTCACCGAGCTATATGAAAGCGTTTGAGGAGCAGGATTATCATGCCGGTAAATATGAGACCTCTATGATGCTTTACTGGCGCCCGGAAATGGTCCATCTGGAGCGCGCGCGGCTCGATTCGCAGGAAGATCTTGATGCGCATCGCGCCGAGCAGGAAGCAGCCGCCGAGCGTTGGAAAAATGATGTGCGGTTCTCTGTGCATGTAAGCAAGTGGGGCAAACGTATAAAAGTCGGAGTCTGGGGTCATCTCGATGGAATATCAGCTGACCTTGGTCGTGCAATAGCCGATGAGTCCTCCCAGGAACTGGCGCGAATCATCCGGGAGATGGAGGAAAATAAGTAGCGATCAATCGAATTCGATGATCGGCTTGATGATCCCGTCTTCCTTCGTCTCCATCAAATGCAGCGCCTTGTCCACTTCGTCGAAATCGAACCGGTGAGTGGTCATGAGGCTTGGATCGACGCGTCCGGTCTGAATCAACCGCAGCAGCCTTTCCATCCGCCCCTTACCTCCCGGACAAAGCCCGGTGCGGATGGTTTTATCACTCATTCCCACACCCCAATCGAGCCGCGGGATTTTAACATAATCGCCCTTGCCGTAATATCCGACTACCGATATCGTTCCACCCGGCCGCGTAGCCTTAACGCACGCCTCGAACGTCTCCTGGGCGCCAAGCGCCTCTATCGCGGAATCAACACCCTGACCGTTTGTGAGTTTTAATATCTCCTCTACGGGATCGGTTTTTGTGAAGTCCACGATCACATCGGCTCCGAAGTTGATCCCCAGGTCTCGCCTCTTGGGAACGCTTTCCACGCCGATAATCAGTCCTGCTCCCAAAAGTCGCGCGCCCTTCACGCTCATCAGCCCGACAGGACCCAGCGCGAACACCGCGGCGGTGCCCCCGAGCGGGATATTCGCGTGCTCCGCGCCCATAAAACCGGTGGAGAGCATATCACAGCAATATACGGCGACATCATCTGATACCGAATCGGGGATCTTCGCCAGGTTTGCTTCGGCGTCGTTCACCAGGAAATACTCCGCGAATACCCCATCTCGCACATTCGAGAATTTCCATCCGCCGAGCATCTGCGTGCACTGTGATGGGTATCCTCGTTGGCAGTTTTCGCACTTGAAATCCGGCGTAATAGCGCCGACAACCACCCGCGTGCCGATCTCCAGCCCCTGCACCGCGCTCCCGAGCCGACATATTATGCCCACGGCTTCGTGCCCGAGTGTGAGGTTTTCCCGCTCGCCGATCGCCCCGCCCACGGTATGCGTATCGGATGTGCAGACCAGTGCCCTGGTCGTTTTGATGACTGCATCGTTCGGGCCGGGCTCCGGGATCGGTTTCTCCATGAACCCGACTTCACCGATACGCTTCATAACGAATGCCTTCATCATCTCTGCCATCACTCTTACCTCACTCGCGGCTTGCCTGGGCGTCTGCCGCGGATAACGCCATTTTCGCCGTGTTCGTATCACGTGTGACGATTATGTTGGGGAGCATATCGAGCCCGATAAGATCGAGGATTCTCTGGACATTCGGAGCCGAGGGCTTTACGACCGCCAGCCTGCCGCCGAGTTTACTTGCGTGCCGATAAGCCGAGATAACGACCGCTACCCCCGCGCTGTCGATATAGGTCAGATCGGTCAGATCGATTATGAACCCTTCCGGTGATGATTCCAAAGCGCTGTCGACAGCATCGCGCAGTTCACTGACGTTCGACAAGTCTATCTCACCCGTCGCTTTCACGATCACCCATGCATCGCGAATAGTTTCAACGTTCATCTCTTGAACCTTTCCTATTTGCTGTCATATCAATTAATCGTACCGGAGCTTGCGAACAATCAAACCATAAAATCTCCAAACGCCTCGCGCGCCCGCTCTACTTTCAGCTCCTTGCGCATCTTTTTCTTGTGCTTTTCCTCGATCTCCGGCAGGATTCCGAAGTTCGAGTTCATCGGTTGGAAGTCATCTACCGGGCAGTTTGCTACGTAATCCAGCAGCGCTCCGATCATCGTTTGCCTGGGCAGTGCGAGCGGTTCCGCTCCGAGCGCGACCTTCGCCGCGTTTATCCCCGCGATTATTCCCGATGCTGCCGATTCCATATATCCCTCGACTCCTACGAGCTGTCCCGCGAAGAAAAGTCCTTTATCGAGCTTCGTGTGCAGCGCGGGAGTGAGCAGATTAGGTGAATCGATGTATGTATTCCGGTGCACCGCGCCGTATCTTACGAACTCTGCGTGCTCGAGCCCTGGTATCATCCTGAATACGCGATCCTGCTCCGATGGCCTGAGCTGAGTTTGGAATCCTACCAGCCCGTATACGCTTCCCTCCGCATTTTCCTGCCTCAACTGCACCACCGCATAGGGACGGTGCCCTGTTTGCGGGTCTGTAAGCCCGACCGGCTTCATCGTGCCATAAGCGAGGGTATCGCGCCCCCTCTGAGCGATCACCTCTACCGGCAGGCATCCCTCGAAATACCTGGCATCTTTTTCTTCATCAAGATGCAGGTGCGCGATCTTCGCTGAAATCAGCGCGTCGATAAACACTTCGTATTGCTCCCGCGTCATTGAGCAGTTAAAATACGCCGCTTCGCCTTTATCGTAGCGGGATTGCTTGAAGACCTTATCATAGTCGATGCTCTCCGCATCCACTGACGGCGCTATCGCATCGAAGAAATGCAGGTGGCGGGCTCCCGTGATCTCTTTTATATACTCGGAGAGAGCAGGGGATGTGAGCGGACCCGTAGCAACAATGCATGGCCTGTCCTGCGGGATCAGCGTTACTTCCTCGCGGATCAGCTTAATCAAAGGATTCCCTTCCACCATCCCCGTCACGAGCCCCGCGAAAGCCTCCCGATCCACGCACAACGCATCTCCGCCCGGCACCGCCGTCCTTCCCGCGCATTCCAGTATCACCGATCCCAATTTCCGCATCTCTTCCTTAAGAAGCCCGTGCGCGGTCATGGGGGAGTTCGATTTAAGCGAGCTGGAGCACACCAACTCAGCCAATTGCCCGCTGCGATGCGCCGGAGTCATCACCTCCGGCCGCATCTCATAAAGCCTGACCCTCAATCCTCGTTTAACAACCTGAAAAGCAGCCTCGCACCCCGCAAGCCCACCGCCAATTATAATTACTTCGTTTTCCATGACTTTGAGATTATACCAAAAATGGAGGACGGAGGAGCGGAGAGTGTAAAATGGAGAGCATGTCATTTTGAGCCACAAGGGAGTCATTTTGATAGGCCTGCCATTCCCGCTACCCTGTCATCCCCGCGAAGGCGGGAAGGTCCTGTGTTATAGCTCTAGCGCTCCCTGATCCCTATCACGCGCCAGCTTCTTTCCAGTCCCGCTCTTCAGGGAATAACCGACCGGAAAATCGAAATCGTTACCTTTTTCGAGGAGTTTCTTGATGATGCGAATCTGGAGCTTGTGAATCTTGCGTCCGCTGGGAGAGGTGAAAAAGCCAATCTCTTCCGCCTCGTTGTACATTCCCTTTGTAGGGGTTTCGAGGCAGATGAAGTAGCCCATAGCGGCTTTTTCGCGCTCGATCACGTGGGCGAAGTCGCGGATGAGACTTGGAGTCAGATGTCCACCCTTTACCTGACAGACCGCGCATTGTAGTTTACCTTCGAGGTCAGTGAAGTAGACTTTGCCGTCTATTCCTTTATCACCGCTTCTATCCGGTTGCGGAACTCCACCCACTAATCCCACCGCCCATATTTCAAATTGCTTCGGGCTCTGCTCGAAGAGCTTATGTGCGGAATATGCGTCTTTAGGGTCGCCTTGCACATCATAATCTTTGCGGCGTTCAAGGCCGAAATCCCCCGCAAGGCGGCTTATCATCAGATCGAGAGCGATATATGATATCAATCCCAATCCATTTGCGTCCAAGTTTTTCGGCGGCGACAATCGCCGGTCCACAGCCGCAGAATGGGTCGAGGACTACGTCGCCGGGGTTTGAAGATGCATTGATGATGCGCTCGAGGAGGGCTAAGGGTTTTGGGGTTGGATAACCCATACGTTCTTGATCATGAGCCGATAAAGGCCTTATATCTGTCCAGACATCAGTCATTGGTTGCCCTTCAAGCTCATCTAGATAAACTTTCTTCATAATACGCCCGTCCTTCTTGGCTGGGAAGTACAGACGATCCTCAGCATCAAGCTGCGCCATTCTTTCGGGACTAACCCTCCAACCCTTTACTGGAGAAGGATACCCCTTGTAGTGTTCACTGTGTTCGTGGTAAAAACGATTTAATGTGTAATCAGACGTCTTTGCATAGAAGAACATAGTATCATGGCTTCTTCCCAAACTCCTGCGTGAATCCCATGACCATATGAACGCTTCCACGCGATCTCATTTACGAACCTCGTTGGGCCGAAGATTACATCCAGCATTATCTTCAAATAATGGCTGGCAACCGAACCGCAATGCAGATATAGACTCCCAGTCGGCTTTAATACCCGGTGAAGCTCAAGCAACCGCGGAGCCATCATTATGAGATATGCCATCATCTCACTCTGACCGAGTATCTTATGTAGAGCCTCCATCAAGTCGAACAAGCGGGCATTATGGGGTCATCTAAGAATTCATCATAATGGCGCTTGCTCCATTGCCAGGTATCGGTAAAGGCGGTAATCTGCGCCTAGTTCTCATCTTTCTTCGCCTGTTTGAAAAGCACATTGTAGTCGCGAGCGGAATTGAAGGGAGGATCAAGGTATACAAGATCGACACAATTATCCGCGATGTGCTCGCGCATTACTTGATGTTATCGCCATAATAGGGTGTATTCTTTTGCATAGCGGAACTATAACACAAATGCCTGAGGCTATGAAGGGCGGTTATACAAAAAAGCCCGTCGATTCCTCTCGGCGGGCTCAAATCAAAATCCTAAATCGAAAATGGCTACGCGACTGCCTCATCAATCGACTCCGCAGCCTCCGCTTCCTGGTCGCCTTCCTGCGCTTTTCCCCTAGCCTGCACATAATCGCAGTCCGGGTTCGTGCATCTGTAGCCTGAGAGTTTGCCCCTGAACCTTCTCTCGCCCAGGAGACCGTTGCACTTCGGGCAGTGCTTATTTGTCGGCTTATCCCAGCTCACGAATGTGCACTCGGGGTAGCGGTTGCAGCCGTAGAAGATCTTGCCCTTCTTCGATTTCTTCTCGACAATATCCCCTTCAGCGCATAACGGACATTTTACGTCTACCGGCTTCGTGATCGGCATTGTTGTCTTGCACTCGGGATAACCAGCGCACCCCAGGAACTCACCGAACCTGCCCTCGCGGATGAGCATCTTCTTGCCGCAGTTCGGGCAGACGACATCGCTCTCCTTGGGCTCCATCTTTACGCGCTCCATCTTTTCCTGGGCTTCCTCGAGGTCTTTCTCGAACGGCCCATAGAAGTCGCTCAGGAGTTTGACCCAGTCCAGTGAGCCCTCTTCCACGTTATCGAGCTTTGTCTCGATCCCCGCGGTGAACTCCACGTCCATAATCTCAGGGAAGTGCTTCACCAACTGGTCGGTAACTATGAACCCGAGCTCGGTCGGATGGAATTTCCTCTCGATAAGCTCCACGTATTTCCTGTCCTGAATCGTGGAGATGATTGTCGCATAGGTGCTCGGTCTGCCGATGCCCTTCTCTTCGAGCGCCCGCACGAGCGTCGCTTCCGTATACCTGGGCGGCGGTTCGGTAAAGTGTTGCTGAGGTGTGAGCTTTCTCATGTCGAGAATTTGCCCTTGGCTCAGTTCCGGCAGAGGCGGCATTTCCTCATCCGCCACGAGCTTTGCATCATCCTTGCCTTCGGTGTAGACCTTCATAAAGCCCTGGAACTTCACCGTCGACCCCGTCGCGCGGAATGTCATGTCTCCGGCTTTGATATCTACCGTAACCACATCGAACACCGCCGGCGCCATCTGGCTTGCCACGAATCTCTGCCAGATCAGTTTATACAGCTTCATCTGGTCCGATGTGAGGTGTTTCAGAAGTTGATCCGGATGCCTGTGAACCGATGTCGGCCTGATCGCCTCGTGCGCATCCTGCGCACCCTTACGTGTTACCTGCCTGGGCTGCGCGGGCACGAACGATGCGCCGTAGCTCTCGGTGATATACGCGCGAGCCTCTTCCTGGGCTTCTTTAGCCACACGGGTCGAGTCGGTTCTCATATAAGTGATAAGACCAACGTGCCCCGCGTCTCCGAGTTCGATGCCTTCGTAAAGCTGCTGAGCAACGTTCATCGTCCTTCGAGCGCTGAACCCGAGCTTGCGCGAAGCTTCCTGCTGCAGGGTGCTCGTGATGAACGGAGGAGCTGGATTGCGTCTTTTCTCGCTCTTCTTTACGTTCGCAACCGTATAGGTTGCCCCTTCGAGCGCCTTCAGCAGATCGTCGGCTTCCTGCCTGTTGTGAATTTCGAGCTTCTCGCCGTTGCGCTGGATCAGCTTCGCGTCGAAAAGGTGCTCTTTTTCCTGGGGGGTCAGAGTCGCGGTGATCGACCAGTATTCCACCGGCACGAATGCTATTATCTCGCGTTCTCTGTCGCAAACGAGCCTCACCGCTACCGACTGCACCCGTCCCGCGCTCAGGTTCTTCTTGATCTTTCTCCACAGCAGAGGGCTCAGCTTGTAGCCGACGAGCCTGTCGAGCACTCTCCGCGCCTGTTGGGCGTTAACCAGGTCGGCATTGATCTCGTGCGCATGCTGCAGAGCTTCTCGCACTGCCGTCTCGGTGATCTCATTGAACTGGATCCGCCGCGCGTTGGATAGCTGCAGAGCCTGCTGCAGGTGCCATGCGATCGCCTCTCCCTCGCGGTCAGGGTCCGATGCGAGATACACCACTTCGGCGTTCTTTGCGGCTTCCTTGAGCTTTTTGATTACGTCGCGCCGCTCAGGGATCGCCACATACTGCGGCTCAAAGCGATTTTCCACATCAACTCCCAGCTTGCTCTTTGGCAGGTCGCGCACGTGGCCCATGCTGGCTTCGACATTATAGGCGCCGCCGAGGAAGTTTTTTAATGTCCTCGTCTTTGCCGGAGATTCAACTATGATCAGCGATTTTGCCATTATCGATTACCCTTACTTACAACCGTTTTGATGCGCCCATCCTTCATCCGCCTGAGACGGTTCCTCGATATCTTCGAGCTCAAACAGGCGGGCTTCCGAACGCGGTGTCTCTAATCCTTAATATGCCCGGAGAGGGCGCTTTCTCCAGGGGAAAGTGGCACGGAGAGTGATAATAACACAATGTACACGGAGTGTCAAATGCCTTGCAGGTCACTTTTCTCGAAGTTTGCATTCCTCAACCTCAGTGGTACAAATTCAATAACCCAATATACCGGAGGCCGGTGATGCTATGAGAAACAGGCCGATATTCACCAGCGATAACAGGTTCGAGGGCAGATTGATCAGCATGAACACGCTTATCGAGTTTATCATGCTGATAATCGTGCTTGCCGTAACCTACGCCGTAGGCTACGCCGGCCCGAAGGTCAGCGACTGGTACGCCGCTCTCAAAAAGCCGTCGTTTACTCCTGGCAGTTACGTCTTTCCAATTGTCTGGATAGCTCTTTACTCGCAGATGGCTGCCGCCGCATTTCTCGTCTGGACATTCGGCATTACCACGCGCTACGTGGCTACGGGGCTGGCGTTCTATATAATCCAGCTCGGTCTTAATTACTTCTGGTCGGTGATTTTCTTCGGGTGGCATTCGCTGCTCGGGGCATTTATCGAGATTTTGTTCCTCTGGATTTTTATCATTCTCACAATGAGCGCATTCTTCAGGGTCTATCGTCCTGCGGGAGTGCTGATGATACCGTATCTCCTCTGGGTGACCTATGCCATCGCCATAAATGGTTATGTGTGGCAAATGAATAAGTGAGCTTTATTCGTCCGCACTCGATCCGTCTTTTCTCCGGCATGCTCCCTGGAACCTGCACCAACCACATATCTTCGTATCATCGGTCATAGGGAATTTTTCGATCTCCGCGGGACCGAACGCGGGCTCCAGCTCCATCATTTCCTCGAAACTGCGCCTGACCTCATCGCGCACGCTTTCGAGCTCCTCCGTGCTCGCCCTGAACCGTTCCACTCTCATCTCCGGCTGTAAATAGACCGCCGCAAGATCGACTTCCACCGGGTCCCACTCCCACTTCGACTGCGCATACAGCGAATAAAGCACCAACTGCTTCCTGTCCTGTTCGCTCGGGTTACCTGTCTTCCAATCGATGATCGTGGGCCCACCGCAGGAGTGGGAGAAGTCGATCTTCGGGTAGACCTGGATCCCATCGAGGTCGAACGACTGAAATCCCTCTTCTTCGTCGATCTCCAGCCACTTTTCCACGTCCGAACTTACGATCTCCGCCCAAATCTGTGATCCCATCAGATTCTCGACGCACTGCCACGCTACCAGCCGCGCCTCGCGCACTCGCTGCTCCGTATTAGGGAACCCGTAGTAGTGTTCGAGCAGGTTTGTAATCCCCGAAATCTTTCTTTCCTTAGGGCGATTGTCGATATGCCACAGCCGCTTTGCCGACTCCATATACCGCGCCCGCAGGATATCCGTAACGCTCGCTTTCGCCTCCTCGATTTCCGCCGGCAGCCCCAATCTTACCGTCCGCAGCATACCGCTGATTATCTCGTGCACCACCTGGCCGCGCAGCATCATCATCGTGGTGATGTTCCGCATCTCGTAGATTTTCCACCTCAGCCTGGGATCCTGGCCCCAAAACCGCTGGTAGAAATAGTGCCTGCGGCAAGAATCAAAATGTACTTTCCGTGAAAACGACCACGTAAGTGTCGAGGGCTGCCAATTATCCATATAATTTCTCCCGCCCAAACCCTGCCGAGCTTACCTTATATATACACTCTATTTATAAGCCCGAGCATGCTTTCCTGCGTGCAAGGAAAAAGTGTTCTATTTGCGGAAGAGGTATTCGCTATATTTCAGGAGGAAATTAATGCAATCTATTGAGGCAATAGAGCTTAACCGTCTCGTAATCCACGGTATCTCGAATTTTACCGATGAGCCCGAGATCGCTGATAAAGAAGAAATTCTTTCGGAGGGATTAAGGCACTTTTTCGAGGAGCATATCCGCAACGGCCTGAAATCTTCCAGCAGTAAAACCGGTAAATTCAACGGCTCCGATACAACCGTCTCGACCTGCGCGGCTAAAATAATCGAAAGACCCGAGGATTTTCTCGAGCAGAGCAGGGTGATAGGGCTGTGGTTCGCCCACCAGATGGAAAGATCCGCCGAGGTGCAGACGTTTCTCGCCATCGGACTTTTTACCGATCCCGATACCGAGGACCGTTATATCGCGCTTCTCAAAATGGATCCGATCAAGGCTTATGTGAAGCGGGAAAAATCCACCGGCTCATTCGAGCAGATATCGATCCTTCCCGACCCGACCCGCCAACTGCTTCGCTATGCGATTGTGCGTCCGTATAACGACGAGACCCGCTACGATGTCATTTATCGCAATCAGCCCGCATCGAAGGATGAAGACCCTGAAACCTCGACGATGTGGCTCGACGCATTCCTGGAAGCCTACGAAGTGGCGACTCCTCGCCAGATGACGCAGCTCGTTGTCAAGGAAACTGAAAAATGGATTTCTCAAAATGAGGAGCAGCTCGAGGAACAGGAAGCGCTTCAGCTTCGTAATGCAGTCAGAACTATGGCTCAGACCGAGGAGATCGATGTCGAAGCCATTGCGCAGCGGGTCCTGCAGGATGAGCAGCAGCGTGAAGAATACATCGGCAGACTTTTAGATAAGGGCCTTACCGAAACCACTTTTTCGCCCGATAGGGAATGGGCCGAGCGTTCCGCGCGCAAGACCACATATATCTGCGACGACGGGGTCAAAATAACCGGCCCGAGTGATGTAATCGACGATGTAGTTCAGATTATGCCGAAAACTCCCGACCGCAAGACCCGTCTTGTGGTAGAGACTCGCAAGTTCGAGCAAAAATAACAGGGAAAGAAATGAGCAAACGCAGGGATAAGCGCCAGATCAAGAACGAAAACATCAACACGGCTAAACGTGAGAGCAGACGTGAGTTCTACCTGATCTGCGCGCTTATTATCCTTGCGACCGTCGCGGTCTACTGGCAGGTCGGCGGATTTAAATTCATCAGCAATTGCGATGACAACATCTATGTGCAGGATAACCAATGGGTGAGAGGCTTGCAGCCTGATGCGATCCGGTGGGCGTTCACCTCGGGCTCGAAGGTGGGGGCGACGTGGATGCCGATGGTGTGGATGTCTTATATGATCGATGGCGACATCTGCGCATCGCTTAACAGCGGTTCCACCGAACCCGATCCGCGAGTTTATCATACCACGAACCTGCTCCTCCACATCGCGTGCGCGCTTCTTTTATTCGCTATTTTGAGCCGGATGACTGGTTGGAGGTGGGGCGCAGCGTTTGTGGCGATGCTCTTCGCGGTGCATCCGCTGCATGTGGAATCGGTGGCGTGGATTGCTGAGCGTAAGGATGTACTCAGCACGTTTTTCTGGATGCTTACGATGCTTGCGTATCTGCGTTATATTGAGCTCCCCGGACGCCTGCGCTACGCCCTCGTGCTGATAGCGTTTATTTTCGGCCTGATGTCTAAACCGATGCTCGTCTCGCTCCCTTTAATATTTATTTTCCTCGATTTCTGGCCTCTTCGCCGTATGTCTCAAAGTCGCATTGCTGGGCTGATAATTGAAAAAATTCCTCTATTGATTCTTTCCGCAGCAGCGAGTGTGGTCGCGCTGATTACCCAGCGCTCCGCCGAGGCGCTTACTCCTCTCAGCATCTATCCTCTGGGGATTCGCCTCGCTAACGCATCCGTGAGCTCGATTGTCTACATCCGCCAAATGATCTGGCCCTCCGGACTCGCTTTCTATGTACCGCACCCAGGGGAATCTCTACCGGTGTGGCAGGTCGGCGCCAGCGCGGTTTTGCTGATCGCTCTAACCGCGGGTGCAACCTACGCAGCCAAGCGAAAGCCATACATAACGGTGGGCTGGTTCTGGTATCTGATCACGCTTCTTCCCGTCATAGGAATAGTGCAGATCGGCCGGCAGGCTTATGCCGATCGCTACACCTACATCCCGCTCACAGGCCTTTTTATCATACTTACGTGGGGCATATCCGATCTTTCGCGCCGCGTGAGCGCGAGTCGTGTCCTTCCTGGCCTTGCTTGTATTATGATTCTTACTTTAATTTTCTGCGCCCATCGCCAGGCCGGATACTGGAAAGACAGCACGACGATTTACCAGCGCAATGTCGATCTGATTCCCATAAACCCAATCGCCCACGCCAACCTCGGCTTCGCTTTCTGGGATAAGCACGATAAACCCGCCGCGATCCGCCACTTCCGCACCGCTCTAGAGCAGGATTCGACGCTTGTGGGAGCTCACATCGGCCTCGGCTACGCTTTCGAAGACAAAGGTAATTTCGACGCCGCAATCGAGCAATACACCCAGGCCGTCCGCCTGGAGCCGAAATCCGCCCAGGCCCACAATAATTTAGGTGTCTTGCTGGAAAGAAAAGGCGACTTAAAACAGGCCCTGACCCACTTCGAAGCCGCCGCTCACCTCTGCCCGGATAACGAACTGATGCGCGAGAATGCGGAAATGTTGAGGGAGAGGATTGGGGTGGGGCGATAGTTCTGATTCATCACTTTCGTGATAAGGATGAGGTATGTTATTATGTGGTCAAACCACATCCTCAGGAGGCAGTTCCGGAATGGGCAAGCCCGGTAATGCTCGTCATTATTACTTAATATGCGTGCTTTTAGTCTTGGCGACAGTGGCTGTTTATTGGCAGGTTGCTGGGTTTGATTTCATTAATTTCGATGATAATGCCTATGTCATAGATAATGCCGGCGCACAAGCTGGTATTACTCCTGCCAGCATTCATTGGGCTCTGACGACTACATATCAGACTACATGGATACCTCTTGTATGGATGTCTTTCATGGCAGACCATGATATGGGGTCACTGATCCTTGGATCAGATAAAATTGACCCGCGTGTCTGCCATATAACAAATTTAGTGCTGCATATTGCGAATGTGCTTTTATTATTTCTTATCCTGGCATGGATAACAGGTTATCCGTGGCGAAGTGCATTCGTCGCAGCAATCTTCGCCTTACATCCTCTTCATGTTGAATCAGTTGCATGGATTACTGAGCGTAAAGACGTGCTTAGTACATTCTTTTGGCTGCTAACAATGCTGGCATACTGGAGGTATGTGCAGCAACCAGATAAACGTCGATATGGCTATGTTCTGCTTGCTTTCGTTCTTGGGTTGATGTCTAAGCCCATGCTTGTCGGTCTTCCTATAATACTGTTAATTCTTGATTTTTGGCCTTTACGGCGATTGGGAACTGGTGATAAGCAAATTTCTTTTAACAATGCATTATGCGAAAAAATCCCGTTATTCGTCCTTATGATCCCTGCTACCATGATTACTTGGTATGCATACAATATCGAGCCTATTAAAAAAGGTGCTGTATTTATACATCAGCCAATCGGTCAACGCATTGCCAATGCGTTTTATTCTTATATCTGGTACATAGGTAAGATGTTATTGCCACAAAACTTGGGGGTCTTCTATCCATTTCCTGGTAATACTCTTCCGGTGTGGCAAATATTGGGAGCTGTTATTCTTTTTTTAGTTTTATTCATGGCTGCGTTCCGTATGATGCGTATGCAGCCTTATGTAACTGCTGGTTGGTTATGGTATGTTGTGACTCTACTGCCTGTAATCGGCCTTATCCAGGTTGGTAAGCATGGCCGTGCCGATCGTTTTACTTATATCCCTCTCATTGGCTTGTCTATTATCATTGCATGGGGGATACCTGATTTGCTAAGTCGCTTGAAGTTAACAATGCGTTGGCGATTAGTAACGCATATTTTTACGGTAGCAATTATTGTAGTGCTTGCAATATGCACATATAAACAAGTCAGCTATTGGCATAATAGCTTTACTCTGTTCAGCCATACTGTTCAAGTTACTGGTCCTAACGATCTTGCTCAATATAACCTCGGTGGTGCTTTACAGGAGGAAGGAAGACTTGTTGAGGCTGAAAATCATTATCGTCAATCACTGCGTATCAGTCCGGATGATCCTGGTGCAATGTATTCATTAGGGTATGTCTTGGCTGAGCAATCTAAATATGCGGAAGCAATTAAGCAATTCAATCACTTGTTGAACGCTTATCCTAAGTATGATCCAGCACATAATTACCTTGGTGTCATATTAATTAATCAAGGGCATATTGACGATGCTATCTCCCATTTTCGCAGGGCCCTAGAAATTAATAAAGAGAATACTGATGCAAAGAATAATTTGCAAAATGCGTTGATACAGAAACAGCAAGCTCAATAGTTATTAAATAACTTTTATACTTAGCGCCCCATACCCCACCACCTGCGTGGTATCGCCGGTAATATCACCTGAGGTGTAATATGTCAACTTCTGCGCCGAGTTCGCGCCGAGTCTCTTGCATGCCTCCAGCATAACCGCCGTCCCGACCACGCCGCACATCGTTATACTCTTGCTATAAACTGTCCGAATAAGCCCCTTGCCATCCAGCTTCGATATTTGCTCGATAGCCAGGGCATCTCTCGCTTCCGCGGTGGATTTGGGCTCATAATGGGTGAAATCGGTGCTCGCGATCACCACTGCGCTCTTGCATTCCAGAGCCTTTGCGATTGCTGTCCCCAGGTCATCGATCAATTTCAGCGCGTCGTCTTCATTTAGATGAGCAATTGTAATTGGGACGATTTTAGTATCCGTGCCGCCGATGTATTGCAGGAATGGCAGCTGGACCTCCAGCGAGTGTTCTCTCATGTGTCCGAGTTCATCGAGTTCCGCATATTTGGACAAATTCAAGATCCTCTCAATTGCCTCTTTATCCGCTTGTAGAGGCCCTAATGGAGTAACCCAAACCTCATCCGGGCTGATTGCAACTCCGGCGCCCAGGCCATAATGATTCGGACCCAGCAGGACTGCCGTATCAGGAATCCCATCCTGCGCGAGGGCTCCGAACGCGTGCGCGGCTGCCATTCCCGAATACATGTATCCTGCATGAGGACAGACCAGGCCCGAAATTCTGCCGATCCTGTTCGGATTTTTTTCCGGTAAGCTTCCTGGTCCAAGATCTGCGAGAAAACATTTTTCGATACTTCGCATCAGGCCTGCTCTGGTTCCCTCATAAAACTGCCCCGCTACAACCGGTGTCCGTTCCATTCTCCGCCTCCTGAATATTCGAGCCATGAAAATAATTTTACGAGCGTTATTATATACCAATCACGTCATTTTCTCCTTATTGAGCGTTGGGAGTTTAACGTTTTACATCCAGAAGCAAGCCCATCTGCAGGTAATATTACTAGATTTACCAAACAGGTATTGACACTCCCCAAAAACGGTGCTACATTGAGGGTGCTGGGCAAGTCCAGCGGCCTTTTATGAGCCGCGGCAGTTGAGTTTTTACACTGACTAAAGGATAATAGTTCACGCACCAGCCCGGCTAATAAGGAGAGGAGACTGCTGAAATTACCCCTCAAGCGGCCACTCAGGTATAAAAATGGTCGCAACGGGACACAATATACCGGTAACAGGCAAGCATTAATACCGGTTTCAAGGCTTGTGTTCTTTTCTTCTAAATAGTCTACCGTTGAGCTAGGCGTATTGGCACGAAATTTGCAGAATAGATAATCGAGCAAGTTTTCCTACCAAAGCGCAGAGTTAGAAAGGGGGACAATAGATTGAAGAGCACAGGAATAAAGAACATAGCAACTTTCGTTACGAGAGGAGGAGGTGAAACAATGAAGAAGCTTATCGTTATGGGAATCGTTGCAGTGATGGTGATGGGGATGGCCGTTGCGGCTTCCGCTTTCACCCCGAACGACACTTGGACAATCAACTTCAAGGCTATGAATGGCGTTACCTCACAGGGTAACCTGACTGTCGGCACTGCTGTTGGTGCGAGTGATGCCGCTGTTGCGGTTGAGGATCAGGGTTTTGCTGGTGCAACGACTGGCGCTGGTGAGATCATCTGCACCGACCTTGGTACTGATGTCAACGTTCCGGATGGTCGCTGGAAGAAAGATGTTCGCGCTCCGCTGGCTGTCAACCAGGTGAAGATCTGGGACCTGAAGGCTTATATTAATGGTGCGGGTTCTGGTACCATCACTCTTCAGGGTTGGGTTGCTTCCACTGGCAAAATCACGAGCCCTGACTTCCATGTCAATCTGTACGACGGTGTTGTGACTGAAGATATGGTTCGCAACAAGACCGCCGGAACAGCGATTTGGACGCCTGTAGCGGGTACTTATGGTTCTTCTACTAGCCCGCAGTTGAATCTTGCCAATCTGAGTGTTTCCGGCAGCCGCCAGTTCACTCTTGTGGTTGACACGATCGTTCCTGAGCCGGCTAGCATGCTCGCTATGCTCAGTGGCCTCGTAGGCCTCGTGGGCTTCGGCATCCGCCGCCGCAAGTAAGTTAAAAGAAAGTATACCAAGGATTGCTAGGCTAAGAGTATTCTTGGTGCACCAAATGGCCGCCGGTCAATCCGGCCGGCGGCTTTTCCCTCCCAAAGAGGAGGGCTAGAGAAGGAGAGTTAAAGCCGCTGCTGCCCCGAGAGCAGGGCAACACCCTGAAGAAAATCGACCAGAACGATATAGAGAAGTTTTTCCTATAGCCGGGCTGGGGACAATGTCAGTAAACTCGCACTAATTCCAACCCAAAATCAAGATTCTGAAGTAATACAGTAATATTACCAGGTTGACAGCTCTCCGGTCGTGTGCTATATTGCGCTTGAGAGCTCTAAATGAACTGACAGACAACCCATTTTTTCGATATATCCAAGGGGGAGGTGGACAGTATGTTTAAGCTTAACTCGATTTCGAAATCAGCGAAAGGAGGTGAAATGATGAAGACATTAGGTTTAGTGCTTGCATTGGTATTCGTGGTGGGAGGTGCCTGCTTTGCGGCAACTGCTTCTTACGACGTCTACCGGGGATGGAACATGATCTCTACTCCATTAGTTCCGTTTAATTCGGATCCGGCTGATGTATTCAAGGCCGCTCCGCAGGGAATTGATGGTCTTCTGTCCAGATGGGATCCGACCTACGGTGGTATCTATTATGATTCCAGCGATCCGGGTACCTTTGGTGGTACACTGCTTGGTGATGGCTATTGGCTATATTGCTACAGCGGCCCTAAGACGATCACAATCACTGGTGTTCCTGACGGTGTTCCTGATGGCTCTGGTGCAATGACTGATATGTGGATCTCTCTGCCCGGCAATAGCGTAGCTAACACTGGTGCTTGGCATCTGATCGGCCAGCCGTTCGCTCATGATACTCCGGTTGACGACGGCACTGGCACAGGCGCGAACATTATGTTCACTGACGGGACAACCCTGAAGACCTGGGCTCAGGCTGCTGCAGCAAGATGGGTGGATGATAACTTCACCGGTTGGGATGCTGCTACTGGTGGCAAAGCCATTCAGTTTGATGGTAACGGTGATGACGACCATCTTAGGGCTGGACATGGTTACTGGGTACACACCTATGTTCCGAACCTTGCGATGATCATCCCGGCTGGTGCCCACGACTAATCGCAAAGTAAGCAAGTAAGTAACACGTAATACCAAAACTAATTCCGGCCACTATGAAAGTATGGGGATTTATCCCCTTAAGGGGGGTGGCTGCAAAGGAGTAATCCCAAGCAGGCACCCCTCATTTTATTTGTCAGACCATACAACCAGCTCAACCCTGTAAATCTGCAATTATTTCAGAAATGAGCTCTTCTGAGTTTTTTTAACTGAACAACAGGGTATCCTTTGGTAGATAATCCGAAGGTTTACGGCTCCTATTGAGATTAATTAATTCCCTAAATGCAAATTGTATTGCCATAAAACGTAAACTTGACTGTTTGCCCTTGCCAAATGGCAAATGTTGAGGTATATACCTATTAGGAGACTGATTCATTGCGCGAAAAAGCTCGCTGAGGGTCGTGTCCTGATAGATATGCCATATCCGAATAGGTGAGAATTGAAATTGATAGAGGTGGAAGAATGAAGCTGCTTACATTGGTCTCGACCGTGATCGTGCTTACCTCGATCCTGGCTTGCGCGGCTGCGGCGGGCGATGCGCCGGCTCCTCTTGCCGTGACCAATCGCGCCCTCGGCGGAGGTCCGCTCAACCAGTATACGCCTGGAGTATACGGCGGTACCGGCCTCAATAATATCGGCTTACTGATTCGCACCTGGGGCAGGGTAACCTACGTGGATACTGTAAATAAATGGTTCTACATCGACGATGGCGCGGGCCGCACTGATGGTACCAAGCGCACCGACGGGACCACTATCCTCGGTATCCGTGTAAGCTACGATAACCTGGCACCCGGCAATAATATCAATCCGCCGACTCAGGGCGTATATGTTCTGGTCACTGGAATATCCACGACGATTATCGGATCCGATGGAAACATATACCCGAACGTGCGCCCGCGCCGTGATACCGATGTCGTTTCGCTGTAATCAGCTCTTTAACGGGATTATTGATGATCATCAATGTGGCGCGCGATTAATGCGCGCCACATAGTTATATCTGTCACACTCCTTCGAAAATGGCGTTTTTTGCCATTTTCGTTCCCTTCGTGGCGAACACGACAGTCCTTGACCGGCAGCGGCCCGCAGGGCTGCGAGAGGTGCTGCTTAGCAGTCACGAGAGTGTTCATGCCACGATTCATCAGCAATCGGTCGCCAGATAATGGCGGTTCCAGGAGGCCTTGTTAACGGATGGCGAGTCAAAAACGCTTGCTGCTGGCATACCTGTGCATCGTGGCGCTTGCTGCGATCACGGCTGCTTGCGCACAAAGCACGCTCACCAATCCGAGCTTCGAAAATGGTTTGAGCGGCTGGACAACCTACACTTACCAATCCGCTGGAGCCGCTGGCCTGGCTCCCGCAGTCGGCTGCATCGGCGATTCTCCCTGCCTGTTCGATGTTCTCATACCACCCTACACCCCCGATGGTTCTAATGTCTGCGGGATACAATCCTGGGGAACCACGGGCAACGGCGGCGTTTTTCAATCATTCTTCTGGATGGGTGGCCAGGCTTCCCTCTCGCTCACCGCGCGCGCTTTCTCGCAGGATTACTCCGATATCCCTCTTGATAACGGCTGCCGTGTGAGAATGGGCATAGCGCCGGGCGAGACTCATGACCGCGGAGCCGTCACCGATTGGGTCACATTCCCATGGTCGGAATCGTGGGATACGAGAAGCTTAAGGATCCCCGCCCAGGGCACCTATACTCTCTTCATCGAGGCGTATCAACCGTCAGCCAATGCGGTTATGTCCACGCTCTGGGACAACGTCCAGGTCACCAGCCTTCCACTCATCAGCCTTACCGACGGTCCTAAAGTAACAGCAGGCGATCCACAGCTTCCTGATACGAGCGTGACTATAGAATGGTCGACCGATGTTCCCTGCACTTCCAGCGTGGATTATGGTCCTACTACCGCGTATGGTCAAACCGTCACTAATACCGACCTGGTCACACTGCACAGTGTGCTGCTTACCGGTCTCACCAATTCGAGCTCATATCATTATCGCGTGAGAAGCACATCGCCTGATCATGCTGATTGGATTTCCGACGGCTTTACCTTTACCACTCCTATACAATTCAGAAATATTATCACTCAGCCCAGCGCTTATGGTAAAGACATAGACGTTACATGGCAGACCGACGTCCCTACAACCTCTCAGGTTGAATATTGGGATGCCAGCGGGGTTCATCAGTTCTCAGCTAGAGAGGATACTCTCACAACCGACCACATGGTGATAATATCCGGCCTTAAGGAAGATACTGATTATAATTTCCGTTTGCTAGCCACGAATCGGCCATTATATACTGATGCCGTTTCCACGATCAGCCAATTCCACACAATTCCCACCCCAAGCGCTACTCTGATGAATGGAGGATTCGAGGATTCTCACGGAGGGCAGTCTCCCAGCCTCTATCCCTGGGTTCAGTATACCAGCCATGTGGATACAACCGGCTATCACCCAATCGATGGCATTATTAGTCCATATCCTAAAAATGGACCAAACAGCTGGTTTGCCGGCATCCAGGCATTCGATGGCTCCAGCTTCCTTGGCGCTGCTGCTAATTCCGCCTATAAGAACGGTGGCGTGTTTCAACGGGTGATGGTGGAGCCGGGACAGCTCTACACCCTCACAGCCCATTACGCTACCTACAGATCGGGCGGTGAGAACGGCTACACGCTGGTCAGGCTCGGTATCGATCCGAATGGAGGGGTAGATCCCAACAGCCCGGATGTGCAATGGTGGAGCGGATATTCGGATACGAACGATAATCAATGGCATGGCGCCGCCGTCACGGCAATCGCAAATAACAGCGTGATTACCGTATTCCTGGATATCCGCCAGAAATTTACGATAGACTGGCATGTTGTCGCAATCGATGGGGTGAGCCTGGATGTGCCCAAGACGATGAGCGTAAGCCAGCTGAAGACATCGCAGGGTAAATTAGGCGCGACGCTCGAAAATAAGATTGTAACCCTTGTCAGCCCTAATATCGTCAGTTATCACGATACGCTTTACACTAAGATCTACGTCGAAGATGATGATCGTACGGCGGGTCTGGCTGTGCTCCTTCCGACAGATAGCCTGGAGCTGCCAAGCATGGGAGATCGGATAACAGTGACCGGTGCGCTCGGTATTTACGATAAGGAAGCAGCCCTTGTCGGAGAAGTATGGTCGGTGGACCACACTGGCTATCCGCTTCCTGCTCCCCTCGGAATGCCTCTGCGGAGCCTTGGCAAAGCTTCCCCTAATCAACCCGCGCTCTACGATTCTATCGGGTTGTGCACCGTCGGTTTGCGCGTTCGCGTGTGGGGCAGGGTGAAGTGGGTTTCCGCCGAGGGCGCTACCGCCACGGATATGGCAGCTTATATCGACGATGGAAGTGCGGTCACTGATCCGAGCGGTGTCACTGGATTACGAACATGGCTGCGGGGTAAGCTTGATTCAGGTGTTTATACGGGAGATTATATCGCCATTACCGGTGTGCTGACTATCGAGCTGATCGATCCGGATGGATGGCCAGGCAACTCCGATGATTATTACACCTATGCCATAATCACCGGAGCCCCCGAAGATTGGAATGTCATCTATCCGGACTATCCAAGCGGCGCCGTGGCCATCCCATCCAATTAGTTACTTTCTAATGCTGTCCGCCAATCAAATCGGAGACCCTTACGATCTGGAACCCTCTGTGCTGAAGTTGGTTTATGATCTCTGGGAGCGCATCCGCCGTAGGTTGGCTTCCGCAGTGCATTAATACGATATCTCCGCCCTGCACCTTATCCAGAACACGATCCTTAATCTCCTCGCTCGTGATTCCCTTCTTAAACGCATCCCAACTGTCCACAGCCCAGTATATCGAGGTATACCCTTCCTGCCCGACAACGCTCAGCACATGCTTATTCCTCGCTCCGAATGGAGGTCTGAACAGCGGTTTCGTGCTGTGCCCGGTCAGGTGGAGGACCAGGTCTTCGGTCTTCTGAAGCTGCTCAATGATTGCATTGTCACTAAGCTTGCGAAGATCAGGATGAGAATAGGTATGGTTTCCTATCTCATGCCCTTCCTCAGCTATCTGCTTAACCAGGGTGGGGTTCTGCTCGCACCATTTGCCTGTCAGGAAGAAAGTAGCGTGGATTCCCTGTTCGCGGAGAGCGCGCAGGATATCCGGAGTGGGGGCTGGGCTAGCACCGGCATCGAAAGTCAGCGCTATTCTGTTGCCGCCGTTGACGTGAGATATTTCCCCCTTTGTCTCCGCCGGCCTGGATGCGCGATGAGTAACCGGTTTTTGCTGCTCACCAGGAGCGGCTTCGTTGCCGGGGGTGACTTCGGTCGTCGTCACTTTCGCGCTGTTCTCGCCCGCTGCCGGTTTGGTCTCCGTGCCGGGCTCCGCTGTCGGTTGCTGTTGCTCTTCCGCCGGTTTTGTAGCTGCGGCTTCTTCGGGCTTTTTTTGCTCCTCAGCGGACCGTGGCTCGGGTCTCTGTGCTTCTTTCTGCGCGTGTCTCGCTGTGACGGCAATGTGCCGCTTCTGAGGCGCCGCGGACTTGTTGCTTGAACAAGACGCCAGCGCTACAATAATAATCATCCCTATGGCTATTAGGCAGAACAGCCCCAACAGGGGCTTACCTGTGGGGCTGCTCATATTACTGCGTTGATTTGTTTTCATCTAGTCCTGCTTCGCGAAATTGCCCGTTCGCGTGGGTGCTGCTATTTGCTGCTGACAACGCCTTCAGTCTTTACCGCGGGCTTCTTATACTTATCAAGTGCGCTCTTGGGCAGAAGCCCCAGCTTTACCTTGACCACTTGCACCGCGGCTGCAAGCTGATTATCAGTCTTCGGGTCGTTTATATCGAGCTTATCGGATGCCTCTACGTATACGTCAGGCGCGATACCCTTCTTATGAATATCAGTTCCCTTCGGAGTAAGGTATTTCGCCGTCGTAATTGCGACCGCGGAGCCATCCTGCAGCGGCAGGATCGTCTGCACGCGTCCCTTGCCGAATGTTGTAACACCGACAAGTGTTCCAACGCCATCGTCTTTTATCGCGCCAGATACGATTTCCGATGCGCTCGCGCTCGATTTATCTACCAGCACTGCCAGCGGGTATCGCTTATGATCGTGCTTGTCCTCTTCCACATAAAGCGGATTCTTCTGGCCACCGCGCTCCTGAATGATCACAACCGGACCACTCTCCAGGAACCTGCTTCCAATATCCACCGCCACGTTCAAAAGACCGCCGGGGTTGCCTCTGAGGTCGAATATCAGCCCTTTGATATGCTTCTTTTCGAGCTTGGTCATCGCTTCATCGAACTGCTCGTCGCTCTTCTCGTTGAATTGGAACAAGCGGATGTATCCGATTTTATCTTTCTCATCGGCTATATCCGACTTGATCATCTGATATTGCACCGTCTCGCGGGTTATAACCTTCTCGATCGGTTTCGTCTGGTTCGGGCGCATCAGGGTCAGCTTGACCTTCGTGCCCTCTTTACCGCGGATCAGCTTAACGACGTCCTCGATATTCATCCCCTTAATAGGCTTGTTATCTACGGCGATGATCACGTCGTTGCTCTTGACTCCCGCGCGCATAGCCGGGGTGTCGGGAAGCGGCTCCTTTACATAAACTTCGCCCTTTTTGTTGGTATCGAGCGAAGCGCCAATCCCGCTGAAATTGCCCTCATTTTCTTCACGCATCTTTTTATAGGAATCAGGGTCCATAAAGCGGGTAAAGGGGTCGCCAAGGGCGTGCAGGGTGCCTCTAATGGCATCGTAGGTGAGTTCTCGCTCACTCACGATCTTGCCCTTCTCATCATCCGATAGATCGCGGTCTACAATCGTCTTGCCGTAATAATCCGACTTAAGCCGTTCCATCACGGTCGAATAAGTATCTATGAGCGGTAGTGTGCGGGTGCTGGGGTCGGGAGCATCGCTTCCGATACTCTCCAGCCTCTGAGGCAGCATTTCCAGGCTCGCCCGCCATTGATTGAAGTTACCTCCGCTTGCTCGGACGTCCTCGACGTGGAAGCCCAGGACGAACGATGCGAACAGCAGAAATATAACTGGAATAATTATCTCAAGTCGCAATTTTCTCATCGACCTTAACTCCTGCTTCCAGCCGCGCTCAGCAGCTTGACGGCTTCTCTAATCTGCTCGCTATCCGAAGCCGCCTGTATATCCACCGGCAGCCCCTTTCCGCTGAAGTCCACGCCCTTGATCGTCACGTATTTTCCTGTGGTCATCATAACCGCTGAGCCATCAGCCAGATCGAGAACGGTGGTATCTTTGAAGTCACCGTAGGTCTTCTTGCCGACCAGCTGTGCGACTCCGTTCTCCTTGAGTCCGCTTGCCAGCACTTCCGGCGCCCGAGCAGTCGAACCATCCACCAGCACAACCACCGGCTTTCGCCACACATCCGCGCTCGCAAAGATCGGGATGCCTACCACCGATCTTCTGCCGCGGGACTTCAGCAGCGCCGCGAGCGGCTTGCCGGGAGCGAACCACTTCGCGATCTCCTCGGCTGACTTCATATCTCCGCCGGTAGCCCCGCGCAGGTCCAGCACCAGGCCTTTAGCGTTCTTTGTCTCAAGGTCTTTCATCTCGTCCGCGAACTTCTCTCCGGTGGTTACGCCAAGGTAATTGATCTTGATGTACCCGTAATCACCGCTCTCCATTCTCAGAGCATTCACCGGGTCCAGATCGATCTCGCCCGGCTCGATCTTGACCTTGTTCTCTTTCGCCGGAGCTTTCGCGGCAACCGTGATCTCGACAGCCTTCTTCAAGTCGCTTGCAAGTTGATTTTCGACATCCACAATCTCAACGCCATCATCCAAGCGCTTCTGTTCGGCTTCGAAGAGCTTTTTCTTCTCGCCCAGGTCCATTGTCTGCAGCTTTTTGTCATTCATCAGGTCTTCGACCCGCTGATACGGATTGAACGGCAGCACGGGCTTGCTATCGACGGCGATTATTTCATCGCCTGTCTTAAGGCCCGCCTTCGCCGCCGGAGAGCCCGGCAATACGCTGACGACCATCAGGTGCTCGTCGGTAACTGGCGGCTCCTTTGAACCCGGTTTTACGGGTCTGGTGGTCTGTTTGATTGCGAGCACGGCTCCGATACCATGGAATTTCCCATAAGCGGCATCGCCGATGAGTTTCCTCTGGGCAGGCTCTAGAAAGCGCGTATCGGGATCATTGAGCGAACCGAGCATGGCTCGCAAAGCGTCGTAGGTCATCTTGCCTTCTTCTTCCACCGTAAGCTGTTCGACATAGTGTTCGCGAAGGCTCTTGACGACGCTGTAGAGTGTTTCGACGGGGCGGATATCGACATCCGCAACGGCCGTAAGGCCGGTAGAGGCGATGCGGGTTCCCTGCAAGGATGACTGGTTATCTCTCTGCGCCGCTAATGCCCGGTCGCGGTCGATACAGTGCATCCTTGTGAAGTAGCCGGTGGCAAAGAAAACACCCACCAGCATACCAATTCCAATCTTATTAATTGTTCGCAACTCAATCCCTCATAACAAAAATAGCCGGGCTCGGCGGCTCCGGCGGCAGGATCGATCGACGAGTGAGAGTGCCGTGGCATGAGACGCAGTAACATCCACGACCACAGAAATTATACCATACGCAAGTGCGGTGTCAATTTCGTCCGCCCGCTATAAGACATGACGATTTTCAGACCTTATAGGTTCACCTACCAGGTTGCATTCCTAAATCGTACGGTCTAAAATACCGCGGACGTGATTGATCCATACGTGCGCTATATGATATTACACTGTCCCGCTTGCCGTCGTTCCCGCTTTTATGAGACGCAATTACATCTGAAGTCATACCCGAAGAATTGAATTTCATCACGCAAGCCGGCTACTGTTTAATTAAGTAAATCTTCTGATCGTCCAGGAACAGATTTTCTGGCCTATCGGGAGGCCTTCATAATTAATACAGCCCTTCGGTGCTTCTCGCAGTCTTACGAGCGCCGTCGGTCGAGTTTGAAAAGCATAAGCCGAAGTATACGGCATAGACCATCACTCAAATTACTTAACATCGAGCATTAAGCATTGAGAATTCTCCCTTCAGCATGAATCCGTTGACACTGCACAAGTACGGATGTAACATGCGTTGCAGATGAGCCTCAAAGCTAAAGCAAATTCTGACCGCCGATCTCCTCACTACCTCTGGCAACTGCGACCGTATATGCGACAGGTCGCCGGGCAGCTTGTACTGGGATCGTTGGCGGGAATCGTGATGAATACTACGGTGGTGCTTCCTGCGCTGCTGCTTGGCCGCGCGATCGACACCGTGACCGCTTACACGCGTGGCAGGGCGAGTATACATGCAGTGGCGCATGCAGCCGTGCTGCTGATAATCGGGACGATCATTACCGAAGGTCCCAGGATAGGCAAGAGATGGTGGCTGATGACCGCTAATGGGCGTATGCGGGCGAGTATTCGCGCCGATGCGCTTCGTGGGGTGCTCGGTTGGCCTATGGACAGACTGCACAGTACCCCGGTCGGCGATCTGATGGCCAAGATTATCGGTGATGTGGAGGTGCTCTGTGTAGGGCTCCGCGAATCGACCACCGAGACCTGGGACACCGTCCTCTTTTCCGCCTCGCTGGTGGTTGCGATGTGTCGGATCGATCTTCGCCTGGCTGCATGGTCGCTGCTGCCGGTGCCCGTGGCGATAGTTGTGGCGAAGTTGAGCGGGGTGTGGATCAGCCACCGGACCACGCGAGCACGTGAGGCCAATTCAGCTCTCACCGTTGCGCTGCAGGAACAGTTATCCGGGGTCAGGGTATTAAGGCTGTTCGGGCAGGTCGGTGTTGCGGTTGAACGAGTGGCGGGTTTATCGAAAAAGTTTGCCGATGCGAACCTGGCAGCGATACGCCTGAAAGGCGGGCTTGTTTCCACTTATACAACCCTGATGGGCGCGGGACTGATATTCCTGATCTGGTTCGGGAGCAGGCGTGTGATATCCAGCGCGATGACCGTTGGCACATTTATGGCGTTCTACGAGCTGTTTATGAGGTTTACCGGTCGCGCATTCCGAATCCCGCAGATGATGAACACGATCCAATCAGGCGGCGCCGCTTTCATCAGGCTAAAGCCGCTTCTTGCTCCTCCGCTCGGGATGCGTAAAGAGCCGGGGTTTGCGTCGTTTAAGGCTTATCATCTGGTCGGGCCGGATCGGGTGGTGACGGAGTTTCCGCCGGTCTCGCAAGGACCTGTCGCTGTTTCATTTGATGATATCACTTTTACATACCCCGGTTCCGGCGCGCCGGCGCTGATCGATTTCAAGCTCGATGTCCCCGCGGGGTCGATGGTTGCGGTTACGGGGCCTGTCGGTTCGGGCAAGAGCGCGCTCGCCCGAGCGCTGCTGGGGCTCTATCCGCTGGATTCGGGCCGGATCACCCTCGATGGGAAATCGCTGGAGAGCATATCAGCGAGTGAGCGCGCGGCGCGAGTAGGTTATCTGCCGCAGGATCCATATCTCTTCTCCGGATCGATTGCCGAGAACATACTCATGGGCGAACCGGATGCGGAGCCTGAGGTGGCTGAGGCATTTGTGACGGCTGCAGTCGAGCGCGCGGCGCTCGCCGAGGATGTTAAAGGGTTTTCTGATGGGCTTGAAACTCAGATCGGGGAGAGCGGGGTCCGAGTTTCGGGCGGGCAGAGGCTGAGAATCGCGCTGGCTCGAGCGCTGGTCTCATCGTGCCCGCTGAATCCCGGCTTGTTGATATTGGACGATCCGTTTTCAGCGGTCGATGTCGAGACTGAAGCGCGTATTATCAGGGCTTTGCATGAAGCGTTCGGACCCGATGCGCCGCCGGAGAAACGCACGACGATCGTCCTGTGCTCCCATCGTCTTGCCGCGTTTCCGCTGGCTGATCAGGTGGTTGTGCTGGATGGTGGGCGAATGGTGGAACGGGGCACGCACGATAAACTGATGGCGGCCGGTAATTTATACTCGCGTATCTATACCGCGCAGTGTAAAATCACAGGCGATCTTTCGCGGGAGGAGGAAGCGTTATGACATCCGACACGCATTCGGCGCGAGCCTCCGGCGGATCGAGGCTGACTTTCCGGCTGATACTTTCGATCCTCGCTCCCTGGCGCGGGCTGCTCACAATAATAGGTCTCGCGGTGCTGATCGGCGCAGGCCTCGAGCCGGTTCAGCCGATGCTGACGCGCAAGCTTTTCGATGAGCACCTGGCGCGCGGGAGGATGGACGGCGTTTTGAATATCGCCATCCTTTATCTTGCGGTGACCGCGTTTTCTCAGGCTATAAGCTTTGTTATTACTTATCTGACCGCGATTGCCTCTCAGGGAGCTCTTCACAGCCTGCGTGTTCGATTGTTCGCTCACCTGCAGGGGCTGCCGATGTCCTATTTCGACAGGAACCCTCTCGGTGACAGTATCAGCAGATGCACGGCGGATGTCGATACGCTGGATACGCTCTTTTCCTCCGGGGTAGTAAGCGTCATTACCGATCTTGTTCGGATGCTCACGCTGCTGGTTGCGATGCTGCTTCTGAGCCCGATGTTGACCGCCATAAGCTCGATCGTAATCATTCCCGTGATCCTGGTCACCAACGCGTTCCGCATACGCATCCGCGATGCCGAACGCGCAAACCGGCGAGCGGTGGGCGCAATGAACACCGAGCTTCAGGAGATATTGGGCGGGCTGGAGGTAATTCGGGCGTTTGGTCGCGAGGCGCTCTTTGGGACGAAGTTCAGAGCCGCGCTGCGGCAGGCCGTGGCGGCGTTCAATCGAGCAACCATCTCCGCCGCGGCTGATGTGCCTGTAATGGCGCTCTTATCGATATCGATCGTGGCGGTGCTGTTGTGGTTCAGCTCGGCAAGGGGCTTCCATTCCTGGGGCATCTCGCTCGGAATGCTTATCGCGTTCATCCAGCTCTTTCAGCGGTTCTTCAAGCCGATTACGGCTTTGGGCGATGATTGGCAGACCGTGCAGAGCGCGCTTTCCGGCGCCGAGCGAATATTCCAGGTGCTGCTCACTCCTGCTGATGGCGATGAGACCGCCGAAGTCGGCCCGGGCGGTAAAGATGACACCGTTGTGGACCTGCGGGATATCGTCTTCGGCTATCGAGAGGGACGGCCTGTGCTGCACGGTGTATCGATCGGAGTGCGCGCGGGGGAGCATGTGGCGCTGGTGGGCCGTACCGGCGCTGGGAAGAGCAGCATTCTGCACCTTGTGGGCGGGCTTTATCCGGTGTGGGGCGGCAGCGTGCGTATTGTGGGGCAGGATCCGAGGCTGCTCGATGAAGCGGAGCGACGGCGGGTGATCGGCGTAGTTCCGCAGAAAGTGCAGCTATTTAGCGGGAGCGTGTTCGATAATCTCACGCTGGGTGACGGCAGTGTTTCGCGGGAGTCGGCGGAACGAGCGGCGAAGATCGCGGGGGCGGATTCTTTCGTGCGTGCTCTCCCACAGGGATATGATACGCCTCTGAGCGATGCTGGGCGCGGGCGTGGAGTTCAGTTATCGGCAGGCCAGAGGCAGCTTCTTGCGCTGGCTCGCGCGCTTGTATGGGACCCGGCGGTTCTGCTCCTCGATGAAGCCACTGCCGCGATCGATCATGCGAGCGAAGCCGCGTTCAGAGAAGCGCTTCGAAGTGAAGTTCTGAGCCGGGGGCACGCGGTGGTGACCGTGGCGCACAGGCTCGCAACCGCCCGCGAAGCAGATAGAATCATAGTGCTCGATCATGGGAAAATCCTGGAGCAGGGCACTCCCGAGCAACTTATCAACCTCGGCGGTCACTTCGCCGCATGGCTCGAACTCGAAGCCGCGGGATGGGATTGGCACGCGGACGGTAATAATCTGTAGCTCCTCTATTCTCCTCTCCTGCAGCGCACCCCTGTTTCAATCCCTCATTATTTTGGTATCAACTCGCAATATGTAAACCATGCTTGGGCGGTGGTATGAGTTGCGTGTAATGACCGGAATTACATACCTTCGGCTCTCGGTGACGGAGCAGTGCGATATGCGCTGTATTTACTGCTCGCCTCAGGGGATTATCAGTCGAACTCGCGCGGATGAGCTCTCTCTTGATGAGATATCACGTCTTTTGGCGGCTTTTGCTGAAAATGGTGTGAGTAAGATTCGATTGACAGGCGGAGAACCGCTGCTGCGGGAAGATATAGCTGATATAATCCGCTTGGCTGCTGAAACCCCTGGCATATCTACAACTGCGATTACAACGAACGGGCGCCGGCTTGTCGATCTTGCATCCGACCTGCGCGCCGCCGGGCTGAATGCGGTGAATATCAGCATCGATAGCGTCGACAGCTCCACTTACCGGCACATCACCGGCTCCGATGCGTTCGATTCGGTAATCCGTGGTCTCGATGAGGCGCTGAGGGCAGGCTTCGAGAAGGTGAAGACGAACACGGTCGTGATGCGGGGTGTGAATGATTCGGAGGTTTCGCGCATTGCGAAGCTGACGATTAATCTGCCGGTCGAGGCGCGGTTCATCGAGCTGATGCCGCTCGGGCATGCGGGACGGAAATGGTTATCCCTGTACGTATCCGCTGGAGATATACGCGAAATGATCGGTGAGCTGGAGCCTGTCGATTGTGAAGCCGGAGCATCGGCACGGCTCTACCGGCTACCGGGAGCTGTTGGGAGCATTGGGATTATCAGCCCGATGTCGGAGCACTTCTGCACGGGATGCAGCCGGGTGCGATTGACAAGCGCCGGCTTTTTGAAACCATGCCTGCGGATGGAGGAGGGGATAGATATCCGCCGGATGTTGGATCAGGACGATTTTTCGTGGAGACTGGGCGATATTCTACGAGAAACAGCTCACAGGAAACTTCACGAAGGTCAGCCATCCGCCCCGGTTCCCACCACTGCTATGTCCGCGATTGGAGGATGACTTCATGGTCGATGTGATTGGAGATCACGAACCCCTGAAGCTCGAAGAAGCGCTGGAAGTGATACTTGGTTCAGTGAGTGTGCTTCCGGTTGAGGTAATCGCTCTGCGTGATTCGCTGGACAGGGTGCTTGCTCGTGATATCCATGCATCGTGCGATCTCCCACCGTTTGATAACTCTGCGATGGACGGTTATGCGGTGATTGCCGAGGATACGAAAGGCGCAAGCCATGAGAACCCTTGTGAGCTTACCGTGATCGCCAGCGAACCGGCTGGGGTGGTGATCGATAATTTCGTATCGCATGGAAGCGCTGTGCGCATTATGACCGGCGCACCGATGCCTGCGGGGGCGGATGCGGTCGTGATGGTCGAGGAGACAGAACGTTCAGGGGATGGAGTTTTAATATGTGGGGAAGTCGCATGCGGTGAGAATGCCCGCCGGGCAGGCGAGGATGTGCGGCAAGGTGAGCTCGTGCTCGATAGGGGGATGCGGATAGGTCCGGCGGAGATGGCGATGCTTGCCGCGCTCGGTGAAGCCGAAGTGGAAGTCTATCGGAAGCCGCGCGTTGCGGTCCTTACGACCGGGAATGAGACCGTAGATGTAACGCAGAGCCCGGGTCCGGGGCAGATCCGCGATAGCAATCAATATTCGCTGCTTGCTCAGGCGCGGCGAGCGGGAGCTGAAGTGACTGTGCTCGAGCGGGTCGGTGATAATCCTGATGATCTCAAGAGCGCGATACGGCGGGCTGTAGGCGTTTCTGATGTGATAGTCACTTCGGGGGGAGTATCGGTCGGAGATTTCGATCTTGTAAAAGATATACTCGCTTCTCTTGGCGATGTACGGTTTTGGTGTGTTGCGATCAAGCCGGGTAAACCGCTTGCATTCGGGTATATCGATGGGCAGCCGTTCTTCGGCCTGCCGGGCAATCCTGCTTCCGTAATGGTTGCTTTTGATGTATTTGTTCGTCCTGCTCTGGTGAAAATAGCCGGCGCGCAGCCGGTATGGCATACGTTGGTCTCCGGCAGTATCTCGCAGGATCTCAGGCATAAAGCGGGCCGCCGCGAGTTCGTGAGGGCGATAACGGTGTGGTATGGCTCCGGCTATGTTGCTTCAACGACAGGAAACCAGGGTGCTGCCCGGTTAAGCTCGATGCTTAGGGCGAACTCATATATTGTGATTCCCGAAGGTATGGGTGACGTTAAAGCGGGAGAACGTGTCGATATTTTGTTGATGCATTAGGATGTCGATTGCGCTGGGTAACATAACGGCAATCTCATTGGTAGGCGAACATTGCGCTTAAATGGAGTTGATTGAATCTGACTTATCAGGACGATAAGGAGTAGTTGGATGGCGGATGTTTCCGAGAAGCCGGTAACGATCGGATATGCGGTAGGTAAAGGACGTATCGATCTTCAGCAGTCGACTGTCGAGGCGATAACCGGCAGCGCTCCGGCTGAGAATGATGTGCTCGAAGCCGCGCGGAGCGCTGGTATTTCTGCCGCGAAGCGATGTGATGAGTTGATTCCCGCGAGCCATGTTTTGCCGTTGGACAGGGTTTCAGTCAATTTGGAGCCCGAATCCAATCCTCCGGGAGTGGAGATTACATCGGAGGTGGTCTGCCAGTCGAAGACGGGCGCGGAGATGGAAGCGCTGGTGGCGGTGTCGGCTGCCGCGCTCAGTATATACGATACCGTCAAGGAGATCGATGAAAGCGCTGAGATCGGCGACATTCACCTCGTAGAAAAAATCAGGGGTAATAACAGGCACTTCATTCGAAAGGAAAGGTTATGAACGGGAGTATAGCCTCGATCAATACCAGCGATATAGATGGCGAAAAGAAGATGCCTGTGTTAGCGGCTGTGCTGCTCGCGGGCAGGGGAGTTAAGCATGATTCGCCTGCGGGCTGTGCGCGGCAGGTGAGCTTGTTGTCGGCTGAGTCGATAGATAGCGCCTCGGAATCGGGACTCGACTTGCGCCCCGGTGATTTTGGCGAGAATATCACGACCTATGGTTTTGACCTGGGTTCGGTGCGAATTGGTGAGCGGATAAGAGTCGGCTCGGAAGTGGTGCTTCAGATTTCGGAGATAGGTAAGGTGTGTCAAACGCCATGCGATATAGGCGAGCGGCTTGGTGATTGTATAATACCGTGCGAGGGGGTGTTTGCCAGAGTTCAGAGAGGCGGGATGATCTCGCCGGGTGATTCGGTGGAACGGACCGATGCGAAGGTCGCGGCGGTGTTGACCTCGAGCGATCGCTGTGTCAGCGGTGAACGCGATGATGAAAGCGGCTTTTTGCTTCTGCAGCTTCTCGATGAGCTCGGGGTACTTGTGGCGGATTATTCCGTTCTCCCCGATGATGAATCCGTGCTCTCGGAGCACCTGCGGTTTCTCGCGGATAGCTGCGCGGTCGATATGGTTCTCACTACCGGAGGAACCGGCTTCACCCTCAGAGACCGCATGCCCGAAGCGACTCTTGCGGTGCTCGATTCGCCTGCTCCGGGCATCGCGGAAGCTGTCCGGTATGAAGGGTTGAAGCACACGCCCTATGCCTGCATCTCGCGTGGGATAAGCGGATTGCGGGGGAGGACGCTCATTGTCAATCTGCCCGGCAGCAAGCGGGCGATAAAGCAGATATACGATCTATTGACTGCGGTCATTCCGCACACCCTCGAAGCCATTCGAATGGAGATTGCCGACTGCGGCACGAAGACGCAGCCGCCGGCGATCAATGTTTAATGCTGCCGTGCGCGATAGTCCTAGCGGGAGGCAAATCGAGCAGGTTTGGCTCGGATAAAGCGATGGCTGATATCGGCGGCGTAACGCTCACAGAGTTTACTGTCTCCGGGCTTTTGCGAGTATTTTCAAGGGTGCTTGTGGTGGCGAAAGATCCTGAAAAGCTTGGGCTTGATCCCGATGAGCGGGTGCGGTTGGTGCGAGATGAGAGTTCGACATACGCGGCGCTGGTCGGGATTATCGAAGGGCTCAAGAGTTCGAGCCATGTCCTCAATTATATCACCGGGTGTGATATGCCCGCTGTCGAGCCTGGGCTGATCTCCGTTCTCTATTCCCTCGTTCGTGGTAAGGACTGCGCCCTAAGATGCGATGAAACCGGTATGCCGCAGCCGATGGGTGGGTTTTATTCTAAAAGGGCGCTTGCAAGGCTGGAGCTGTTTATGGAGCAGGGGGAGTTCAGGTTGAGTACGGTGATTCGGGCGCTGGATATTACTCCGGCGCCGTTCGAGCTGGTGAGAAGTCTCGATCCCGAACTGCGATCATCCTGGAATGTGAATACCCCCGAGGATCTGGCTCATATATCCACTTTGCAAAACAGTATTGCCCGCGGATGATTCGGGTAGAAGGTTAAGTGGATGAGGATTGTTAGCCAGCAATGGGAGGGATGGGACAATGAACGAACAAGAACTTCAGAATACCGCCCGAGAGCTCGTGCGGGAGGGCAAGGGTATACTTGCAGCCGACGAGAGCTTTGGCACGATTGGTAAACGCTTCAGTTCAATCGGCATCGAATCGACCCCTGAAACCCGCCGCGCTTACCGCCAGATGCTCTTCAGCACCGAGGGAATCGAGCAATACATAAGCGGAGTCATACTCTTTGATGAGACCATTCGGCAGGTGACTATCGACGGTGTTCCAATGCGTGAACTGCTGAGCGAGAGAGGGATACTGGTCGGAATCAAGGTCGATGAGGGGGCTAAAGACCTTGCATTTTATCCGGGGGGGAAGATCACCGAGGGGCTCGATGGCCTCCGGGAGCGATTCAAGGAGTATCGTGAACTCGGCGCCCGGTTCTCTAAATGGAGAGCGGTGATTGCCATAGGTGAGGGAATTTCGACACGTTTTTGTATCGAATCGAACGCTCAGGCGATTGCTCGGTATGCTGCCCTTTCGCAGGAGGCCGATCTGGTTCCGATTGTTGAACCCGAGGTTTTAATGGACGGTGATCACTCAATCGAGCGTTGTGAAGAAGTCACCGAAACCACTCTGCGCAGCGTCTTTTCGCATCTCAGTGAGCATCGGGTGATGCTGGAGGGGATGCTGTTGAAGACGAATATGGTGCTTTCGGGTAAGGAGAGCTCGGAGCAGGCCGGCATTGAACAGGTAGCGGAATATACGATACGCTGCCTGCGGCGAACGGTTCCGGCGGCAGTGCCGGGCGTGGTATTTCTATCCGGAGGCCAGAGCTCCGAGCTTGCAACCGAGCATCTGAACGCAATGAATGCAATGGGCCCTCA